>Ga0080013_1005732_pt1 | contig 11377 bp, 13 predicted proteins | sample ETNvirenome_6_85_FD_69236 | JGI IMG/M metagenome (GOLD analysis project Ga0080013, IMG submission 69236) | Marine viral communities from the Pacific Ocean - ETNP_6_85 (SPADES assembly) (version 2) | ecosystem: Environmental > Aquatic > Marine > Oceanic | place: Pacific Ocean | collected 2013-06-19
ACGGGGCAGGCCTGTAGTGGCTGAGTTGGGAGTAAAAGACTGTATGAAATCTACATCTTTATAGTCCAAGAAAACATGTTCACTGCTACTTATCAGGGATAACGAGAACGGGGCCAAAAAGTCAGTTGGCAAATTTAGATACTGGTTAGAGGCTTCCGTGGAAGCAGAAGCATTCTTGCGAAACAAGGTTAATTGGACATTTTTAAGAATACGTTCTTCAGCCTGACGTATAAAAACAGGCAGATTAGTCACAAACGAGGTTTCATCATTCTCGGTGTAATCCTGCAAAGCTGTTTTCAAGGTTGCGTATGTGAAACTCATGACGTTGTCACCGTTACCTCGCCAACGCCGCCAGTGCCCCTTAAGGGGTTTGGTGTTAGATCCTCATTACCTCGAAAACCAACCGGATCAAACCCATACTGGATGTTTCGTTGGGCGGCTAAGTTAGTGGGTGGACGGGGATTTCGGAGCGCTTGAGGATCAATTGCCTTCCTAAAAGGCCCTAACTGGGGCTGTTTAGGCTCATATTCCTCCTTAGCAACCAAAGAACCATTCCATTCTTTAACCATGTCTTTATAGCGAAACCGAAGACCAGATCTGTCGGAAATCGCATAAGCATTCTTGCCGGAAGCGTATCTAGCCATCTCTAAGTCCTAAAATACATGTAAGTAGGCGTGATATTGAAAGAAGCCCGATCACGGTCCTCGGCCATAGCCCGATCAAACTCTTCCTCGTAAATTGTTTTTAACAACTGTACTTTGTTTGGAGCGCGTTTTACCGAAAGGTAATAAGCCAGCCCTGCCGCTAAACAAGGATAGAACCTGAAAGGTACATCTAAAGTGTTTGTCATGGTATCCACGTCATCCATTCGGGTAAGACGGGTAAACTTTATGATGTCTGTATCATTCTCAGGGGCAGGCCAGACGTTTAAAATCGGAGTGATCTGACGATCAATGAAATACTGGTTGGCTCTCCCGGTCGTCGTCTTATTAGGGATAGAAATATAATCATCCCGACTTAGTCTCTCTATACTAAAATCGGTGGAACTCCTTGTTACGACTACCGATAATAAATCAATCGTAGAATTGACGTCAGAAAAATCAACGGCTGAAGTAACCGTGGAAGCTGTTCCGCTGCTTGCGCCAGTTATGCTCTCTGTCGCAACAAACGTGGCGGTTGGTACCGTTATAGCCAGAGTGGTAGCGCTCGGAATACTGGTGATAGACGCCGTAGCACCACTCGTGCCCCCGGTGACCGTCTCAGCAACGGTGTACCCTGTGCTAGATCCCACGGTAATAGTCAAAGTTCCAGCGGGAAAAGACGAAATTGAGGTAGCCATAGGAATAGAGACTTCTTGAATAGTCCAGGCGTTCAGCCCACGGTTTGCCCATTCTGCAAGCATGATGTTTAAGGATCGTTTGGCGGTTTTCAGGTCGTATCCAGTACGAACATCTAAACCACAACGCTCAAACGCTTCTTCTACAAGTAAGTTTAAATCTAAATTAAAGGCTGTTGTTCCTGAAGTAGCCATCTTATGCCCTCTTTCTGTTCATATTTCTAAAAGTTGTGGCTAGGTTATACCTTTTAGACCCTGGAGGACAAGAGGAACTGCCATATTTTTCCCCAGTACATACCCCTTCAGTGCCTTTTTTCTCTATACGAGACCTAACTTTTTGTATCCAATTCTTATCTACAGAGCCACCTTTCTTAAATGGAGCTATTTTTCTTGGGTGAACCTTTAAAGTATGCCCCTGTTTAATAAGAAATTTTACTGCGTCTGGTCTTGACATATGACTAGCAAGTTCCGAAATATCTTCGCTAAGTTTTTTTGCGCCTTGTTTTACACCTTCAGGGTGAAATCTAATATAGGAACGTATACTCGCTATTTCAGTTGGCTTAAGTTTTGCATATTCTTCTGGGGAAAATTCAAGAGCTATTTTCTTAAATTCTTCTTTTGCTTGTTTAGCTTTTCTCAGCGCCTGACCTTTAGTTTCACCTCTGTAGCTTGTTGTGTAATCCATAGGTTTATTAGGAGCACCTGTGTCCCACCATTCTTTAGGTTTTTTAATTTCATCTAGTCTTTTTTGTTGTTTAGTTAAACTTTTAATTCCTTGTCCTTTTGGTGATGCGGTAGCAAAACTTTTATCGAGCATACCCAATCTTTTCATTGGTGGTAGTTTTCTAAAATCTGCTGTAATCATTTCAGTTCCATCGCCAAGAATAGTTTTGCGACCAGTTTTATCATGTCTTGCAGCTGCACCGGGAGTTGTTCGCTCTAATATCCTTCCCTGAGCTCTGTCTAAAGCTCCACGCTGTTCCCCCCATGTCATTCCTCTAGATCTTGCCCCAGCAAGACCAGCATATTCTGCTTGAGTCATTCCAGTTTGCGTTAATTCAGGAGGTATTTTATAACCCGTTGCTGGTTCAGAAATTCTCTCCCCTCCAGCCTTTGCTAATTGTAATCGTCTATTGAGCTCATTTTTTTGAGCATCACTTAATGAATCAAACTCATCAACAGTTAGGCCAGTTCGGCTATTCACACGATTATGAGGAGCACCTTTAGACCCCGCCCATAAAACTTCAGTTTTACCATACTCAGGACTTCCTTTCGGTATATCTCTCATTTTTCCCGATGCAAGATCCCATTCACGTGTCTTAGTGACTGTAGATGTTTTAACATCCCCAGTTTTAGGATATGCATATTTTAATCTGCCTTGTGGATTAAGGTTATAAGGAACACCGGCTAAAATATCATCTTCAGGAGTTATAGCCCCCATAGACCTTCTTGTTTGACGACCCGTTAATTCTTTTGCAAACGCAGGTGCTGCGCCTTGTGCGCCTGGTATTTCTGGTACTCCATAGGGTTTGCGTGATTCTAAGGCATATTCAGGTAATTCGGTTCGACCTGTACCACTCATCGTTTCATGGGGTTTAGGCGTAATATAACCTTTTCTTTGTAGTGATTTACCCGACCCTTTATAAACTTTTTCCCCTCCTACGCGAGGCTCACCTTTCCAACCGGGGTTATAACCTTCAAACCCATATTCCTGTGGGTTATATGGTTTTTCATATACATCTTTAGGTAATCTACGAGGATCTCTTTGTATATCAGCTCTTACAGCAGCTGCGTTTTCTTCAATTGTTTTTAATTCCTTTTCTCTTGTCCACGCTTCTTGCATGCGTTTTCTTTTTAGTCTTTCTCGTTCTAAATGTCTTTTAGCACCAGCAACAGCGGATGCTTCTGAAAATTCATCTGAAGATTTCGCACCAAATAGTTTTCCTTGTTGTTTTAAAGATGTAGCTTCATTTTCAAGCTTATCTGCTTTAGCATAAGCCTTCTCTAATTGTTGATTTATATTATATTTAACGTCGTCTGATAATTTGTCATCTGCTAATTTTAATTTAAGTTTTTCTATTTTGTCATTATTATTGTTAATACTTTTTCTCAGCATACTTGCTTTAGTAGCGCTAACAGGTGCTTTTTCGGATATTACTTTAGGTGCTGTGCCAATCACTGTTTGTTCACCAAATAAACCAAGCTGAGTTTCAGAAGTTCTTGTCCCCATCTCCCCTGCTGTAGTGGCAATACGTTGTGATTTAAGTTTGCCTTGATCAATTAGTTTAGCTACTGCCGCTTGTTGTCTTTTTGTTAGTTGGTTTACGGTTCCATCGTCTATAGCTTTTTGAAGGGCTTTTCTACCCTTTGAAGTTAACGTAAATTTTCTTTCTCTAGGACCAGATACACCTTTGACTGGTACTGGTTCATGTATATATCCGCTCCCTTTAAACGCATCCCAATCATGAATTTTTCTATCCTCAGGTTTAGAGCCAGTTTTTTGAGTAAAATTCCAAGGGTCTTCTTTTTTTCCAGCTTTTTTCTCAGCTATTTTTTTAGCTAAAATTTCAGCTTTAGATAGTTCTTTTATATCTCCTTGCTCAAGAGCTATTAATCGTTGCCTTATGCCGGGAGAATCTCTAAAACTTTTTTGTACTTGTTCTGTTAGTAATGCTTTTCTTTCTGCGGGGCTTTTACCTGCGTCTTTAAGACGTTTTAAAAATTGTTTACCTGCAGGTGATTTTGCAAACCCCACTACCACACGACTAAGTCCAGCTATAACAGGAGCTACCATTTATATACTCCTGTTAAACTAAACGGCCTTTAGTATGACCTTGTCTAGCTATACCATCCGCACGTTTTGAAGCTTTTGATCTACCCGAAGATTTATTACCAGCATAAGCACGACCACCGCCTTTTTTAGACATAGCTTTGCTTTCATCACGACGATCTTTATATTTCTGCTCCTTCTTCTTACCATGACGAGCACCTAAAGATTCATCAAGACGAGAATCGTAGCCCTGTACTTTACCGCCTTCTTTCATAGCTTGAGTTCTTTCTCTAGCTCTTTCCAGAACTTTACTTCCTGGTTTTTCTTTTGCGGCTTTACTATCTTTTTTACCACGTTTTACTAATTTACGAATATCTCCACCATCTTTATACATAGCTCTACCAGCAGCATCATCTAACTGTCCTGGTCTATCAAAACCTTCAGTAGCTGTTAAGCCACGACCTCTACGATCTCTTGCAGCTGCAGCTCTACCTTCAGGTGTGTAAGGGTAATGCTTATTTCCAACTTTTGGCATTTTATTTGCCTCCTTTAAATTACTTACTCCGCCATCCCTGAACTGTATCGGTTTCCCAAATACGGATAGCGGTCCACACTATTGTAAAAAATGCAGCTAAATGAGGAAGCCATTCTAATAGCGTCCCCAAAACCGTAAATACTGAAGCTAAGTCTACTATGCTCTTTGTTTCTTCTCTCATGTGTTGCAGCATAGTAGTAAAGCCTATATCAATTCTAACCACAAAATACCGTTATTAACGACTCCCCTATCTGGGTCAGCGTCATAATGGCAAAATCTGTGTTATTACTTCTGGTAGTTAGTATACCAGCACCAGGTATAGACATTTGCTGTGTAATAGTCGCACCGGCTGGGGTATTAACTTTTAGAATTTCAGCGCCAGAAGTACTATTTAGATTAAAAACTATAGACCCAGCACTTGCAGCTGCTACATATTGAAACCCTCTGATTCTTGTGCGTGGTAAAGCTAAGGAACCTGTAGTTCCTATACTAACAGTACCAGTTGAATCACCTGAAGCTGTAATTGACTGAATATATGAATAAAAGTTAGTTGAATCTGCAGTACTGCTGTCAGCTCCAGTAACTACTTCAGTCGTAGCAGTACCTGTTAAATCACCTACTTTCTGCCCCACAATAGTAAAAGTATCACCGCTATCATCGGCAGCAGAAGTAAATCTAACTTTATACCCTATGCCATTTACACCAGCATCATTGGTTAAAAGTTCAAGTTCTCCTCCACCACCTGTTATAGTAGTTGCTGCTCTATATAATGTAGCGCTTGTTGATGGCGTAATCGCCCAAACATCACTTGTGCTCATAACAGCCTCCTATTTTACGTGTCAGCAAACGGAGTAGCTAGAGTACCAGAAGCTTTTAAATACGCCTCCACATGATATTCAGCACTTGCAATAGCAGTAATTCTAACTAAAGTCCCAACAATACCACCTTTAGTAGTACCATCCATAGTCATAACATCGTTAGATGCCGCAGGAAACCAATCTTTACCACTAGTAGCAGTATCCACTAAACTTCTTGCGTACCCAACAAATTTATCTGTACCATCTGTTAAAATATCCATATCCGAAGCTAGTGTTTGTACTATAAAAGTAAATTGAGCTCCTAAATTATTAGTTTGATTAGGATCACCCGGATTACCTGGGGCAGTTGCTACTATAGAAGGTAAAGTAAATTTACCGTCTGCGTCATTGGTTAATATTATTTTACCTGCGTGATCAGCAACAGTTAAAGTTGTATCAGCTGTTAAACTAACTACACTACTGTTACCAGCGCTAATAAATCCTGCTAACGACTGAACAGGACCTGAAAAAGTTGTTTTAGCCATAATTCTATTTCTCCATACAGAGTTAAAAGCTTACTAATCTTGTATGCGTCTGCCGGGGCAGTTTAGTAAGCCGGTTCTCCCGGTTTGCTTAATCCTACACAATTTAAGACTTTTACACAACGCAAAAAAAAACCCCGCCGAAGCGGGGCTATGTTTAGGATCCAGTCACTTAATAAAAGGTGAATGGAAAATTAAGCACCTGGTGATCCAAACATTCCTAGTGGATCTGACCACCCAAAGGAATAACGCTCGCGAGCTTTGTAACGTACATTACCAGTGTCGAAATCGCCATCCATAGATGTCGTCAACGCTGTACGCTCGAAGTGTTTCATACCATTAGGTACATCAGTAGTTAGGAAGTACGCATCGGTGTCAGTTAAGAAATGATTAACTGAGTAACCTTCTGGAATTGCACCATTATTTTTCAATGCGTTGATATCGTTATCAGCTGTACCCGGACGTTGGGCAGTATCTAATAAACGAGTTGCAACGAATTGTAAATCTGATGGAATTACCAGTCTGCGTGGTTTGGCAGCGATTAATAATCCTCTTTCATCTGTCCAATTTGAAATCTGAATTACTGCATTTTCCAATGCGGTTTCATTCAAATCAGAGGGAGTTGCCTGAGTATTACTATTCGTACCACCACTAACTAGAGGGTGGTTAGTTACAGCTGATGCTGAATTAGTACCAAACAAAGAACGATCATCGCCGCCAAGAAAACTGCCGCTGAAACCGTTATTAAGAACATTAGCTGCTCTTACTTGTTTAGTATTAGCCATTGATCTAGCTAGAGCCTTGGTGTAGCGAGCAGAAAGACTATCGTATAGATTATCCTCTACCGCTTCTTCAGTTAAACTGAAACCCAAAGCGATTGTTACGTGATTGTAACGAGCTGTCCAAGCTTCTTGTGCGTTGTCATACGCAATAGCAGAACCTTCCGTTTTGGTAGGTGCTGATCCGAAACCAGACAGTTTTGTTTCTTCTTCAAAAGATCTATCAGATGACTCTGTTTCAAAGATCTCTTTGTGCTCTTGACCATAACGCGCATATTCAAGTCCGAATAAGGCATTTAGGCCAGGGAGCAATTCTTTCATTAATTGCGCTCTTGAAATTGCCATGTCTTATATCTCCTTAAATACCGGTTGCGTTTTCATATGAGTGAATACCTGCATTAAACTTAACAATTAAGTCAGTAAATGCATCACCCACAGTTGAGTCTGGGCTTTCGACGAAATCAACAATACGGAATGCAAAAGCTGCAGTCGTTTCTATTTCTGACATGTCGATAGCTGAATTTGAAACACCTGATGTAGTATCACCAGTAGATGTACTTTGCGCCGCTGCTAAATGGCAGTTCTCACCTAACTCAGCTTGAGTTACTGCACCATCTGCTTGTACTTGAAAAAGTACCTGCGGATCATCTACCACGTAAGCCATCGCATCCGAAGCAACTGTGCCTGTAGGCCAGTGGTTCGAGAATGTTTTGTTCTTACTGGTAGGGTCAGTATAAGTACAACCTACAAAAACACCAACTACACCTTTTGGGAACACTTGTCCACTTGCCGCACCCGTAGTGGTGACAACGTTAATAGTTCCAGTAGACGCTGCTAAACCAACTACAGAGCCGTTAAAGATGTTTGTTCCAAATCCAGACGCAATTTTAATGTGTCGAACGGCTCCCGCATAGGGAGTGCCGCCGATATGATTAAGAGGCTTGAACCCATAAGGGGTTGCTGTAGTAGCCATTATTGTGTCTCCTTAATTTATTTATTGCCCTTTCCAAAAGAGGTTGTTTGACGTCCGTCTGAAAACTTAGGCATACGTGGATCGTTTTGATTCATGTAATGGTTTTCAATAGCATCAGTCTGATCATCAGTTCTTTGCTTATAGTAAGCATTTCTCTGATCAACCATCTCTTGTGGGGCTTTACATAGCAACAGACCACCAATTTCAACTGCATCTTTAAAAGATGAGTTAGGATCTGTTACCAACTTGATTTCTGGGTGATCGGAATGTTTAACCGGCTCCCAGCCCTCACGCATTTTAGAGGATACATTTATGTTATCAGCTACATTAAGAAGTGAAACTCTAATCCACCTATACGCCCATCCTTGTTGCTTTTTAAACTCTGGCAGCAAAGACGAAGGTTTCCACTCTTTAGTTTTCAATACTTCTTCGCGAGATTCAACTTCGCGATCAGTTCTGTTAACTTTCTCCGTAGGTTTAGTACGTTTTGGTTCAACATTTTTTGCTTCTTTTTTTGTAACTTTATCCATTTGCATTCTCCAATTTCATCATTTCTCGTGCATATTGTTCCGGCGTTAGTTTTAGCTTTTTAGCTAAAGACACTTGCGTTTTCGACAAACGTATTTTCTTTGGCGCGGTACTCCGCGTTGCTGGAGCAACTACAGTTGAAGGTTTGCGTTGGCTAGGTTTATCCTGCTCCAACGTGCCGTCCCCAAAATTTTCTGGGAACCGTTTTTGCATCGTTTCATCTATACGACGGTAGTAAACATCCGAAGAAGGGTCAATTCCTGACCTGACTAACTTTTCGTGCAATCCTAAAGCTAAGCTAGTCATCTCTTCATCTTTACCGAACCAGTTATTTTTTGCTTGCCAATCTTGGGCTCTAGCATCAGGTACGGGTACTCTAGGTTGTAATGATTCATTTTGTACACTTTTTTCATTATCTTGTAAAGCTCTTTCATTAGAATATCTAGGTTTTAAACTTTTAGCTTTGTTTAATTTATATTGAGCTTCATTCATTTGAGCTTGCGCTTCTACAATAAGATCAGTTTCTCCTGTCTCATAAGCATCAGTATAATTACGTTTAGCTACTTCTACTTCCTTTTCAGTAGAATCTTGTATAGCTTTAATATACTCAACTTCCCCACTACTTAGAGTCTTTTTGAGGTTAGTGTTTTCCCCACTAATATTTCTAGCAAATTTTATAGCTTCCTCTTTTTCTCTTTCGGCGGCTTCTTTAGCTCTTCTTTCATCGTGCCAAACTTTCTTAAGTTGTGCCATACGTTGTTTAACACGTTCTGAATACCCCTCTAAAGTATCATTTTCTATTTCTTCTACTACATTTTGAGGGAGCGGATCTCTATTCCTATCTGCTACTGGTGTATCATCTTCTTCTTCAATTAATAAGGCTTCTTGCTGAGGTTTAGGATCCTGTTCTACTCTTTCTATATTATCAGGAGGAGCAGCTTCTACATTTTCCATCTCTTCCATTTTTACTTCTACTTCTTCCCCTTCTAATTCAGCAGGGATTTCGTTAATAATTTCATCACTCATATTATTTCTCCTATGCGCGTTCATACCCACGAGGATCTTCTACAACAGCCTCGACAGTATCATCGTTAATAATGCGGAACTCTCGACCATGAATTTTGATACGAGTGCCCGAATATGCTCTAGTTATAACAAAATCACCTTCTTTACACCATGCTCCAGTTGGAAAACGACTTTTATCTGTATAAGCCATATCCCCCAACTGCATTACAAAAAGTACAACTGTAGAATGTTCTTCAATACTTTTAGTCTTTTGCGCTTTTATAATACCGCTTTCATAAGCAGCGTCTACTTCAGGAACAGCACAAAGGATTCTAAAACCTTTAACTTGTGGTAGCTGTGTAGCTATTCGTGCAGCTTCTTTTGCTTTATTATTTTTCTTTGTTTTCTTAGGTTTAGATGGAGCGTCTCTTTTAGCCAACTCTTTTTGTTCATCTATAATATGTTGAGGAGCTATGATTTCACTCATATTCGTCCTCCTCTTTCAATGATCTAAGTCCTTCAGCAATCAAGGACTGTACTATGAGATAGCCTCTTATTACACCACAGGCGTGTTGGTAAGCTCCAAAATTATCTGCTGTACCATCTCCTAAACTTTCTAACATCTCTTTGCGTCTCTCTTCTATTTTATCAGACAGAAGTTTTAACGTTTCTTCTTGCATAATTATCACCCTTCGGTTTGTGTTTTAGTATCTTTCCTCTTAGTTCTTTCTTTTAATTTAACATCATGAGTTTTATCTTCTCTAGCTTTATCTTCTTGCACTACTTTTACACCTAATCTAGCGCCTTCTATTAACTGCTTAGCCTGTAAATCTTTATCTTTTTCTATAGCCTGAGCCCCTAATTTGGCTCCTTCTATACGTTCACGAGACTCCATTTCCAAACGATCTAGCTGTCCTTTTTGTAATTCAATAGATAATCGCTCTTTATCAATTTCAATATCAGCCATTACCTTTTGCGCTTTAGTTTGCGCTTCTTGCTGTTTAATTTGTAATTCAGCTTGCTGCATTTGAATAAGTGGATCTTGAGCTTGTTGTTGAGCTTGTTGTTGTTGTACTTCAGCAGTGTTTTTCTGGAGTAATTGCTCCCCGGCAGCTGCTGATAATCTAGACACATCTGCTTCCACATCTACTGGTAAAGGTTCACCTAGTTTTGGAAGTGGAACTCCTAATTGCTCTTCCATTTGTTTACGATACTCAAATCCTACATGTTCTGCTACATGTGCTTCCATAGCAGCTTGGAAAGTAGCAGCGTTGGGGCTTTGACCAACTAACTGTTGAAGTTTAGGGTCTTGAGCAAAAGCCATATGCACTTTTATGTGGGCTTCATGATCTTGTTCTGCAAATGCTTTAACTGGCTTGCTGTTTAGCATATTCATATTTTCTGCTACAGGATCTAGGAGGTCAATATCGTCTTTTTCTGGAACAAGCTTATCTATGTTCTTAATACCTAATACTTCTAGCATTTCTCTGTTTAGTTCCACCATATCATAAATAGCAGGGTTGGCTTGAGCCATCTGCATCACAGCTTGATATTGAACTACTTTTTGAGACATAGTAGCTGCATTGGGGTTAGAGACAGGTATTATCTCTACTGAATTATAATCTTCTTGTTTAACTGCTTTACCACCATCTACAGGTTCATAAGAATATTCTGGAGGGGTGTTATCTCTAATAATAACTTTTAATAATTTAAACTCGGCTTTCATAGCATAATGAATACGCGCTTGAACAGCCGACATAACTTTAAGGGTTCGTTCTAAAATAGCTAGTGTAGTGCCCACAGGAGCTTGAGAAGACATATCTGAAACTTTCATATCAGCGGCACTAGCAAACCTACGTCCTTCATCAATAATTTGATTCATTAAATTATTTAGTACTTGGCTAGGTTCTTTATAAGGTAAAGGTAAAATATTATCTCTAAGTGTACCTGCAGGGACATCTATATCGCGCCATTCAGCTGGAGCTATAGGAGTGTCATCTCCTCTAATTCTAAGCCCTCTGGATTTAAACCCGCCAGGAAGATTGGATAAAGTACCAGCATCTACTAACTGTCTAAGTATCATAGTACCTGATTTAGCGAACGCCCCAATCA
>Ga0080013_1005734_pt1 | contig 11375 bp, 5 predicted proteins | sample ETNvirenome_6_85_FD_69236 | JGI IMG/M metagenome (GOLD analysis project Ga0080013, IMG submission 69236) | Marine viral communities from the Pacific Ocean - ETNP_6_85 (SPADES assembly) (version 2) | ecosystem: Environmental > Aquatic > Marine > Oceanic | place: Pacific Ocean | collected 2013-06-19
GTATTCTAAAACAGATTGGATCTGTCTAATTGAATCAATCTTAGAATCAACAATCATTACTAAAGGATTGTCTAATTCACAAACTCCTTTTTCTTTATCTGTTATTAAATTTTGATTTAATAACCCTTTATCATATTCGACTCCTTCTACTATTTCCACTTTAGTTTCTCCTAGTGATGAAGGTTCCATAATTACAACACCTGTCTCTCCTACTCCTCTGAATGCATCAGCAATTAATACACCTAAATTCTTATCATTATTTGTAGAGATCGTTGCAATTTGATCTATCATTTCACCTGAAACTGGAACCGTGTTGTTTTCTAAGTATTCAACTACTTTTTTAACACCACTTCTAATACCTTCTTTTATCTCACGCACATTAGATTTATCCACTTCTTTATAAGCTTCTTCTAATATAGCATGAGTTAAAACAATAGCCGTTGTTGTTCCATCTCCAGCCTCTTTTACTGTTTTACGTGCAGCTTCTTTAATAAGTGTTGCACCAATATTTTCCACAGGATCTAAAAGAATGATTGAATCTGCTACAGTTACCCCGTCTTTTGTAATAACAGGTTTTCCTTGTGCATCTTCTAAAATCACACATTTACCGCTAGCTCCTAAAGTGGAGCTAACAGCATTTGTGAGTTTTTCAATTCCTTTAAATACCTGAGTTCTGGCTTCTGTGCCAAAATTCAGATTTTTTACAATCATAATATTTAATTTAATTTAATTTGATTATTTAAAGGTTTTTACGACTTTCGGTCCGCTAACATATTCTAATTTCTTAGAATAATGTGCAAGTGAAGCATCAATAGCTTGTTCAGCTCCTTCAATTGTTTCACGTCTCGTTACATCGTGCCAAGTATCTTCTTTTTCAAGGTCTTGGTATTCGGTTTGATAAAAACCGTTTGGTAATTGGACTATTCTCCAATTTTCTTTGTTTGCTATGTGTTCCCATAGCTTTCTGGTTTGATCAGAAACTTGTGGTTGACTATTCCACGTTCTAGTCTGATAATAAAACGTCATTTGGTTTTGGTTTTAAGTTAATTATCGGTTGTGTCCCTTACCCGGGACTGGGTATGTTGTATTATGATACTGCTGTTGCAGTTACATCAGTAGAACCTGGTAATTCCAGTGTTATTACTTCTTGAGGTTCTGTTTGCGCTTCATTGTTTCGGATAGCGCTAATAATAGCATTATATACATCTTGATCTGGAACACGTTGACAATTTTCCCAACGCGGACCTTCAAGTTTAGTAATAATATCTCCAAAAGGAGCAGGTCCATAACCACCGAAAAAACTAGCAAAAGGATTTGGGTCACATTCCATCACTAATACAGAGTTTGCTGGGTTAGTAAGATCAGGTACATAGCTTCTAAATTGAAACTCCACATTTGCATGGCTTTCTGGTCTATCATTATCAATATCAAAATTTAAAGTAGTTTTTGATCCTGGGGTTACGTTAGTTTGACTAAACTTGTCAACTAAAAATGTTTGTGCCATCGCGTCTGCTATAGGACCAGTTATTGTCCATTGATCAAGCATGTATTGGATTTCATTATCAGTAGAAGTAGCCGCAAAAGCTAACCAATCAAAATTCATATCTGCTGTAGCTCCTGTTGTGTATGTTAGTGTCCAAGTAGGTTTTGTAGCTACACTACATTTAAAAGTTATTTCTCCATTTCCACCATTAAATATACCATATTGACTTATTTCGCCAAATTGAAGAGTATCTACTAGTAAAGGGTGTTCAACATATTCATCAGTAGCTTTACTGTTTATTAATAAATATTTAGATTGTGGTAAAACAGATCCACTCCCAATTGCTGACGTAGGCCATAGTACTACTATTCTATCCTCATCTTCCACTCCTAATCTCCAAGGAATATATTCATTTAAAGTTTTAGTAGTTTTTTTCATGCGGATGTCATTGATCCAGCTCCAAAATACTTTAGTAGTTTGTCCGTCTATTATAGTTCTACCAGATGGAGGCCATAATTGCCCATTACTAGCAGGATTTAAACCTGTTACGGTTCCCATGGTATAGCTATTCAAACCCAAAAACGTACTGTCTGTATATTCCACGACTATTACATTAGCACCGCCTGATGCAACCACCCATTGCATCCCATCTAAATTTATGGGACATGGTAACGAAGTTAATGTAGGGGGATTGTTTTCTGCAACAGATGTTCCAGTTCCCCCGTGCCAGTTCATGTTAATATATCCTACCATTTTTCATAAGGGTTTTTAAGTTGTGTTCTTATTTTTTCTTCTATTTTTCCCTCTGTATCTCCATATTCACTACATTTTACACGAAAAGCAAACCTAACTTTTTTTTCGTCTTTAACTAAATATAGCCATCCACCTGCGTTTTCAGCAGTTTTCTTTTTTATATCTACTGTTATAGCCATAATTTATTTGTTATTTATATTATTACTTGTTTTTTTATAAATTTACTATAAAGAAACATTAAGCGCATCTACTCTAGACTTTTGGTCTGAAGATAATGAACTTACGAATAATGGTTTTTGCATTTTTAAAGCTATATGTCTTTCATTTCTAAATAAGTCACCTACTTCGTCTTCAGTTCTATCTGCTTCAGCAATTGCTTGAACTCTTTCGCATATACCAACCGAATCCATAGATGCAAATATATCTTTATCTGCTTGTTCTTGTGTGTACTCTTCTACTTCTTCACTCATGATTTTAATTGTTTAATTGTTGTTTTAATTGTTTTACTTCTGCAGACAGTTCTTGTACTGCTTTTACTAATATTGGTATTAAGTTAGATTGTGCTACAGTATATTGATCTGGATTATTAGTATCTACAATTCCAGTATAACCCGTATTTGTTTGTTCTAATATTTCTTGTACTTCTTGTGCTACAAATCCTGATGCTTCTTTATCTTTATCTACATCACTATTTCTTAAGTCCCATTTGAATTTTCTAGGTTTTAATTTATTTACAAAGTCAACCCCTAATTCTAAATCTTTAATTTCTTTTTTATCTCTTTCATCTGATACGAAACTCCACGCGGCGGCTGCCCCTTGGAATCTAGCAGTTACACTACCATTATATATATTTACTTCATTTGCAATTGCCGCTGCCGAAACATCAGAAGCATTTCCAATACAAATATTAGCATCTCCAGTTGTGGCACTTGCCCCAGCTCTTCTTCCTATAAAAGTATTTTCCGCTGAAGTTACTGCGCCACCAGCGCCGTGCCCTATTAATGTATTATCATCTTCAATAGTAAGTGAGTCACCAGCAGAGTACCCTAGTAGTGTATTATCTTGTCCTGTAGTAAGAGCATCGCCGGCAATACCTCCTATAATCGTATTTTGTGTCCCTGTTGAAATAGCTGACCCAGCACTGTGGCCTATAGCTACATTGAGCATATCAACTGCTGAAGCAGGATTTTGAGCATATAAAGCTCTCCATCCTATACCAATAGATTTACTACCTAATACATTTTGAGCTAAACTTTCTAGACCTACAGCTACATTATAATCAGAATCTGTAGCAGCACTCAAAGCAAAATAACCTAAAGCAACATTATAATTACCCGTAGTCATAGCATCTCCTGCAAGTCCTCCTATTATCGTATTTTTAATACCTGTTGAAACAGAATAACCAGCTTGATAACCAATTGCAGTATTATAAGTATCAAGTGTAGTAGCGCTAGTCATTGCATTTAAAGCTTCTTGTCCTATAGCTACATTTCTATCTGCAGCAACGTTAGCATTCATAGCATCTTTACCTATTGCTACATTAGAATTACCAATTGTAGCACTACTTAAAGAATTATAACCAATAGCAACATTACCACCCGCTGTAGTTAAAGCATCACCCGCATGCCCGCCTATTATAGTATTTTGTACACCTGTTGACATAAGCTCACTAGCTTTATATCCTATAGCAACGTTATATGCATCAGCACCGGCATTTAGTGTTTTTAAAGCACTATGTCCTATAGCTACATTATGACCATTACCATCCTCTGCACCTAAAGCATCATGTCCAACAGCTACATTCTTTTCACCTATAGTTAAAGCATCACCTGCTAAACCACCTATTAAAACATTTTCATTACCTGTTGAAATAGCAGTACCAGCTTTATATCCTACAGCTACATTATATGCATCAGCCCCAGCATTTTGAGCCTTTAAAGTTTCATGACCTATAGCTACATTGTAACCATGATCATCTTCAGCTCCAAGAGCATTTTTACCTATAGCTACATTAAAATCACCTGCAGTTAATGCATCACCAGCATTACCACCAATTAATACATTATTAACGCCGTCTGTAATATCATTACCAGCGTGATGTCCTATAGCCACATTATATCCATCCTCGCCAGCATCTTGATTTCCTAAAGCACCATGACCAATAGCTATATTTTTACCGTGCGCGTCTTCTGCGCTTAAAGCGGAGTATCCTATGGCTATATTACTAGTGCCTGTAGTTAAAGCGTCCCCAGCTACCCCACCAATTAATGTATTATAAGCACCTGTTGAAACATTAACACCAGCATTGTATCCAACAGCCACATTGTAAGCATCAGCACCTGCGTCTTGAGCGTCTAAAGTTTTATGTCCTATAGCTACATTTCTACCATGTGCATCTTCTGTAGATAAAGCTTGGTAACCAATTGCTGTGTTATAACTACCTGTAGTAAGTGCATCACCAGCTTTACCACCCATTAAAGTATTTTGTATACCTGTTGAAACAGCATTACCAGCATTGTATCCTACAGCAGTATTATAAGCGTTGCCAGCATCTTGATTTTGTAAAGTTGCTCTACCAATAGCTGTGTTATAACTACCTGTATCTTCTGTGGATAAAGCGGCATAACCTATAGCCATATTACCGCTACCAGTTGTAAGGGATTGTCCTGCTAACCCGCCTATAAGAGTATTATTAGTACCTGTTGTAACTGCAAAACCTGCAGCGTGTCCTATAGCTGTATTGTATATATCTTTAGTTAATGCATTACTTTGGGTTTTTAGTGCATTAATACCTATTGCAACGCTTCTATCACCCGCTACTTCACTACTTAAAGAGTTATGACCTATACTAATATTGTTATTCCCAATAGTTAAAGCGTCACCAGCGTAGCTTCCTATAAGTGTGTTATTAAAACCTGTTGAAACTAGCCTACCAGCATCAAATCCAACAGCTACATTATAACTCTCGGCCCCTGCATTTTGATTTTGCAAAGCTCTATAGCCAATAGCTGTACTTGAACCGTTACCGTCTTCCGTACTTAAAGCTTCATATCCTATAGCCACATTCCAAGAACCCGTAGTCAACGCATCACCTGCTAAACTTCCCATGATAGTGTTTCTAACACCTGTTGAAACAGATAAACCAGCTCTATATCCTACAGCTGTATTATATGTATCCGCTGTAACTGCAGAGGTCATTGATTTTAATGCTTCTAGTCCTACTGCAACATTACAATCAGCAGCAACATTTGTAGCTAATGCTTCTCCACCAATAGCTACATTTTTATTTCCTATAGTTGTATTATTACCAGCTGTATATCCTATAAATGTATTTTCACCACCCGTTGTTATTGAAACTCCTGCGCTCCCTCCAACAAGTGTACTTCTAATAGCTGTTGAAACTGCTAAACCAGCATTGTATCCTACTGCGACATTATAAGCATTCGCTCCAGCATCTTGGACATATAAGGCTTTATACCCAATTGCAGTGTTATATCCATGTGCATCTTCGGCACTTAAAGCGTATGTTCCTACAGCTACGTTATAATTTCCAGTAGTTAAAGCATCACCTGCCCAAGCACCTACTATAGTAGATTGTATACCTGTGCTTAGAACTTTCCCTGCCTCATGTCCTATAGCTACATTATATGCGTCCCCTCCTGCATTTAATAACATTAAAGCATCAACACCTATAGCAACGTTTCCACCATGTCCATCTTCAGCACCTAGTGCGCGCAAACCTACAGCAACATTATTACTACCTGTTGTAAGAGCGTCACCAGCCAAACCGCCAACTATAGTATTATTAATACCTGTTGTAAGAACATAGCCAGTATTGTATCCAACGGCTGTATTATATCCATCAACGCCAGCATCTTGGACTTTCAAAGATTGGTGTCCTACAGCAACATTTTTTCCGTGAGTATCTTCTGTTGATAATGCTTCAAACCCGATTGCTACATTGTTAGCCCCGGTGGTCAAAGCATCTCCTGCAAGTCCACCAACAATAGTATTTCTAACACCTGTTGAAACAGCTTCTCCAGCATTGTAGCCTACAGCTACATTATAAGCATCTGCTCCAGCGTCTTGAACTTTTAAAGCACTATAACCTATAGCAGTATTTCTTCCATGAGCATCTTCTGTAGAAAGAGCTTCGAAGCCTATAGCTACATTGCCAGCACCAGTAGTAAGTGCATCACCTGCCAAACCACCCATAATAACATTATAAGCCCCTGATGATAAATTTACTCCAGCATCATATCCTACTGCTGTATTATATGCATTAGCACCTGCATTTAAGGTTAATAAAGCTCTATAACCTACTGCTGTATTGTAACCATGAGCATCTTCTGAACTTAGAGCATACAGTCCAACAGCAACATTTCTATTTCCCGTAGTTAATGCGTCACCAGCTAAGCCCCCAATCAGTGTATTGTATTGACCTGTTGAAACAGTCCCACCAGCATTATAACCTACCGCTACATTATAAACGTCAGCCCCTGCATCTTGTACGTTTAAAGCACTATAACCAATAGCCACGTTTCTTCCATGAGCATCTTCAGCATTTAAGGCACCTTTACCTACTGCTACATTATACGCTCCAGTAGTTAAAGCTTCACCAGCCCCACCTCCAACTAAAACATTATTTATACCTGTTGAAACAGTCGCTCCAGCCCTATAACCCACCGCTGTATTATAAGCCTCAACGCCTGCATTTTGGAGTGCTAATGTCCATGTTCCAATAGCTGTATTACGCCCATGTGCATCTTCTGTGCTTAATGCTTCATGACCTATAGCAACATTGTAACTACCTGCTGTTAAAGCATCTCCAGTGAGACCACCTATAAGAACATTATCAATACCTGTTGAAATATTTAAACCAGCAGCATAACCAACTGCTATATTGTATGTATCTATAGCACTTCCGGGATCCATAGCTGATAAAGCAGTGCCGCCTATAGCTACATTTCTACTACCATCAACGTTATCTCGTAAAGCATCTTGCCCAACAGCAACATTGTTCCAACCAACATCGTTTGAAGATAAAGATTGATAACCCACAGCAACATTATGTCCGCCAGTAGTAATTGCGTCACCTGCTAAACCACCTAATATCGTATTTTTAATACCTGTTGATACATTTGCCCCAGCACTAGACCCAATAGCTACATTGTATGCATCAGCTCCTGCGTTTTGATTTGCTAAAGCGTTATTACCTATTGCAATATTATAACCATGTGCATCTTCTAAACTTAAGGCTGCATATCCAATAGCAACATTATTTGAACCAGTAGTCAATGCATCACCTGCTAGTCCACCAACTATCGTGTTTTGTATACCTGTTGTAACAGCATAACCTGCGTCATATCCAACGGCTACATTGTGGGCATAGGAACTAGTATTTTGAAGCTTTAAAGTTCTATATCCAATTGCTGTGTTTGTACCGTGTGTTTGTTGAGCGCTTAAAGATTGATAACCTAAAGCTACGTTACCAGCACTCGTCGTCATTGCGTCACCTGCTAATCCTCCAATTATTGTATTTTGTGTACCTGTTGAAACATTCCCACCAGCATAATAACCAACAGCAACGTTATAAGCATCCGCTCCTGCATCGAGAGCTGATAAAGCATGATAACCTATTGCAGTATTTCTACCATGCGCATCTTCAGCACTTAAAGCTTGATAACCTATAGCAACATTATTTGCTCCAGTCGTAAGTGCATCTCCCGCAAGTCCGCCTATAAGGGTATTTGCTGTACCTGTCGAAACATTTAAACCAGCGTTATGACCAACAGCTACATTGTGAACATTAATCCCCCCAGCGTCTTGGGCTGCTAAAGCACTAACACCTATAGCAATACTTTTTGATCCTGTATCTTCAGTTGATAAAGCAGATTTACCTATAGCTATATTTTCATCACCAGTTGTAAGGGCATCACCAGCAGCACCCCCTACTAGTGTATTATATACACCTGTTGAAACAGCTTGCCCAGCATCATATCCTATTGCTACATTATAAGCATTAGCACCTGCATTTTGTGTCATTAAAGCTCTATAGCCTACTGCTGTATTGTAACCATGCCCATCTTCAGTTGACAAAGCAGCGTATCCTATGGCTACGTTTCTATCACCTGTTGTTAATGCATCCCCAGCAAAACCACCCATTATAATATTATGAGCACCTGTTGAAACAGCATAACCAGCTTGAAAACCAACTGCTACATTATGTGCGTCAGCACCAGCATCTTGGGATTTTAAAGCTTGATACCCAATAGCTACATTCCTACCGTGACCATCTTCGCTACTAAGAGCTCCATATCCCATAGCTGTATTATAAGAACCTGTAGTTAAGGCATCACCCGCGAAAGCACCTATCAAAGTATTTACTTCACCTGTTGTAACTGATAAACCAGCATCGTAACCAATAGCAACATTGTAAGCGTTTGTTCCAGCATCTTGCACTTTTAAAGCTTGATACCCTATAGCTACATTACCTAAATGATCGTCTTCTGCTCCTAGTGCATCAAATCCAATTGCAATGTTTCTACTACCTGCTGTTAAAGAATCACCAGCTCTACCACCTAATAATACATTATGACTACCAGTAGTTATATTTAATCCTGAATTAGTACCAACAGCAGTATTCCACATATCACCACTACCATCTAAGTTCATTAATGATCCGCTACCAATTGCAACGTTATAATTTTCATCACCATTAGCCGCGCTTAAAGCAGCATAACCTATAGCTGTATTATTACCACCAGTTAGCAGTGCGTCACCAGCTAAACCTCCAATTAATGTATTTTTTAAACCTGTTGAAACATTTCTACCAGCAAAATACCCTATAGCTACATTATAAGCGTCGCCAGCATCTTGATTTTCTAAAGCATAAGCACCTATAGCTATATTATAACTACCAGCATCTTCAGTGGTTAAAGCCCTATATCCTATTGCTACACTACTTCCTCCAGTTGTTAAAGCATCGCCAGCAGAAGCACCTATAATAGTATTTTGAACACCTGTTGACATAAGATAACCAGCCGAATATCCCATAACAGTATTATATGCATCAGCACCAGCATCTAATGCATTTAGGGTAAAATATCCAATTGCTGTATTTTTACCATGAGCATTTTCTGTACCAAGAGCAGAATGCCCGACAGCTACATTACCAAACCCTGTAGTTAAAGCATTTCCTGCATCACCACCTATTATAACATTTTTAATACCTGTTGTAACAGACATGCCAGTATTATAACCTACCGCAACATTGTAAGCATCAGCGCCTGCGTCTTGAAGTTGTAGAGAATTTCTACCTATTGCCACATTATAACTGTGAGCGTCTTCCTGAGCTAAAGCATTATATCCAATAGCAATATTGCTCTCTCCTATTGTCAAAGAATCACCTGCTAAACCTCCTATTAATGTATTATGATGACCTGTTGAAACAGATGTGCCAGCATTGTATCCTATTGCGATATTATAAGCATCAGTACCTGCATTTTGATCTGTTAAAGCCCCATATCCAATAGCAACATTTTTTCCATCGTCATCTTCTGTTGCTAAAGCTAAAGTTCCTATGGCTATATTATAATTACCTGCTTCTAGGGCTTGACCAGCTAAATTACCAATAACAACGTTACTCCCGCCTGTGTCTAGAGCTGTAGCGGCCTTGTATCCCATCGCAGTGTTGCCACTCCCTGTAGTAAGATTTTGTAAAGCTTGACATCCTAAACTTGTATTGCCATTAACTGCACATTCTGTTCTAGCTATTTGGTCTACTCCACTCATATAAGGAACGAATGGACCTCCAGCACCACCACCAGTTGTTTCGATGATATTACCATTTACATCTACAGATAAATCATATGTTGCAGTTCCACTAAAGGTACCAGCACCATATTCATTAAGTTGTGCTGCCCCAGCATTTGTCAGGGTCATTACATCTAAGCCATTTCTACCTATAACTAAACTTCCTGCCGAACCAACATTAGTTATATTCCAAGTTCTATTTGTATATGTAACATCTGCTGTATCTAATATAATAGTAGGCCGATTTGCTGCTTGTAAACCTATAAGAACATTGTTTACTGTGTCTGATGCACCACTAACTACTGTGCTTGCAATAACTTCTAAATTACCATCAGGGGCACTTGTTCCAATTCCAACATTCCCAGTGGTATTTTCCACTGTAATTCTATTAGTACCTCCTTCGTCAATTGTAAAATTAACACCATCACCTAATCCTATATAATAATCCCTAGTGGGGTTCCCAATTTGCACACGTGTTTGAGACGCTGCTACTGTTCGTATAAAAGCGCCTGTAACACTACCTGCCCCTTCAACTTGCAAATGGGCTAGTGTTGGGGTTGCAGTTCCAATTCCTAAACTTTTATTAGCATTATCCCAGAAGAAATCATTATCACCTGTTACAGTGTTTACACTATCCCAGAATGTTACTTGACCTGCAAGCCCACTGCCTGCAACAAAAGTTTGATCAATTTTTTCCCATCTATCCGTTGCACCTTGTTCGATGAATACAACCCAGTCACCAACATTCCATGAGTTTGGTGTAGTTGCTGGGCCATTAGGTGTTGCACTACCTGCGGTGGTAACAACATAGTAATGTCCGGTTACTTGTAGCGCTGGAATTGATAAATCAGGGTTACCTTGGTCAGTAAGACCACCTTCAGCTACATTTCTTGCATCCCAATTTCCTTGGAATATTAAACCTGCAGGAATCCCTGCTATTTCTGTATCTACATATCCTTTCGATGCGGCATCTGTATTGGCAACTGGTGTAAGAGGGATTGTAACCTGCCCAGTGAAATCACCTGTACCAGTAGTAACAAAATCACCGGTAACAGTAAGTGTAGTAGCACCGACATCCTGTGCTACTATGGAATCACCTAATAATCCACCAGGGCCATCAGCCCACCTTGTTAGTACATCAGTTGTACCTGTACCACTACCTGATCCGGTAACATATGCAGCAATATTAGCTAATGTTACGCTTTTAGTAGAGTTTTGAGTACTTGTATCTGAGATTAAAAGTAAATCACTACCCTGTAGGGCGGTTAATGGAGGATAAGTATAAATTATTGCCATGTATTAATTTTACGTATAAATTCTTATT
>Ga0080013_1005735_pt1 | contig 11373 bp, 24 predicted proteins | sample ETNvirenome_6_85_FD_69236 | JGI IMG/M metagenome (GOLD analysis project Ga0080013, IMG submission 69236) | Marine viral communities from the Pacific Ocean - ETNP_6_85 (SPADES assembly) (version 2) | ecosystem: Environmental > Aquatic > Marine > Oceanic | place: Pacific Ocean | collected 2013-06-19
TTGCCTAAGGCTTGCCTAAGGCTTCCCTAAGGCTTCCCTAAGGCTTGCCTAAGGCTTGCCCTAAGGCTTGCCTAAGGCTCGAAAAGCCTACGAAAAAATGGCGTTGTCAGGCATCGATAATTTTTTATGAGCGACAACCTGGCGCTAGTTCACCTTTTATATCAATAGGTTATAAGCTACTGATTTTATTGTTTGACAATCTTTTTGCTTTGCTTTAATTCTCTAGTCAGGTTTTTGAAAAGGAGAAACCATGATAAGCATGACTGAAGACAGACACACAGCGGGCATAGTCAAGGTGACGCTGTTCGCTGACACGTTTAAGGAAATGATGGACGCATACAGTGCGTTTCCAAATTATCCCTCCCATTACAATGCAAACATAGAGAAGCACACATTGCGCTTTGCACCTAACCACAATGGTCGCAAGCAGTGGATTGTTCATGCTTCCTATTGGACAACATGTGAATGAGGATGAAGATTGAAAATGAAACAGATACCTGAAAACATGATTGTTCCTGCATGGCGCAGAGACATTTCAAATCCACGCAATGTCGCTTGGTTGCTACGCAATCTAACTGTACAAAATAAGCATCATCCAGATTTGAGTAAGACTATTGGTATGCTTATGGTGGAGTGGACAATTTTAGCGACAACATCCAACAGTAATCTCAACACAGGAGCATAGACATGACTATTTTTCATAACATCATAGACGATGCCCTTTCCGTCTTACGATCTGCTAACACAGATGAGATTGTAAATGTTGTATCAGCGGAACACCGCACCAATCAGCAGTTGCTTGCTAGGAATGTCTTTGAAATTCTAAAGCATTGGTCTGATGACTATGAGAAGGGCAACTATGACGCTCGTAATGAGGCCACAGTAAGGCTAGCCAATGAAATGGTTAGTGGGTCTGAACTTTCCCAAGGAAAAATTTATCTACCTTACATTTGAAAGGAACATAACATGATGAAAGCGATTGATCTTATCGTTAAGGAAATCTTGCCGCACTATTCCGATGAGGAATTAACTCAACTGCTGAAGCGCAGACCTAACAAAAATTCCATCTTGCACAAGGCGGTTTTAAAAGTGATGGGTGAGCGGTGTGCTAACCAATATGAGAAGGATAACTAACATGAACGAACCCCTACCTTTCAGAGACTTGAGTATGTTTGATCACGAGCGCATCGAACAAGACATGGAGGATGCAAGTAAGGAGATGCTGGCATTCTACAATATCAAGATACTTGGAATGGAGATGATGTTCGATGATGATGATTAGAAACCACCAGGTTTTAGGAGAAAAATAATGGTACAATCTAAAGTTGAAAAAGAAAAAGAACCCCCTTGGTCACCTTGGTCATCACGTTCTAACACCACCAAACATTTTTGGAGAAGGCTATCATCTTTCGAGCGGCAAGTGCATGATGATACAAAAGATCAAGGATATACAAACTATGAGGATTATTGGTCAACAAAGCTGGACTGATACCCATACACCTGGTACATTTATGCAACACATAGATTTTAAATGTGAGCATACGAAAAAAACAGTGGACAAGGTGGTGAGAATAAGGTAAACTATAGGTCTACTTAAGGTTAAGAAGGAAAGGATAAGTGTAATTTTAAAACAATATAAGTTTACTATAAGTACCCTTTAAGTTCAACCTCGATTTGATTGGAGAAATCAAAATGCTAAACAAGATCAAGAAGTTTTTCGCACCTGAGACTGAGCAAGATAAAATTCAGGCTCTCCTAAAAGACTTTAGCGATAAGGGGATTAAACCTTCTATTTATCGCATCACTACCAAGTGGCAGGGCTTTGGTGTAGAGAACACTAAGCTTTTTACCAAGGTTCGTAATGGTCATACAGCGGAGTATTATGGGAACCCATTTTGGAACCTGTATCGTATCACCTCTAAGGTTGGAACCCTCGATCACGTTACTCATAGTGTGCGTAAATAACTAAACTGTTTAGTGTCTGTGGAGGGTGTGTATAAACCTTTCACAGACAGTAATAGAAAGGGATAAAGATGAAGCTGATTACGAAAAAGATCAGGGAAGAATTGCTAGATAACTTTAACAACACCAACAAGGATGTTTTGAAACCACCATTGAAGTTATTCTGCCCTTGGGGTGGAGCAACATGGCTGATCAGTGAGATGGAACAGGACAATGAGGATAGCCTGTTTGGCCTGGCAGACCTTGGGCATGGCAGTCCAGAGCTAGGTTATGTATCTCTGTCTGAACTTTCCAGCATTACCGGCCCTCTTGGTTTGAAGATTGAAAGAGATATAAACTTCCAGCCAGATAAATCTCTCACGCAGTATGCCGCCGCCGCCCGTGCGATAGGGGCTATTCGATGAAAGAGATTTCCAAAAAGAAACAGTGGAAGTTTAATAAGGTGGTGAAGGATTTGCACACACCTAAGTATCATCAACGAGTTAAACAATCTAAACAAAAATATGAAAGCGAAGAAGAGAGTATCGAAGAAGGTTTGGAAGATTATCATTCGAACAAGGAAGAAAGTTCAACACCATGAAAATTGTTAGAGAAGAAACGGTGCGGCAGTATGATGGTAAGGTACTAGTCTGGGAAAAGAAACTCATCCCAGAACTAGTGCCTAACTATGGGCGTATCAAAAAGAAAGAGTATTGTGATGCGTATTTCTGGGTGATAACGGAGGTCAAAGATGGGCAATGAAGAACATCTTATAACAATGGAGGTAAATAGAAATGACTAACACACATGATACTTTAGGTATCCAGTCAACAAAAGAAATCTATGAAAAGCAGGTAGGAGATATGCAACTGGAACTGAAATGGGCGCATGAAAGGATACATATTTTACATGACATCATAAACAAAATGAAAACTTTATCTGAAGATGTAGTTGAGGCTAGTGAAACTAGATGGATTGATTATTCTCCATACAGATTTCGTAGAAAGGAAACACAACTATGACAAAAACAGGTAGTTACTGGCTTCGTCCCTTATCACAAAGATATAAACAAAATCTTGAGGAGATACAAGAAAAAATTATAGAGGCCAAGAAGAACAGAGAAGAATGGCTCATACAAACTTACCATAAGGATTATGCGAGTGATCGCTATGGTCGAGAACTAAATAGCTTACACAAAATTAAAGAGCTTCTTGAGTTGGGGGCAGACGTAGCTACAGGAACAGGCGGCATATATGTTAATGACAAATATGTAGTTGCTTATCAACAGAATAAATGGAGAGTAGATGGTAAAGGTAAATGGTATTGGTATAAGAACCTTGAAGATTTTATGGAAAGATATGTTAATACAAAGGCAGGATTAAATGAGTATAAGTATAACAAAAAGAAAAAAATCAAGGAAGAAGAGAGCGTTCTTAATGACTTGGCATGATCATGTCTGATGTTCAAGAGATGCAACGGGAGTTCTGGGAAGCCAAGGTAGACAGATTTATCTTGATGTTTGAGTATGGCCGTGATACAATAGATCAGTTCGTAACCAACATGGTTTATATGGGCTTCGATGCGGAAGACGTTATCGATGCCTTGGAAAATATTGATGAGGATTGAATATGCCTAGAAAATCTACGACTAAAAAGCAACCAGCGGCGATAGAGTATATAACACCCTTTATATGTGGTTCTGATATATCTAGACTAGAATACCTTCGACCAAAAAAGGTAGCCTCTCCAAGCCGTACCTCCTCTGATGAGGATACCTTCAACCCTAAGAAAGTTAAGCAGTGGATAGTAACACAGAAAGCTTTGGCGGCGTCAGAACGTAAAGGGATTAGGCAGAAAGTTAAGGGTGCAATCGAGAACCTTGCAAGCCATGAAGCTTACATTAAAAATCTACAGAGATACTTACGTACAGGAGATTGGGCTGATGATTTTTATGGAGAGTATCAAGAAGAAAAGGTTAGGCATGTGAGCATTGCCTTGGCCTATGATGAAGATGGATTGGTCAAGAGAAATGTAGGCACATACTATCCTGATTTGGGGTGTGTATATACAAGAGAAATGTTTGCCCTCGATAGAGGGGAAAGATGACATTAAAACTTCTAGCAGATAACATAGAGAAAATTGAGAAGGTCATAACTCTTTATTCCCTTAACAAAATCAAATACGAAGAAGCACATTCTTCTCTCATGTCCTTTGGTTATTCAAAGAGACAGGCCAGTACTATTCTGGAAGGTAAACAAGATGGTTCTGATACTAGATATAGAAACGGATAGTCTGCATCCAAGTGAGATACATACTTGCGTCACGAAAGATTTAGATACTGGTATTATCTTATCTTTTATGAAAGAAAAAAAGGATAATCTAAAACAGTACCTAAAGAGGTTCGATGTTATCGTTGGTCACAATGCCTTATCCTTTGATGTACCTGTGTTGAACAGACTGTGGAACATGGAGATAAAAGAGGACAAGGTTTTTGATACACTTGTTGTTTCTTATTTAGTCAAGGCTAACATCAAGGGCGGCCACAGTTTAAAAGATTGGGGAAAAAGATTTGATTGTCCTAAGATAGAGTTTGAAGACTTCAAAACTTTTTCTCCAGAGATGCTGAAGTATTGCATACAGGATGTTAACATCACGGGAGAATTGTATAAGCATCTTATAAAACTTATAGACCGAAAGAAGTTTAGTGATAGGAGTGTTCTTCTTGAGCATAGGATAAGAAGGATAATTAATAAGCAACAAGACAAAGGGTTCCTTCTAGATATCAGGAAGGCACACTTCTTATTGAGTGAGGTTAAGCAAAAAGCAGATGCAATCGAGAGAGATATCCTCAAGGAAATTCCTTATAGTATTAAGCAAGAGAGAAAGGTTACTGTTAAAACAAAGAAGGATGGCGACATATCTTCTGTTGGTTTGAAACAAATTAATAATTGGAAAGAGGTAGTGGGTGGAGATTTTAATCTGGTATCCTTTGAGCCTTTCAATCTGGCTAGTCCTAAACAGATCATCGAACATATGGAAGAGTATGGTTGGAAGCCGATTGATTACACACCAAAGGGATCGCCAAGGATAACGGAAACAAATCTAGCTAGCGTGTCTACCGCTGCACCCAAGGCTATCCAGAGGTTAGCAGAATGGAAGATGCTACAAACTCGATACAAGACTGTCGAAGCTTGGCTGGATGAGGTAGATGATAATGATAGAGTGCATGGCAAAGTCATAACGATGGGTGCGGTTACCTCTCGCATGACACATGCCAATCCTAACATGGCTAACATCGTGTCTAACAGTAAGCCCTTTGGTGTAGAGTGTAGGGAATGCTGGACTATACCTGGTGAAGATAAGGTTTTGGTAGGTATGGATGCTAAAGGGTTAGAGCTACGTATGCTTGCTCACTATATGAATGATAAAGATTTTACTGATGCTGTTATCAATGGTGATCCTCATACCTTAAACCAGAAGGCGGCAGGATTACCCACTCGATCTTCAGCCAAGACATTCATCTATGCCTTTCTTTATGGGGCCGGTGCGGCAAAGATAGGTTCTATTATTAATGGTAGCAGTTCAGAAGGGGAGGCACTGAAAGAAAAGTTTCTAAAAAATGTACCTAAACTGAACGCCTTGATCAAAGCAGTAAATAGGTCGGCAGGGAAGGGGCATATCAAAGGACTAGATGGTCGTAGGCTTTACGTCAGGCACCGTCATGCTGCCCTTAACACCCTGTTGCAGGGAGCAGGAGCCATAGTGTGTAAGCAGTGGGCAGTGTTCATCGATGAGGAGATTACTAACCGGCGGCTGGATGCAAGCTTGGTTAATACAATCCATGATGAACAACAGTATGAATGTAGCAATAAGGATGCTGAAGAGTTATGTTTCATAGCAGACTATACAATACAAAAAGTAGGAGAGTATTATAACATGACACTTCCTTTGAATGCTGACGCTAAGATTGGTAGGACTTGGGCAGAAACACATTAAGGAGGGTTCAACATGCCATATAAAGATAAAGAACTAGCTCTAGCTATGGGGAAAAGAAGGTATAGAGAACTAGTGAGTACTGAGGAAGGAAGGAAGGAATATAGAAGAAAACAATTAAAAGGATATCATAAAAGCATGAGTACGGAAGAAGGTAGGGAAAAACACAGAGTAAGAAATAGAAAAAATAGAAACCTAAATAGAATAAAAATTTTAGATTTTCTTGGCAGACGATGTGTTTGTTGTGGAGAGACAGATGAAATGTATTTAGAAGTAGATCATGTTTATAATGATGGGTATAAAGAAAAAAGTGGTAGCAACAAATGGAGTGTTATATATAAAAAATTACAGGTAGAACCAAGAAGGTATCAAATACTTTGTAGTAATTGTAACAGAGCAAAACATACAAATGGCGGGAAGTTATACATACCAGAGCAAGGATGGGTTATAAGGGATACAGATATCATGAGAACAACTACAATCGGGCGAAAGAAGTTTAGTCAAGAGCTATATGACAAGGCAGATCATAAAGCTAAAGGTATCATACGTGCTTACTTAGAGAGTGAAGGACACTCCCTATTAGATGACAGAGAAAAGTATTCTTGTGACATCGAGGGTAGGGATGGACAAGGATGGGAGGTGGAAATAAAATACTCTTGGAAAAAAGAATGGCCGCCCTCTTGGCGTGATGTGCGTATACCATATAGGAAAAAGAAATTGTTAGAAGACACAGGAGAGGACAAGATAACCTTCTTCATATTGAACAGCATGTGTAAGGAAGCTTGGAAAATACCAGGACAAGTTGTTTCTGAAGCAGAAGTTGTAGAGGTTTCAAATAAGTTTGTACCAAGAGGAGAGTTATTTTATAGCATACCAGTATCGAAAGTTAGAAAGATTTCTATTGACACCACGCAAAATATGTGATACGATATATACCTAAATTGAAAAGGAGATTAATCATGGCAGTAAAACAAAAAGCAGATAGCTATATCATCCAAGGCAAAGCTTATTGGACTAAGCTCAAAGCACGGGATGAGTACAGCGATAAGTACCAACTCGATGTAGGCAACCTGTCTCAACAGTCTAAGAAAACCCTCTTGGACCTTGGTGTAAGGCTCAAGGACAAGCAGGACGATAGGGGTGAGTTCGTTACTCCTCGTTCCAAGTTTGAGGTTACAGCAATGGATGCTGACAAGACGCCTATTGATGTGCAGACTACGTTGATTGGTAATGGTTCTGATGTAAGGGTTAGGGTTGTTCCGAATGTTGATCACCCAATGGTAGATCAATATGGAACATCCTTATACCTTAATAAGGTTCAGGTTCTCTCTCTTGTAGAGTACTTTGGCGGCGACGATGATTTTGATGAGGAGTTTTAAGTCGGCTTAGTTAGTATTGTAAGGGCTTGACATAAGTGCTTTCGTACTTGCATTGTCAAGAAGTATAGTGGGCGAGGGTATCAAGGTGTACAAAGTTTTAAATTTTTCTTTGTACCCTATTGATAAGATGGGGCAGCTATACACTTAGAATCTAAAACAGGAGATAGGAATGAAGATTGAAACTTTAGTAGAAGATATCTATTCCACTTTAGAAAACGAACATACTTTATCTGAGGACAATCTCTCTTCTTTTTTAAAAGGAATGGAAAAAGTTATGAGAGAACAAATGGAAAATAGAAGGGAGTACACCGACAAACCAACGCTGAGAATGTCTTCCATAGGAAAACCTACTAGACGTTTATGGATGGAGTTTAATAATTCAAAAAAAGATACGCCGCCTAAAGGTTCACTGTTGGTTAAGTTTTTATATGGTAGTATACTAGAAGAGCTTCTTATCTTCCTGACAAGAGAGGCCGGTCATTCCGTAACAGATGAGCAGAAAGAGGTCACACTAAACGGAGTGAAAGGACATATCGATTGTAAGATAGATGGGGAGTTAGTGGATGTTAAGTCTACTAGTGACTTTGCCTTTCGTAAATTTAAATTAGGTACGCTAGAGAACGACGATCCTTTCGGATACATAGGACAGATTAGTGGGTATGCTCTGGCAGAGGGAAAAAATAACGGATACTTCTTAGCTATCAACAAGGTCACTGGTGAGATAACTTTGTTAGAGATAGATGATTTCGGTATCATCAACGCTAATAAAAGAATTGATCAGATAAGGAAAGCAGTTGATGATCCTGTCCCTCCTTCTCTTTGTTATTCACCAGTGCCAGATGGTAAGTCTGGAAACATGAAGCTCAACAGGAACTGTGTGTACTGTCCCTTCAAGACAGATTGTTGGGAAGACCTGCGTATCTTTAAGTATAAGGATAGCTTGAGATATCTTAGTAAAGTTATAAGAGAACCCAATGTACCAGAAGTAACTGACACTTATGCATGAGGAGATACCCTTGACAACACAACGAACTGCTTGTCCACAATGCAATAGCAAAGATAATCTGGTGATCTTCCCCGATGGGGGGGAGCATTGTTTCACTCCAGATTGTACACACCATATCCATGGAAAGAAAGGAAACCAAAGTCAGGTGATTACCAACAAAGTTTCTAAGAACATACTTACCCAAGGCATCATTGCCGCCATTCCTTCAAGAGGGATATTGGAAAACACTTGCAAAAAATATAATGTCAGACAAGAAAAGGATAAGCATTACTATCCTTACTACAATTCAGATAACTCTTTGGTTGCTCATAAGATACGTAATGTTTCTTCTAAAACATTTTATTCAGAGGGTACTATTGTAGGCTCTGGTTTGTTTGGGCAACAGGCTTTCAATAGTGGAAGAAAATTTGTCACCCTTTGTGAAGGGGAACTCGATGCTCTTAGTGCTTACCAATTGCTTGGATCGAAGTGGCCTTGTGTATCTATAAAGAATGGAGCAGAGAGTGCAGTTAAAGATGCAAAGGAAAGCTATGAATGGCTTATGTCTTTTGATAACATCGTAATCTGTTTTGATAATGATGCACCTGGAATTTCGGCGGCGAAGAAGGTTGCGGAGTTACTAAGTCCCAAGGCTAAGATAGTAAAATTACAGCATCATAAGGATGCTAATGAGTATCTTATGAACAACCGTGAGAAATTCTTCTTGGAAGATTGGTGGGCGGCGGAAAGCTATACACCTGACGGTATCATATCAGGAAAGGACATGTGGGAAATTGTCCAAGAAGATAAGTCGGAAGCTATAATTAACTATCCTTTCGGAGGGATACAAAAATTAACTTACGGTATAAGAACAGGAGAACTTATCACTGTTACTGCCGGATCAGGATTAGGTAAGTCTCAATTTATGAGGGAGCTTACCTATCATGTGTTAAAAAATACAGAAGAAAGTATAGGCATGATGTTCATGGAAGAATCGGTACGCCGTACCGGCCTTGCCATGATGTCGTTAGAAGCTAACAAGCCTCTCCATTTACCAGATGTATACAAAACCACACCTAGCGAGGAGTTTAAAAATTATTTTGATAGCACATTGGGTACTGGAAGGCTTTACTTCTTTGATCACTTTGGTTCAAATGAGATCGATAAGATAATCAGCAGTGTAAGATATTTTTCTAGGGCTTTGAATTGTAAGTTCGTTTGTTTGGATCATGTGTCAATCATTGTATCAGACCAAACAAATTCAGATGAACGTAGAGCCTTAGATGAAATCATGACAAAGCTACGAACCGTAGTTCAAGAGTTGGATATCGTTTTATTTCTAGTTAGTCATTTGCGTAGGCCATCAGGATCAGGCCATGAAGAAGGCGCAGTGACTTCTCTTAGCCAGCTTAGAGGTTCTGCATCGATTGGACAGTTGAGTGATATCGTTTTCGGATTAGAACGTAATGGGCAGCATGAAGATGAAAAGGAAAGGAACACTACTACTGTACGTGTGATTAAGAACAGGTTCTCTGGACTAACAGGACCGGCTTGTCGTTTGTATTACAACCCTGATAACGGGAGAATGGAAGAGGTGATGGAAGATAGGGAAGATTTAGAATGACACTATTAACTCAATCAGTTATAACAGAAGAAGATGTAACATTAAATCACTTGGTAAAGTACATACAATTTATACCTAATAAACTTCCATCATTAGATTTTATTAAACCTAATCATCTACTAGTTAGATACAAAAAGTATCTCTCTTCTATTAGTGAGGAAGACTTTTATCAAGAAGATACAGAAGAGATAGGCTTAGAAAGAATGCTAGAAGACTTTAAGAAAATAGAGGATGAGCTAAATAGAGGTGAAATTGTAGTATATTCTCCAAGAGATTGTATGGTAGTTGAAGAAAACTTATCTGAGTTTTCCACTAAAAAATTTAGAAAAGTATTTTTAAAAGAGTTTGAAAAGCTTCATGATAAACATTACAATAAACACAATTTTTGGAATTAACAAATGTCTATATCTGTAGCATCAAGGAAAGCTAAAGGTAGACGATTACAGGATTGGGTTAAGGACCAACTGTATAAAAGATTTTCTTCGTTGGAAGAAGGGGATATACGTGGGGCTATCATGGGAGAAACTGGTGCAGATATTAAATTGTCTCCCCTAGCTGCAAAGCAAATACCTTTAAAGATAGAGTGTAAAGCAAGGGAAGGATACAAAGGAATATACGATGCATACCAACAAGCAACAGGCCATGAAGGAAAAGGAGAGCCTGTACTAATTATTAAGATGAACAGAGAAGCGCCGCTTGCAATCATAAACGCTTCCTATTTTCTAGACTTAATTAAAAAGGACATAACATGTACATCAAAGACATAGATAATAAGGCAGAGGCATTGTTGGAATTAGATACGGTGTTCGATTTCTTTTCCTTAATAAGAAAAGATAACATACTAGTAATTCTTTCTGACAGTGGAGAAGATGGAGAGTTTACTGTCAGGGTTTTAGATTCTACTCAAAATGAAGAAGCATCAACAGTAAAAATTATAACACAAGGTTTTTTCAGTATGTTGGAAGACGATCCTGATACCTTATACATGCGAGGTGCAAAAGTAGAAGAACAAAAGTATAAAAACTACGGAGAAAATATTATACCGTTCCATATTAGAAATAAGAGAAAGGAAAAAGAATAATGAAATGGAAAGAGATACACAAAGATGAAGAAGGGTGGTTAGATATTAATAGTCCTGATCATTATAATAACAATACAATCGAGACTATCGATTTAATTAGGGATAGTATGAATGAAGAAGAGTTTAAAGGATACCTGAAAGGTAACATCTTTAAGTATGTTAGTAGGTACAGGTATAAGGATCAGGAAAACCCGGTAAAAGATTTGTTAAAAGCCAAGTGGTATTTAGAGAAGTTAATAGAAGTAATGAGGGAAGAAGACTTAGAAGAGGGAACGAAGGGCATGGGTGAAAAAGTTGTTCATGGAGGAAAGTATGAATAAAAAATTTATTATTATAGCGATAGTTGCTCCACTTGTTTTAATAAGTGGGGT
>Ga0080013_1005736_pt1 | contig 11368 bp, 12 predicted proteins | sample ETNvirenome_6_85_FD_69236 | JGI IMG/M metagenome (GOLD analysis project Ga0080013, IMG submission 69236) | Marine viral communities from the Pacific Ocean - ETNP_6_85 (SPADES assembly) (version 2) | ecosystem: Environmental > Aquatic > Marine > Oceanic | place: Pacific Ocean | collected 2013-06-19
CCCTAAAAAGGGCGCTTTTTTTTGATCTATTTTCGCTCTCCGTTTTAGTATATAATTCAATGACATAGGGGGAGGGGGGGGAGTATCCCCGAATCTATGTCTTAGCGTGAGGAACTAGTATATACACGCCCTAAGTACGCTCCATATATTTCTAAGAAAAAATCCCAAAGTTAAGAACCCTCATTTTTTTTAATTAAAAGCTTAAAGTCGCTTTGCACATATGTTATACTGTTAGTACAGATTGCGTAAGCGTTGCTTAAGCGATCTCATTCTCCGACATAGAAAAAAAGGAGAATTTACAATTGAATACTTTTAATTCATAAAAGGAGCAGAACATTATGAAAAAAAGAAATAAAAAACTGGGCAAGTATCGCTCAGATCCAGAGCAACTTAATCTCTGGGCAGTAGAGGAAGAACACAAAGTCACATTCTTGGACGGTTCTTTCCAACGATGGGCCGGAACCGAGTTTGACTCAGGTTGGTCTAAAGAAAACACACACAAATATTTAGCAAGTCTCTTTGCTGAAGACGTTAGTAACGATATGATACGCGTCGATGTGAAGGAGGCGCTGGGGTATTGTGAGCAACAAGACTTAACACCCGACATTCAAAAGTCAAGGCAATATTATGCCAACCTTTTGAGCGAAGGGTATGAATACGTAAGCATCGATGGTAACAATACTTCCAGTGCGATTAGCGCCTTTATGCGAGGTGATATTAGTGCGGAGATAGATGAGCGTGGTGCGAAGGTTAATTATAAAGAGTTAAGCAGCAAAGCGCAACTTGGAATCGGCACGCGCTGCGCATCTGTAATTACATTAACTAATATTACTTGTGGGCAAATGCATAACCTTTTTCGCCGCCTGAATATGGGGACGCATTTAAATCCCCAGGAATACCGTCAGGCGGTACCGTCTGCCTTATCTAAATTTATTAGAGAGATATCTAACTCTAATTCGTTACCTACAGAGTTACTCAGAAACATGCCCACTAAGGCGTGCTATCCTACTGGTAATCCTTTTTACGATAACTTGGTATATGGAAAGCAATCGGATCGTGATTGCCGGCGTCATGAGCAACTAACTGCGCAGTTGGCACTTAAGTTGCATAGTAACTTTGGCGCTGAACTCTCTAAGGTGGGCCTAGATAAATTCTATGAAACTGTAGATGCTCTTGGTACCGATGTCGAGAAAGTACTTAATGATATTTTCGATGTGGTTAATAGAATTGCCGGGGTGGTGGGCGATAGTAAGTTAAGCAAATATCAAGCAACAAACTTTTTGGATTTTATTCATATACTCTGCATAGAGCAAAAATATAAAATTCTTAAACCAATCGGTATTTTTGATGCCTTCGAGAATTTTGATGCTGCACAAGTTGCGAAGTCCAGTGAGTTAACTGAACTGGAGCGTGAAAATTCCTATAATTACTTAAGTTCTTATTCGGGTAGAAGCGAGTATTACTTAAAGATTAGGGAAATGATCCGTGAGGACTTGATTAAAGCAAATATTAAGGAATGGGTAGAGAGTGGCATCGTTGCCGCTCCTCTTTCTACTCCTCGGCGCTTTTCCCTCAAGCAAAAGATAATTTTGCGTGAAAAGCAAAACAAGGTAACTCGCTCCGGGAAGGATATCACCGTTCGTGGTATTAAGAGCGGAGAGTTTGAGGGCGACCATATGGTTTCTCATGCCGACGGTGGCACCACTACAATCGCTAATGGTGAAATTATGACTCAAAAAGAAAATAGGAGTAAGGGTTCCGACTCGTGGGAACCTTATTTTAACCATCAATTTGAAGAAAAAGACGAAGATTAATCGAAGTGGCCGTCGTTATGACGGTCATTTTTCTGTTTAAAGAGCAGCGAGCGGTAAAAAATACGGCGAATCTGGCGCGCCTACCATAGTTACTGATAATGAAGAACTTTATGATTGGTTTTGTGGTGGGCGCGTGCATGTTTGTGGCACCCGCTAATGCAGTCAAATCAATCGTAGAGCAGATGGAGAGCGAACTGGCGAGTCTAGCAGAAGGATCCTCATGCAGGACAGCAATAGTTGAGGATATAGACATGTGGGACCGAAGTATGCTGATCAGTATTAAATCCCTTAAGTTCGTGATGTCAACAGTCGATAGAAGCACATATGAGATATGTGTAGTAGATAACAACATCAAGACATTAGATGACGCAAGAAACCCCCAGTAAAATTTTTGCCAGACTTTAAACTACTTATATAGGACAAAGAGGAGAATCATTATGACTGATAAACCAGAAGATGAAGAATTTGAATACGTAGAGTGTGATGCCGACGATCCGGATGCCGAAGATATTCCAGTGGAAGAAGCAGCACCCATAGAAGAGGCGATCTTAGATGTCGAAGAGTTAAAAAAAAGCGAAGATCCTGCGCCTGAACCAGAACTTGATTATCGCCACCACGAAGAGGAAGAACCCACTAAAGAAGAACCTGTAGTCGAAGACGAAGGCGATATCTGGGCGCTTCCAGAGAATGATGACTTCGATTTCATTGATCACTACGGCGAAGAAGTAGAAATTAAGCACCAAGAGCAATTGGATGATAACTCAATCGAGTCTGCACTTAATTTTGGCGTGATCGGTGTTGGTGGAGGAGGTGGCAAGATTGCGAAAGCATTTCTCGACCTCGGGGTTAACAAGACCCTCTTGGTTAACACTACTCCCAAAGATCAACCTAAAGATGTGCCCGATAAACACCTTGTCATTGTCCCCGGGGCCGATGGTGTTGCGAAGGACGCAACACTTGGCAAGAAGATTTTTAAAGAAAACGGCGCTATCGTCGAAGATGCTTTGCGTACTCGCTTTGGTAAAGTTGATTGGTTGTTTGTATTTGCTGGCGGAGGCGGTGGCACAGGTAGTTCTTGTGTTGCATTGGCGCCTGTATTCGAGAGATATCTTAAGACAGTTGAAGCAGAGGGCACACTTGTCTTCTGTATTACTGCTCCCACTTCTCAAGAGTCATTAAACCAAACTATTCAAAACAATAGCAAACAATTAATGAAAGAGGTTTCTAAGTATCCTCACATTATCTTAGACAACGAAAAACAAGGGAAACTCTTAAGAGGCAAAGTTGGGATGCTGAGTCTCTTTCCTGTGGCCAACAAGACTTTTGCAAAACTTCTATTACAAATCTTTAAATTGGCTTCTGAATCGTCGCCTATGCAAGCATACGATAGTGAAGATTTGAAACGCTCCATCTCAACCGACAAGAGAGCATTCATTGGTTCTACCATCATTGCTAATCCAAATGATGCTAAGTTGGGAGCAACAATCTTTCAAAACTGTTTGAACCGTTCTCCATGCCCTCCACCCAAGGGGAAACCTAAAACAGGTTCCATACTGCTTGTGGTGACTCCTGAGATGGCAGATGACCCAGAGATAAGCAAACACTTGGATGCCGCCATCTCCTACGTAGGGGGAAGATCGGAAACTTTGTTCTCTGGTGTGTATGTAAGAGAGAACCTTCCTGGTTTGGTTGCTATTATAATGATGAACGGACTAGACTAAAATGGAAGTAGATAACATACTAGGATTAGTGGAGCGCCATGGTCTTGCCTTTGTTCTTTTATTGGGAGCCATATATGCGTTATACAAGTTTTTGGTGTTTAGTTTATACGAAGTAAAGAATGAATTTGGACGGAGACACGAAGATAATGCGAAATCAATGTCTGAGTTGAAGGTGTCTCTTGCTGAAGTTAAGGCGGATATCAAACTGCTAGTAGAGTTCGTTAGTAGAAAATAGTACTTGACAAAAATCTGATTTTCATCAGAATGCGAACCCATCCGCGCCGGTTGCCGGTCTTGCCGGTCTTACTCGTTGCCTTTGCTCTATATCTTTAAGTAATATAGATAAAACACGCTCGGCGGTAGAAGATAGGGGGGAATGCCCACCGTGTGGTATCTCTCTTATTGCTGCCTCACCACCGATTTCTTGGGCGCGCTTTACGAGCTTCCTTACGATTTTTCGTTCTTTGGGAGATGCAAGTGTTTTAATGTCGTCGGTGATTTTCTGTTGAAAGAGATCTTCTTGATCGTCCTCATGTAAAACCTTTGAAATTTCTTCTTGAATAATTTGTTTAAGGGTAGATTTTTTAATTTGCATGCGGACTCTCCTTTGCTTCTTTATAAATAGTTTGGCGAAACAGGAAAGAGCTTGACATATATGTGAGTCCGTGGTATACTTACTACTTTCAGTTATTAGAAAAAAATACTGGACTTTGCTTGACTCCTAAATTATTGCAATTTTTAATCTTTATGTCTATCGGACATGTACTCGTATGGTTACAATCTAGTGGGCAATTGATATGGCAAAGTTTTCGAAATAATATATGGTTACTGTGTCTTCTGGGAGTTCCCCTCGCGTATTTGTTTATAACGGCAACTCGAATTGGATATGAAATATTCGATCAGAAACTATGGCCAGTCCGTATCATAGGGTTCTCAGTTGGTACGATTGTGTTTAGCGGAATGACTTATTTTTGCTTGGGGGAGGGACTTACCCTTAAGACTTGCATTAGTCTACTTTTGTGTATCGCAATTATATTAGTTCAAATCACTCTTTAACAAACTATTTATTATCGTTATGGAGGTGAAGGAGTGAGTTTTGTAAGATGAGGTTAATATTCGAAGTCTTAAAGTTTGCCTTCGAATTAGTTTACGCATCTTATCAATATGAGCTACGAGAGATGAAAGACTCTCACCACATGGAAACATCGCCACCCGAAATCGAGTTCGTCCAGGAGATAAACGAATGAAAAAAGAAGAAGAAAATGAGAGTTAAAAAATCAAAACTGGTAAAAATTATTCGGGAAGAAGTGCAAAAAACCCTGGGTGAAGCGTGGTATCCTAATTCTGGTGCACGCGGTATGCTTTATCCTGGTGAAAAAGGTTCCGATCCCGATGCGGGCGAATTGAGCCCCGAAGACTTGGCGCGAATGCGCTATGCCCGACAAGAAAAAGAATATGAACAAGCGGGCAACCGACACTACGCTGCGCAGCAAGCAGAATACCATGCAGAGAAGGCAGCGCGAGAGGATCCACATAATCTCACAGCACAAGGTATTGCAACGTGGGAAGATGTCCCCCCCAGAGCCAAGAGAGCGTTAAAAATTCAACTTAAAAACCTGATACCGGGTATGCGAGATGATCCCGATGGGAGAATGCGACAAGCTCTCAAGAATCTTGAGGGTCGATTTCCAGGCATCACAAAAGCGGCGAAGGGAATGGGTGCCGATCCCCGGGGAAATCTTCACAAGTTTCCTTCAGGGTATCTTCCGGGAACAACCGGGTTGGATATACCCACTGGATTGAAAGAAATCATTAGAAAGGAATTAAGAAAACTAAAATTAAAAAAAGAGGAGATGTCTTAATGAAAAACATATACAACACGAGAAATGCTAGAATGAATTCTCGCTTAATGGAAAAGTGGGGATTCCGTCTTGATGAAACCGGAAAGGATGACGACGGCGAGTCGGAAGGTGATAAGGGAAAGGATGAGAAAGATCCCGAAGCAGAAGACTACACCGATGAAGGTGATCGTGAGGGAGATGAGAGTGAAACTCACCCCGGAGAAAAAGACGACACCACCAAGAAGGGTGATAAGATCAAGACCGGTAAGACCAAGGGCGAAAAGGCATACAAGTTCCCTTCTAAGGGTGAGGACTCCAAGACTCACAAAGGCGAGAAAGATTTTACCACAAAGAAAGGTGGAGAAATCAAGACTGGCAAAACCAAAGGTGAAAAGGCATTTGAATATCCTTCGAAGGGCGAGAAGTCTGTGACACATAGTGGAACAGATTTTAGTTGGTCGACCAAACATGCTAAAACCGCAGTTCACGAAGCACTAAAGAGAGAGGGTATGAATGAGGAGCAAATTGAAGCGCTTATGCGAACACTCAATGAAGCATGGGATGGCGATGTAAATCACCCCGAGTCGCCCCTCATGGACAGCGGCAGAGGCATTCCAGAACATGGATACAATACGCCGAGTGAGTGGAACAGACTAGGATATACAGACACAGGATGGAAAGGTCGCGGAACGGGCCCTAAATGGATAAAGCGCGGGGAAGAGCGCAGGAGCATCGTTTCAAGAGTGGGGCAAGAGGATATGCACGGCAACCCCGCTACGAAAAAAGGGGGACACCTAAAACATCCGGATGTTGAAGGTGAAAAACCATTTTCAACTCATGAACCTGAGATGGGGGATGAAACTAAAGTCCCCCAAGCAGACGATTTATATGAAAATAAAAAAATGGTTTCATCAGGAGATCTCCTAGAGATGATTAGGAACCAATTAAAGCAAATGGTGACGCCGGGAAAAAAAATTAATGAAGCCACTAATGTAGCAGCGGGGGCGTCATCTATAGGCAGTGAATCACTTTTATCCGACGCTGTGCGGCAGGTCTTGGTAGATGGTGGACACTATAGTGAAGAAAACCCTCTTTCGGTTTCGGCAATTTTTGATTCTCAAGACGGCGCCGTTTTGATCAAGTTGAGAGACATGGGGCTGGACCCACGCGGCATTAAAAGCTCAATGACATACGCACGGAGGATGATTGGAGGTGGGCATTTTCAAGGTCGTAGCCAAGAACGCTTTGAATTGGTCCCCGCCGATGTAAAAGAGGGCCCCAGTGCGGGCGAGAAAGGATTATATTTAAAATAGGAGACAAAAATGAAAATCACAAAAAGTAAACTAAAAGAACTAATCTCCAAAGAGATATCCCAGATTGCCGAGGCAAATCCAAATCCAAAAACAAATATTGGTGCGGTCGGGCCAAAGCACCCGTGGGGGGATGAAGAACTAGACAACATTGTCCCCGGAACACCTTTGGAGGAACCGAGGGCAAAGACAACGCCCGGGCCGGGACAGAATATGCGGGATAAGAACCCCCTCGGAGCCGAGGAAGGCGAGATTATTATGCCAGACAAAGCGGATCAAAGCGGTGCTCAGAAAAAACCCGCCGGTAAGGAGGAGAAAGTATATCCTGATGTTCAAAAAGCACTCAAGCAAATTGAAGATAAGGTGATGGGTTTCCTCAAGAGGGTGGACATGCGCATGGAGAAGCAGCAGTTTGTTAAACTCTTTTTAGATTATTTAAATATGATTCCCGCTGACCTTATTCGAATAGCGAAGGGAGATATTGAGCAGTCGAAAACAAGAGGCAAGAAAACGCCCATAGGGACATCGCAACCCACCTTAGCGACAGAGAGCAAGAACATTCGAGTAAAGTATAGGAAAAAATAATGTCATTGAATGAAGTTGTGTCCATGGCAGAAAGTTTATTGATTATCACAGCATTTAATGCTGTGGTTGCGGTCACTATAACTTTTTCTTTTTTACTTATCAGAGATAAGATTGTGGAGCGTAAAGAACGAATTATGAGGAGTCGACGCAAATGAGTGATATGAAGAACTTAATGGAAAACTGGAGAAAGTTTTCCGATCTTGAGCGAGATCCCGCAAAGCACGAATTCAGCGACGAAGAGAATCGCTTAATTAAAGAACATAATCTTACGGATGAACAACTTCAAAAATTAATCGACGAAGGAAAGATTGGAGATTGGTTTAAAAAGAAAGGCCGACAAGCAAAAGGCGCGTGGGAGATCGGTTCAGGAAAAGGGCAAGCAACTAATATAGCGGGAGAACGCGTATTAGATATTGACAAGAGAAATGAACTTAAAGATCAGGGTCTAGAAAGTATTAAAAAGGACTTGTTGGTAGTTAAGTTTGATCCCCTCATTGAACTTTTTACCGCTCTGCGGAAATGTGATTGGCCAAATTTTCGGAAGGGACGAGCAGTCTGTAATCTGCCGGGAGGCATATGCGCCGATCCAGACAAACCCGGTCCAGACAAACCCGGTCCGGGTAAAAAGCGTCCCGGAAGGAAAAAAACAGATACAGATCATGATCGCGATCCAATTGGTACGTTTCGCACTGGCACTACCAATGCGCCGGGAGTCATTGGAGGGCGTTCAGGAACATCCGGCGCTCAAGTCCGGAAACCTCAAAGAGCGCAAACTTGGGATCAGGCTAGCAAAAGCAAAGCAGATCAAGTAGCAGAAGGTGGTGGATTTCTTAAGCACAGCAAAGAGTTTGATTCAGGCGTCGACATTTGCAATGTTGTTTATGAATGTATTAAAAAAGAATATGAAGATAGTGAAAAGACCGACGAAGATTTAGAAAAAGGAAATCAGCGCATCGCAGTCCTTCGTGCACTCGTTATATATTATCAGGATTATGTCCTCGAAGATCGTGGCGTGCACATGACAGAAGAACAGGAACTTGATGAAGCGCCCTTCCCGAAAGGACCACGAGGAGAAGGACCCACAGAGTTGGGAGATATTCCCGACGAAGAACCACCAACAGAACCTACAGAAGTGGGAAGTGGGGAAGCACCAGCAGAAGAAGAATCAACAATTGGCGCGCCCTACGGACAAACATCTAAAAATTATGATGCAGTATTTTCATATGAGATGCCGGCAAAGCTGGCGATGCTGGCGGCTGCCGCGATTGCTGCCGGTTATGTCACAGACAGCGATTGGTTTAAATCACTGTTTAGTGGACCACCTCCAGATCCCGGTGCCGATCCCAACCAACTTGTCGCTAATGCGGCAAAAACATTTACCATTCCAGATGGAGGTGGCATAACGCAAGGATTAGAGTTGGTGGTTCCCCAAAGCATTCCATTAGACGCTTCTGCTCCTTTATCTAATTTAGCCACCCCTGAAGTTGCGCAATGGACGCCCGCAATTGAAGAGGCGCTTAATAAACCGGGGGGTCCAGCGGCGTGGGCAGCAGTAATGGAGATGGCAAACGATCCTCAACAGGCAGCCGGAAAAACTTTAGGAGATGTTCTTAAGGGAACGTGGTCAGGAACTGGTGAGAGCATAGGAGATATGTTAACTGTCGACCAAGGCGCTTTCCAGAATGGACTTGCTCAAAAACTAGCAGGGGGAATGGCAAAAGTTGGAAAGATGGGTGGAATTGCAGCCATTAAAGCATTTGTCATGAAATACTTAGGTGTCTCTTTGGGGATGCTGGGAGTCAGCATGGGCGTTGGGGCGGCCGCCACTTTAGCAGGTCGCAAGAAAGGTCAATGGAAATCAAAGATGGCCAGTCTTCAAAAAATGGTTCTCTCATATAAGGATTTAGAACCCGGAGAGAAAGAAGAAGACAAGGACTGTGAAAAGATTGAAGCAGATTATCGCGAAGAATATGCTGAAGAATCTGGTCATATGGCGCCAGAAGATTTTGAATCTGAAGTCAAGGCATTCTTACTTAAGAATGATTGCGGTGAAGAAGACGATCCGGTAAAGGAATGTCCGAAAGGGCAATATTGGAATCCGGACCAAAAAAGATGTCTTGATATACCAAAATGTAAGCCGGGTCAAAGGTGGGATCCTAAAAAACTCAAATGCGTAAAGAAGCGGAGAACTCCCGTCAAGAAGCCTAAGGGCGAACCAATTTATTTTTATGATGCGGGCCCGCACAGAGACGGGCAGACCAATCAGTCTCTCCAATCTATGTTGACGCCACTCGCCAATGGACCAAAACAAAACTGGGCCGTTAAGGCAGCACTTGGAGCATTACAGCAGGATCTTGAAAAGAAAGGTTTTACAATTAAAGAAAATCTTCTTGAAATTAGTGCCAAGGCAAGAAAAGAATTACAACAAGGTCAGCACGAGGCACCCGGCGCAGATGAAGATCCACAAGATCCTTCGGATGACCAACAAATGAAAGACGATCAGGAGTATTTGGATGATCTGGGTCTAGGAATTAATGACGGAGCGGCGGAAGAGCAAATTCCAACGCGAGCGAAGGGATTTTTTAAGAAAATTCGAAAACTTGCGGATGAAGCAAACCGTGCATTTCCTCGCGGTATCCTGGATATGCTACAGAAACTTGAGCGAGACGTTGGCGATGTTCCGATGGCATCAACTGGTCCACACAAGAATGAAACATTAAGCAGCCAAATAAAGCATCTCGAAGGAATAATCAAAGAACTTGAAGAAATTGTTCACAGAGCGACCATAGGCGACTCTTCACTTCCGGAAACTAAGAAAAATTTAAAATTATTAGATGACACTATACAGAAAAAACTAGAAAAATGGGCAATTGCTAAAATTACCAAGAAAGCGGCTGACAATTTTATTACTAAACGCTTTCCCAAAGGAATAATTCCTCAACATGAAGTTCCTGGTGCAAAAGAAAATAAATTCATTATCGACATGCAATCCGCGAGAAGGGTGTTGGAAAATCCTCCGGAGGGTGAAGATCCTTTAAGTCAAGCGCAAATAAGAAGTTTCATGCTATCTATTAAAAAGTATCTCGCCCTATACGCGAAAGACTTTAGATTTCAATTGCGGGAATCAAAAAAAGAAGTAAAGAAAGAATTAATTTCTGAATCTCTAAGGGATCGGTGGAAATCTTTATCAGGGATTAGATGATGAAGATCCTAATCGAGAACTTCCGTAAATATTTAGAAGAAGACGTAGGAAGGTTTACTGCTCCTTATCAACTTTTCATACCCAAAGGATGTAAAGATGGGGCGTGCAGCATTGAAGAATTTAGCAAAACTCCGCCCATTGAAAACCGACGAGGAATGAACAAACCATTTGGTGGACTCTGGACATCGACAGCGGCCATGGATGGCAATAAGTGGACCTCCGCATGGAATAATTGGATGGTATACGACATGCCTCACTGGATGAGTCCTCAAGGAGTTTTGCTAAAACCTAAAACAAGTAATATCTTTCATGTTAATACAGATGAAGATGCTGCCCAATTATATGAAGAATTTCCAGCGAAGTCTGAAGAGTGGAGTCGAGGCCAAAAGCATATTGACTTTGAAGCAGCATTGAAAAAATATGATGCGATTCACTTTGGCGATCCAGCTGGTAAAGATTCTGGCGCTTACAATTTCGGGTATAGTGGTGGATGGGATGTGGAATCAACAGTATTTAGAGACGCCAGCGTGGTGAGTCCCATGAAAGTGGTCCAAGTAAAGCAAGCTGACGAGTTTTAAAACAGAAAGGAAAAAATGATGACATCTACATCATTGTATATAGATAAAGTAAAAAAAATGCAGTTAAAGTTGCTGTAAACTAAACTATTTATATGAGTATGAAATTTCTAGATGAAATGTCTCTTCGCATGGATACGCTTGACGATCCATTTGCCGAAGAATTGCACGCTGCCTTAGTGAGCAGAGATAAAGAGGCAATTGTCTATCATGGCACTTCTACTGCTTATTTTTGGGACATCGTTAATAACGGGTTTAAGTTTGCCGAAGACAGAAAGAATTTTGATAATACAAGTCCCGGCACTTATTTTGCTTTCACT
>Ga0080013_1005739_pt1 | contig 11365 bp, 9 predicted proteins | sample ETNvirenome_6_85_FD_69236 | JGI IMG/M metagenome (GOLD analysis project Ga0080013, IMG submission 69236) | Marine viral communities from the Pacific Ocean - ETNP_6_85 (SPADES assembly) (version 2) | ecosystem: Environmental > Aquatic > Marine > Oceanic | place: Pacific Ocean | collected 2013-06-19
AGCGCGAACACGCTTACAAGGTGTTGGAAAGCGCAGGCATTGACCCGAATAGCATACAACCCAAGGTTCACTGATGGGCGCGGTAGCATATCAACTGGATGAAATAGCAGAGGCAGTTGCTTTCGTTCAGACAGATAGACACGCCTACCGCTACCGCACTATGTACCCTAGCCTGTACGACTGGCAAGAGGAAGTGGTAGGCAGCACCAAGACACACACAGCCGTTTGTTTATGCGCTGCTAACCGGATAGGCAAGACTTATACAGGCACCTATATCGATGCCATTCATTTAATGGGTGACTACCCAGAAGGGTGGAGCGGCCATCAGTTTGATACAGCGCCTCACATGTGGGTACTGGGGTACTCAGGCGAGAAAACCCGCGACCTACTACAGCATGAACTATTTGGACGATTGGAGGGTAAGACCTTAACAGGCGGTCTAGTCCCTGCTGATTTGATTGTCGATTACAAGGGCATGATGGGCACAACGGGCGCACTACGAGAAGTGAGAGTAAAGCATAAGACTGGCGGTGTATCTGTCTGCCAGTTCTGGTCCTACTCACAGGGCCAACACGCGCTTATGGGTGACTCGGTTGACTGGTATCACATAGACGAAGAGCCGAAAGACCAGAGCATTTACCCGCAAGTATTGACCCGTACAGCAACGGGCGACAATGGCCGAGGCGGTAGAGGTATTCTCACGTTTACGCCAGAGAACGGTAAGACAGATACTGTTATGTCGTTTATGGATAGCCCGGCCAGAAGTCAGAAGTTTATCCAGAAGGGTTGGGATGATGCGCCCCATTTAAGCACTGAGGCCAAAGAAGCCCTCTTAGAAATGTACCCGGCCCATCAAAGGGATATGCGAACCAAGGGCATACCGATGTTAGGGCATGGTCGTATCTATGACCTATCCGAAGATTTTATTACTTGTGATGCGTTTGACATACCTAATCACTGGTTTGTGCTTGATGGTATGGACTTTGGCTGGGATCACCCGCAGGCCCATGTTCAGTTAATTGAGGACAGGGATAGCGGCACATTTTATGTAACAAAAGTTTGGAAACAGTCGCAGACTTCGCCCAATGATGCTTGGGGCGCTGTTAAGGCGTGGGCAGAGAACGTGCCTACAGCATGGCCCCATGATGGAGAGCAGCACAACAAGGAAGGTATACAGACAAAGAAACTGTATGAGGAAGCTGGATTTAACATGCTGAATGAGCAAGCAAGCTGGCCCGAGGGTGGTAATGGTGTCGAGGCGGGTTTATTCGAGATACGCGATTTAATGCGTAAGGGCAAGTTCAAAGTGTTCAGAGGTCAACGCGGCTTCTTTGATGAGTTTCTACAATACCACCGAGATGAAAAAGGAAAGATTGTGAAAGCACGTGATGATGTATTGGACGCAGTGCGCTATGCCTACATGATGCGCCGTGATTCTGTGCGCTATGGTGATATTGGCAAGAAAGCCCGGCCCCTAAAATTTGCACAGGTTTGGTAATGGACGATAAGCAAAAAGACATTCACAAAGAAGCACTTAGACGCTTCGACGCTATCTATGAGAAAGAGAAAGAGCAGCGCGACCTTGCTATTGAAGATGCGCTGTTTGTTTATTCAGAAGATGGGCAGTGGGATGATCTGGGTAAAAGTTCTCGTCAGAATAGGCCAAGGTACACCATTGATAGGGTATCACCTGCATTGGATCAGGTGATAGGAGACCAGCGCCAGAACAGGACGGATATTAAAATTATTCCTGAGTCTGGCGGCGCTGATAAAGATACGGCAAAAATATTTGATGGATTAATAAGGAGCATTGAATCAAGAAGCGATGCTAGCAACGCCTATGATAATGGCTTTGAAGAGGCGTTAGCTGGTGGCTATGGCGGCTGGCGTATATGTCACGACTACACAGACGATGAATCGTTTGACCAAGAGATCATAATAAAACCTATTCTGTCGGCTGCCAGTTCGCTTTGGTTTGATATGAATGCCAAGGAGTATGACAAGTCAGACGCTACACATGCGTTTATTACTGAAAATATTTCAGAGGATGCGTTTAAGGAAAAATACCCTAATGCCCAGACAACGGGTTTTGATGATGGCGTTAGGGGGCAATGGTCAGATGATGGGATGCTCAGGGTAGCAGAATACTGGCGCAAGGTTGAGACCACAAAAGAGATTGCTTTGCTATCTGACGGGCGGGTGATTGATCTGAAAGAAGAGTCGGCGGTTCTTGATGAACTGGCGGCAAAAGGTATAACGGTAGTTAAGAAACGAACAGCAAAATGCTACCGAGTTGAAAGTTATATTATGTCGGGCGTGGAGATTATCAAAGGCCCGATGAAGTGGGCTGGTAAGTACATACCTGCTATCCCCTGTTACGGTAAAGAAAATCATGTAGAAGGTAAGAAATTTACTCGCGGCATGGTGCGAAAGGCTAAAGACCCGCAACGTATTTATAATTATGCGAAGTCGGCAGAGATTGAAGCGGCGGCACAGACCCCTCTTGATCCGTACTGGCTGACTCAAAAACAATATGAAGGGCTTGAAGAACAGTTCGAGAACTTTAACAAAAATAATAACCCGTTTTTGGTTTACAACGAAGACCTTGCCAGCCCAGGCCCACCAAAACGCACTGGGGCGCCCTCTGTACAAGCGGCACTGATTCAACAGTCGCAATCGGCGAGGGAGGATATATATTCTACTACGGGTATTGAGCCTGCCAGCTTAGGGAATAGTCCCGAGTTGAAATCAGGTAGGGCGATTATTGCTCAACAGAAGATGGGCGACCGTGGCTCATTTAACTACGCGGATAACCTGAAAAAATCTATTCAGCATACCGGCAGAGTAGTAATGGATGTAATCGGCAAAATTTACGACACCGAAAGGGTTGTCAGGGTGCTGAATGTCGATGGCAGTACGGAAGAAGTAGAGATTAACCAGACCATTATTGACCAGCAAACAGGCCAAAAGGTTGTTGTGAATGATCTCGCACTCGGTCAGTACAGCGTCAAAGTTGATACGGGCCCAGCATACGCCACACAACGTCAGGAATCGGCGCAACAGTTAATTGATTTAGCTACGGGCAACGAAACCTTTGCACAACTAGCAACCGACCTAATCGCCAAGAACCTAGACTTGCTAGAAGGTGACGAGCTAACCAAGCGTGTCCGCAAGCTGATGATTAAGCAGGACATTGTCGAGCCTACCGAAGAAGAGGCGCAGGAAATGGGGCTAAATGAGCCACAACAGCCAGACCCCAATCAAGTAGCGTTAGTAGACAACGTGAATATGCAAACGGCCAAACTGCAATCAGATATTGAATTACAGGATGCCAAGACCGCTAAAGAAACGATTGAAACACAGGCCAAGGCAATAGCGGCTTATGAAACTTTGGTTAATGCACTGAAAGCCCAGCAGGAGGCTGGAATCCCTGTTACTGGCGCTGATATGCAAACACTGGACACGCAACAAGGCGTAATTGAACTAACACAGGATAACGCACAGATTTAAACGGCATACGTCAGGCCATAAACTGACGGCTGAGACTCTAAAGAGGCAAATTATGACTATGCAAGCTGCACAGGTTGAAGAACAACCAATTGAAGGACAAGACGTTGACCCAAAAGTGGACGATCAACAACCCCCGGAATCAGCCCCGGAACAGGCCGCACAATCTCCTGCTGACGATGGTCAGGAACAGATTAATAAACGGATTGGGAAAATCACGGCAGAAAAATGGGAAGCCAAGCGCGAGGCCGATGCTTTAAAGAAGCAATTAACGGAATTACAGCAAAAGCCAGCCGAGCCGGAAGCAGCCCCTACCTTGGAGCAGTTTGAATTTGATGACGCGAAGTATCAAGCAGCATTAATTCAACACCAAATCAAGCAGGGGTTAGCCGAGGGCAAGGAAGCGCTAAGAGTAGAGCAACAGCAAGCACAGGCACAGGCACAGCAACATAATGTGGCTCAGGCATTTAATGCCAAGGTCGCTGATTTTGCTGCTTCTAAGCCTGATTATGTTGATGTTATCGGCAGTATGCCAGAACTACCGGGCGAGGCTGTCCAAGCGTTAATGGCAATGGATAAAGGGCCAGAAGTGGCGTATTTCTTGGGACAGAACCCTGCGGTTGCTGACCAGGTCGCTTCTTTAGACCCTATGTCTGCTGCTATCCAGCTTGGTGCCATTCAAGCCAATTTATCCCAAACCAAAACTGTTAAACCTTCGAGTGCACCTGAGCCCCAAGAAACCCTTGGGGGCGGTGGCGCACCTCCCAAGGAGCGCGGCCCAAAGGGTGCCATTTACGAGTAGTAGGAGCAATAAATCATGGCTAACAATTTTGATAGCAATATCTCGCGCAAATTAATGCGCGTTTTCTTAGAAGGATTTGAATCCAGCCGGGTTCTATCCAAAACTGTTGATACTCAGCTAATTCAAGGTAAATTTGATTCGGCTTCCGGGACACAAGTGGACGTTAAACGACCACACGACTACCGCACCGAGCGCACAAGTGATGGTGATATTTCCAGCGCAACCAAGAATGATTTGGTAGCTGGCAAGGCAACCGCAACTGTGCAAGATTATATTACTGTACCTGTTGAATGGAAGGCTATTGATGAAGCGTTGAAAATGGATCAGTTGGATCAAATACTAGCGCCCATTGGTGCGCGTATGGTTACCGATCTTGAAATGGATTTTGGCAAATATATGCTGAAAAATTGCGGCTTGCATTATGGCGCACCGGGTACCAGTGTTGATGCTTGGTCTGATGTGGCTGGCTCTGGCGCATTAATGGATAGTATCGGCGTACCCAATGACGGGCGGCGCTTTTATGTAATGAATCCGTTTACCACAACTGCCCTTGCTGATGCTCAGCGCGGCTTGTCTGGTGGTAGTGATTCGCTTGTGAATACAGCATGGCAAAATGCCCAGATTTCTGACAAGTTCGGTAATCTAAAGGCTATTACATCTAATGCTCTGTCCACTCGCACTTCCGGTAGCACATCTGATAGGGCAGGCGCGATAAATGGCACACCAACTGCCACTTACCTAGCCCATAAAGACACAATGATTCAGTCTATCCCTGTAGATGGCTTTTCAGCCTCTGCAACGATTAAAGCTGGTGATATTGTGGAAGTTACCGGGCGCTATCGTCTCAGCTTGTCCACTAGGGAGAAATTCTTGGATGCGTCAGGCAACGCGGTGAAATGGGCTGGCGTGGTGACTGCGGATGTTACTTTGGACGGTTCAGGAGCAGGCACCGTAGCGGTTGCTGGCCCGGCTATCCAAGAGACTAACGGGCAATATAACAGTGTTGATGTCGCTTTGGCGGACAATGATGTTATTACTGTGCTTGGTGCTGCTGGCACTGTGTATCAGCCTAATATGTTCTACCACAAACAGGCATTTGGTATTGCTTCTGTTCCTCAGACAAAACTGCACTCAACCGATACGCTAGGCACCACGGAAGATGGCTTACAAATTCGTGTTAGTAAGTACTCTGATGGCGACAAAAACAAGCAGATGGTGCGTTTCGATTTGATTCCGGCTTATGCCACCTTTAACCCGTACTTTGCGGGTCAAGGTTTTGGTGTATAACGATCAATCACTTTAACAAGGGGCTTCGGCCCCTTTTTTATTGCGAGGTAACACAATGATTATGTGGGATCGTCCTAGTGGGACGCAGTTAGAGACAAACGAGCTACCAGAAACGATTGCTTATTGCGAATCGCTTGGCTGGACACAAGTCAAAAAGAAAAGGGCCAAAAAAGACAGCAAAGGTAAAGGCAATGCCAACGGCTCGTGATGTTGTTACTGGTGCCTATGGTCATTTAGGTATAACTGATCCTAGTCCTGATGAATTGTCTGATGGCCTCGTCAATATGAACGATATGCTTGCCGCGTGGGAGCCTACACATAAGCTAGGCTTTTCACCATTGGCGAGTGCCTCGGACTCTCTGCGGGTGCCAAGGTATGCCATAGGCGCTATCAAGGTTCACCTAGCTATCCTATTGGCTTCAGGTAAGGGCAAATCTGTCCCTGACTCGCTGGCTGTAGAGGCTCGTAAGCTAAAAGACGCTTGGCCTGCTAAACCATTGAGGGTTGAATACCCCTCTACCCTACCAATGGGGTCAGGAAATAATAGCGGTACTTTTTTTCCTGAAAATACACAGGAAAATTTCTAATGCAACGGGTGCCTATCCCTATATCTGGTGGATTCTACGAGGATTCATCAAGGCCCATTGCTGCCCAACAATGTATTAACTGGGTGCCGGTTGTACCGGATACGGAAGCATTGAGCGCGGGGCAGCTAAAAGGTACGCCAGGCATTAGCCTATTTGCTACCAACGGAACTTATATCGGTCGAGGTGGGATTGTCGCTAATGGCGTGGCCTACTTTGTCAACGGCCAAACGCTTTATAAAGTGGATAGCGCAGGGACTTCAACCAGCTTGGGAACCATTGAGGGAACGGAACGTGTATCAATGGCTGGGAGCCATACAGAAATATGTATTGTTGTTTACGAAGCCAGTGTGAAAAAGGGTTACATAGTCACACAATCAAGCGGCGCTTTGGCTGAGATTACAGACACAGATTTTACCAGTACGCCACCCAAACAGGTGGTTTATAAAGACGGGTACTTTGTCCTGTTAACGGACGACAAGTTCTTTATCTCAAGTTTAAACGATGGCACAAGCTATGCAGCTTTGGACTTTGGCACTGCGGAGCTAGACCCAGACGATAACACCGCGATACATGCCAGCCGCAATACCAATATTTTATATGTCGCGGGCTCTAACACGATTGAGGCATTCCAGAACGTAGGCGGGGCAGCTTTCCCGTTTGCGAGGAGTGGATCCATCTCGAAAGGGGTGACTGCCAAGCATTCTATTATTGATTTTGATAACTCGTTTATTTGGCTCGGTGGTGGCACGAATGAACAGCCTGCTATTTGGCGTTTTAACGGCAACAATGCGGAAAAAATCAGCACACAGGCGATTGATGGGATTATACAAAAACAAACGTCGACACAGTTAGAAAACGTCTATACAACGACTTTTGCACAGGATGGCAGTTTCTTTGTAAACGTCCATTTTGAGGATGCGGTATACACCTATGATGCCGCAGCTTCGGCCAAGAAAGGGCGGTCTATTTGGCATGAAAAACAATCCAGAAACAATGACGGTGATGCAATACCCTGGCGGGTAAATAGCATTATCACCGCTTATGGTAAGACCTTGGCTGGTGATAGTTTGGGGGCCAAAATTGGCGCTATTGAACCAACAACCCACACCGAATACGGAATATTAATCGATAGGGATTTCTCAACCGGCAACCTGTCGGCCAACGGTAACAGATTTATTATTCACGAACTGGAATTGACCATGCAATCCGGTGTAGGTGATCTCACAACAGACGATCCCCAAGTCACCATGTCAATGTCAACCGATGGCGGCTATACATTTGGCATGGAGCGCAGCAGGCCAATGGGTAAAACAGGTCAATACAACCAACGTCAGGTTTGGAGAGGCCTTGGCAGGGTTGACCGCTTTGCCTCGTTTAAGTTTTCCGTTTCAGCGCCGGTAACGCCGGTCGTTATCAAACTGGAAGCGGTCATAGAGGTATTAGCCTGATGGTCACTCAGTTAAATAATTTTGGTGCCGTGGTCAATGCCAAGGGCGAAATGGAGCTGCGTTTTAATGAGTTTCTTTTTGAGCTTGTGCGACAGGTCAATCAGAACGCGCCACTGACAGGGACAGGCTCCCCAGAGGGCGCGGTAAAGGCAGAACCCCCAAGGATTTATTTTGATACAAGCGCTGCAGCAGGTAGTAATTTATATGTTAAGAAAACGGGTGCAGATAATACAGGCTGGCAACTGGTGTAATTATGTTTGATTTTTTAAAGAAAGCGTTTAGTGGAAATAGCAGTTCAAATAGCAGTTCAAGGGGCAGAAGCCGTCCTACAAATAGTGGAAATAGCAGTTCAAAAAGCAGTCCGACCAATAGCCTTGTATCCAGTGTTAAGAACACGGTTCAACAAGTAACGGGCGAAAATAGCCCGATGAATCGCTTTGTTAATCAAGTACGATTTGGGATGAATGATCGTGCTAAGACCGAGTATGACCGATTATCAAAAACGGTCTACAGTTGGGACAATATGGACGAGGCGGATCGGGTGCAAATGGCACGCAAGCCGCAAATGGACGCACAGTTACCACATGCTTATATAGACCATCCAAATACACCAGCGCAGGTGGCTCATGCTAAGGCTAACCCGAATTATGGTAAGGGTGGTAACAATGCCGCTTTGGTAGGCCCAGTCGCGATAGGTGGGGCCACAGAACTGCCGTTGTCAGATGGTGGCATTCCATACGGAACAGGCTCAGACCCTTTTACCGAGGCCGCAAATTTGGCCTTGATGGGTACCAAGCTAGGTATTGACGAGCAGCGCAGGCAATTCGATCTATCAAGAGAAGATGCACAGCCTTATATGCAAGCAGGGCAGAGCGCATTAACTCAGCAGCAAGCCTTATTGGGCCTGTCCGGTGCCGATGCTCAAGAGCAAGCTATGGGCCAGTTCCAAGAATCACCCGGACAAAAATTCTTACGTGAAAGACAGGAACGCACCTTACTTAGAAATGCCAGCGCAACAGGTGGTCTAGGTGGAGGAAATGTGCGAACAGCTTTACAAGAGCAGGCAGCAGGCATAGCTGGCCAACAGTTTGGTGATTATCAAAACCGACTAGCCGGTCTATCCGGTCAGGGACAAACAGCGGTTAATGCTCAGGGTGTATTAGGTGCTAATAAGGCCGGGCAAATCTCTAACCTCTACACACAGGGCGGACAAGCCAGAGCAAGCGGCATTCTCGGCCAGCAGCAGGCACAGGCAGCTAGAAACACCCAAAATAATCAAATGCTAATGGGTGCCTTGGGTGGTGGTTTAGCCGGAACGGGTATTTTTGGGCCACAACTACAACAAGGCGTTGGCGGTAATTTCTTAACCGGCGCACTTTTGGGATTGCTATAGGAGTAAATATGCCAACACTAGCAAATATACATGGTGCCAGTACGGTAGCTCAACATAACCCGCAATTAATGGGTTTGCTGCAGAACGTAAACCAGTTGCAAAATAGCGCCCTGAATAGGCAGTTACTGGGTGAGCAGATAGCCGCTAGTCAAGCCAATAGGCAGTTAGCAGGACAACAGTATGCAGATCAGCGGGAACAGGCTGAACAAGCACAACAATTCGCTGCCTTGTCGGGGCAGGTTTTGAATCAGGCTTATAGCAGCGGAGACTACGGGCAAAGCATGGCTGACATGATTGCCTCTGACCCAAGCAAAGCCCCCAAAGTATTTGAGGTTTTGGGGGCTATCACACAACAGCAAAAAGATGAAATGGCGACCTTCGCGTATGAACTTGCCAATACGCCTTATGAACAGCGATCAGCGAAAATAATGGCTAGGGTTTCACAGTTGGAAGCTCAGGGGCGTGACCCACAGCACACCTTGGCTTTACTTAATGACACATCAGAGCAGCAGGACGATGCCTTACAAACTATTCAGATGGCGGCATTAACGCCTTTAGAAAGGGTGCAGGAGACCAGTAAACAGGCTAAGAATGAAGCTGATTTGACGATGGAGCAGGACAAGCTTGTATCCGATACCTATATTTCACAAGTTAAGCTCGAAGTCGATGCGACAAAAGAGAGTTTTAAAATGGCTGAGAAACTACGCGGGGAAATTTACAAAGCTGGTACAGACAGGGACAAAATCAAGGCTTCTTATGGTCGTATTCAATCGCTGGATGACTCAGCAGCAGGCGACTTAGCCTTGATTTTCAACTTTATGAAGATGCTTGACCCTGGCTCAGTGGTAAGAGAAAGCGAATTTGCTACAGCGGCGGCGGCGGCGAGTATCCCTGAACGTATAAAAGGAGCTTGGGAACGGGTAGTAAGCGGGGAGCGTTTAACACATCCACAAAGAAAGGACTTCTTACGTCAATCTTCCAATATCTACAAACGCACAGAATCAGATTACGAAAAAGTGATTAATAAGTTTGTCAACATAGGCAAAGGCTATGGGGTAAAAAGGGAGCAACTACTAGGCCCAGAGACAGAAGCACAACAAGAAAAGCAGTCCAGTATTGATAACCTTACCCTAGAGGAAGCCTTAGCTATTAAGGCTCAAATAGGGGCGCAATAATGACTACTTTTACAAAAGGCGATATACCCGCCTTAGACGCTCATATTGCTAAGCTACAAAGTCAGAATAAATTTACAAAAACTGATATACCGGCTTTGGATGCACATATGGACAAGCTTCAAAAGCAACAGCCACAACAATCACCTACCAGTCACTCTCTGCCAGATGGGAGTCTTAACCCTGAATTACTAGCGACGCTGGACTATCCCAAAGAGCCGACCTTGAGCGATTCTTTGGGAGAAGGTTTCAGGCATGGTGTGGCTAAAATAGGCCTTGGTGCTGGTCAAAGAGTGGCGCAAGCGGCAGAAGTGCTAGGAATTGATACAGATGACTTGCAAAAAAGTTTAAATTTAATGTATCGCATATCTGATAAGCAGGGCAAAGCTACCCGAGAAGCGGCCCCATTTGTTACTGGTGCTGGAGAGATAGCTGGCGAAGTTGCAGCCATGCCATTACCCGCTACAAAAATACCAGGGATTATCGGTACTGGTGCAGCGATAGGCGGGGCGCAGTACGGGGAAAGGGGTACGCTTGGTGAGTTTGCAGGCAATACCACCCTTGGGGGTCTTGGCAGTTTAGGTGGTCATTATGGCGGTGAAGCAATAGTCAAGGTCGTGAAATCATCTGTTCAAAAACTGTTTGGTAAGAAGGTCCCTGATAATTTATTTAACCCTGATGGCTCACTAAAGCCCGGAGCAAAAGAATATTTTGATGAAAATGGTATTAGTGAAGAAGTTTTATCGGAAAACATAGAAGCTGAAATACAAGCACTGCCAGAAGGCTCAGACCCGGTGCAGGCTCTGCGAAAAGCCGAGGCGCGGGACTTGGGCGTTACTGAGTTAACCAAGGGCGATATATCACAAGCCTATGACGACCAGTACCCAGAGTTTGTCCTGCAACGTCAATCAGGCACACCAGAAGCAGAAACATTGCGGCGCGTAAAAGCTCGACAGAATGAACAGCTTATTAAGGCAGGTGAGGATATAGCGCAGGGTATGGGTGATCCTGACAAGTTAAATGTAGGTACAGCCATACAAGAAGGTTTACGTGGTACACGTGACCAGAGACGGGAGGCCATAAGGGATTTATACCGCATTGCCGAGGAACAAGCGGGTGTATCTATCCCCGTAGAGCAAAAAGGCATAGCAGAAGCCTTTGTCGAGCAG
>Ga0080013_1005740_pt1 | contig 11364 bp, 22 predicted proteins | sample ETNvirenome_6_85_FD_69236 | JGI IMG/M metagenome (GOLD analysis project Ga0080013, IMG submission 69236) | Marine viral communities from the Pacific Ocean - ETNP_6_85 (SPADES assembly) (version 2) | ecosystem: Environmental > Aquatic > Marine > Oceanic | place: Pacific Ocean | collected 2013-06-19
TCCTGCGCTATTGGCGTTTTCTTGAGATTGGAGGATTGAAGGCATTTGTTTTCATACTATCTACTGTCGAAGTGCCCTGGTTTTTTGTAAATTTCTGGGTAAATGCCCCCGCCCCAGGCAGGACACTTTCGTGACCTACTCCAGGTCGGGAACCCTAGATACTACATGCGTTATAATGACCCGTTTAAGATATCAGGAGAAGACATCTCCGCAAAGTTCGTAAAAGAGGCTTTGCAAGAGTCTAAAAAGCTTTATGTACAAAAAGTTACCGTGAAAGAACAGGGTGACCTAGATGAAGCTTCTACTCCCAAAATACTCCGTAAAACGCGGAAACGCGCAGCCGCAGGTAGACCACTTGCTAAAGGAACAGCTACGGTTGTTGCTAGTGACCCAAAACAGGACTTACAGACCTCTATTGAAGCCGGAGATAAGCTTACTCACAAACAGAGTTCTACCGATAGTGATGACGAGAACAGCTCTAATTCAACTATTAAAACTAAGCCTAGAACGCAAACCGTATAAAAAAAGGGAAGGAAGGCTAAAAAACCCTCCCTCCCGTAAAATTCCTATTATAGGTTAATTTTCCATTCCAGGTCGTTGTTTGCGTGTTTTACGCTCACGAGACCCTTGGTCCGCCCAGTCTTCACCAGTACGACCTTGCATACGACGTTGGACAGCATTTCGCATGATTTCCATATCCATATCGCGATAATTCCGTTGCTTCATGTTCTTTTCGCAATCACATTTAGCGAGGACATCCGCACAATCACTTGCGCCCCAGCCTAAGCTGAAAGCCGCAAATAAGATTAGTGCCATAAAAAAATTTTCTTTGTTCTTGGTCATAACAATATTATAGTAATATTAATTAAATAATCCGTTTAAAACGGTAGGTAAATCAGCCGCGACGAGTTGATATAACAACATTAGCAGCGCAAAGCGAATACCAACATTTACAACATTCATTGCCAGTGCGGCAAGATTGGTGAGCATACTATCCGTACCTTCGGTAATTTGACCTAAGACACGGTTAAGGGATACGAGTAATTTGTTAAACATACCTTAGTTAGTACTTTAGATGTTCTTTTTATCAAGGTCTTGTACACACACAAATCCAGCCGCTTCCATGCGTCTAAAAATATCTTGTGTAATTTCCTCACGTTGTTCCTCGGTTAATTGCCTTGTTCTCACAGTTGGTTGAGGGGGATACATGTATAAGGCGAATAAGGCACCTAAACTAAAGTAAAGAAGAAAATTTCTAAAATAATCAGTATCAAAAGTTTTCCTAAGCTTCATCTCGTGGCTTCATCTTGATTTCATCCTTTTTTGTGGATGTCTTCACTACGTTATCGCCTTGTTGGATAATTACGTCGTCAGGCTTGATACTAAGGCTTGTAGGCTGCTTTTCTTGTGCCTGCCGTAGCATTTCAACCATTTCGCGTTGACCACGCTCAAATGACGTAATAAGCTCTCTCTGAGATTCCCGGTTAGCGGTAACAAGAGCTGCTTGCTGACGCTCAGCAGCATTTACCGTTACTTGATGCTCTTCTTGGCATACTTCGGAATTTTTTTCCGCTATATCGTACATTAGTTCGATTGGGTCCTTCGCCTCATCTGTTTCTGTAATCGATTTTAAAATAGTTGAGAGGTTAGTAACAACCAATGTAATAAGACCAGCTACCACAGCAATTGCTTCATTAGGTAGTTTCTGGACAGAATAGATAAATGACAAAACGAGGATTAGAAGATAAATAGCGCCAGCTTTTGCTAAATGTTTACCGGCGACCTCTTTCGCACCTTCCAGAGCTTTAATCTCTTCAACTTTTAGTCTACCTTCTGCAACTTTGATTGCAATGGCTTCTTTAGTGTTCTGAGCTATTCCTAAAGCAGTATCGTTGTCGGTACCATTTCCGTTGTGACCGTTCCTATCTTTACCGTTTTTAGACGAAGTGTCGTCTTTTATATCTTTTGTAATTTTTTTACCGTCATCAGTCATCATATGTACCTTGTTATCTTGAATATGCCAATGCCCGGACGCTTGCACGTTTTTCTTACCTGAATCGACAAAATCGTTGTTATCTCCCATAAAAGTAATCCTATTACGTTTTATATAGTATTTTTTTTAATCTTTGCATACGAATAGTTAGGAGTCCCAATGGGACCCTGTTTAGATAATCTAATCTAAGGATGTATTGGGGGATTTTCCCCAGACGGGAACCCACGAACGTAAGATTTTCCGGTGGCAGAAAAAAATATCAGAAAACACTTGACAGGAGCGTATCGCTATGGTATAATATACACAATGAAATCTTCAGTCTCCAAATACATTCTAGCCTTTATTAGTGGCGCACTAATCGCTATCTATATTTTCCCACCTCAGCCATGTGTTGAGATGGATTCAGTCTCCGAACAAATAATTATCCAAGAAGTGCTTGAACGCATTGAGGAGAATGGGTATGATATAACCTTAGCCAAGCGTGATGTAAAGAGGTCATGGTGGAATTAGGTCCCAAAATAAATACCAAAAAAGACTTGACGTAGGACGATGAGGATGGTATAATATATCCATGTTTAACTCTGCTACTGTCCCTGTTGCTGTCGAAGAACGGCACGAACTCTCTCTCTTACTAGGTAAGGCGTTTGCTCGCTCATACCGTCTACATCAACACTCTGAGGAGACTGCAACTCTCTTGCAACTATATCGTGATTCTCGCCATTGGTGCAAGAATGAAAACCCTTACGAGAAGCGTTATGGTGCTTACGATGCTTATTTGGCAACTCAAGACCAATATTAAGCATTCAACCCATTTTCCCTGCCAAAATGGCAGACGCCGGCCCGCCGGCAAGATTTTGCAATATCCTAGAAAAAAATAGAAAAAACACTTGACGAGCCGGCTAAACTCTGTTATAATATAATCATGATAACTCTCGCACTTACCCTTTTGGCTCTGCCACAGGTAGAACTCAATGACCAACAAACTAAACTCGTCAATGCCCTTATCCAAGTCGAATCAAACGGCAAAGATGATGCCGTTGGAGACAATGGCAACGCTATTGGATGTCTCCAAATTTGGAAAATATATCACACCGATGCTACCGAGCGTTCTAATATCGGTGGGGTCTATCGTGATTGTTTTCAAAGGGATTACGCTGTGTTGGTGTTTGATGCTTATATGCGAAGGTATGCCCGTTCCGCATGGACTGACCCCTTAAAGTTTGACCCTCAGAAAGTTGCCCGAATCCATAACGGGGGACCAAAAGGCTATAAGAAAAAAGCCACAGAAAAATATTGGAAAAAAGTAAAGATTTTACTTGACAGAAAGCGTGGGAGCGTGTATAATAGTGGCATAATGGAAAACACCTCCTACTACGATTCATCTTACAGCCCTAACGAGGCTTGTGAGGCTTGCGATGTCCCTGCTTGCTCAAACTGCGCTGATACTGGCGTGATTGAGAAGGGCTACGATGTCCGTTCTACCACTTTCTGCGAGTGCGACGCTGGCGATGAAACCTTCTGCGCTTGGGCTGACGCTGAGGGCGATATGGCTCATGAGTGCGGTGATTACGATAGTGATTATGGTGCAACGGCTGATTACTGGCAAAATGAGGAGGGTGAGTATTCATGTGGCTGAAATTATGAGACGGCTCGCCCCTTCGCCGATAGTATAAGTTTAGGGGAGGATGTTTCGGGCTTTCACCTACAAAGAAAGTCCATTTTTTACTTGACAAAATCGCGAGCCGGGGGTCCGAAACAGCCCTAAGTATAGGCGTAGTAAGGAGTTAAAAATTATGAGATTATGCTTGACAATACCCTTGCGCTATGGTATACTGTGTATAATGAAATCGCTACTCTCCCTTACCTTGTTCGTCATCTTCCACCAACCTATTGCGTTCTGCCTTAAGGTGTTCGCATCGGCTCTGTTGTGGATTGTCTACTGTTTGGATTTTATCCCAAATATTTTCTAGATTTTGCTTGACAAACCTCTTGCGCTATGGTATACTATACGCATAACAAATAACCAAGTCCCCATCGTGGGCATAGAAAAAACTCATGGCATACAACTCTGCTACCGTTCCTCAGTCTGTCGAAGATAGGCACAATCTCTCTCTTACCATTGGCAAGGCATTTGCTCAGTCATACAGAATCCATACGCATTGTGAACAAACGATGCAACTTTTGGAAATGTATCGTGATGCTCGCCGTATGGTGGATAACGAAAAACTTTGTGAGAGCCGTTATGGTGCTTACGATGCTTACCTAGCAACTCAAGATTACGGCACTTACAATGTCTGATGTTCAAACTTACACAATCTATAATCAAAGCGATATAGAAATGGTGGGTGGGCATGAAGCCCCACCCGATTCAGTCTGCAATGAGTTTGCTAATCTAATTGCCAAGGATAATGATATCCGCAATTGCACTTCGATGGCTTTTTACTTAGTCATGGGAGATAAGGAAATGCCCGCCTTTAATAAGTCGGAGCAAATCCTTGCCAACATTGCTACCTTAGTTCCTATCCTTGCCGTTCTTCAAGAATTGGGAAGGCGAGATATAGAGAAAATAATAAGTATACCTATGGAATGGTATATGCGTTGGAATAAATCATTCGATGACGCAGTTACAACGGGTGTTATAGAGAAACCTAAAGACCATCTATCCTCGAAGGAGTTTGGGGATATGATGGAGGATTGAGTTTTTTCATTACGCAGTTTGGGGTCTGCTCAAAACCCCACTTTACCCCTCGCCAACAGGCTTAAAAGGGGCATTTTGGGCGGTCCGAGACAGTCCTAAGTATAGGTAGCATAAGGAGTTAAAAATTGTGGGATTATGCTTGACAATACCCTTGCGCTATGGTATACTATAGGCATAATGAAAATGAAAAACTCTGCTTCTCCTGAATACGTTCTCTACGCTAAGAAAGGCGTTTTGAAGCCCTACCGTGTTTTTATCGGTGAAGGCTCACTACCTTACCTGCAAGCCAAAGCTGCTTTGGCGCATTACAACCCTCACAAGGTTGCATATATGACCTTTGAAGATTGGCACACTTTCGGCAAAAAGAACCCTCCAAATATTCTCTAATTTTACTTGACAACCCTCCTCCGCTCTGTTATACTATACGCATGATAACTCTCGCACTCACCCTATTGGCTCTGCCACAGGTAGAACTCAATGCTCAACAAACTAAACTCGTCAATGCCCTTATCCAAGTCGAATCAAACGGCAAAGATGATGCCGTCGGAGATAATGGCAATGCTATTGGCTGTCTCCAAATTTGGAAAATCTATCACACCGATGCTACCGAGCGTTCTAATATCGGCGGGAAGTATCTTGATTGTTATAAAAGGGCTTATTCTATTATGGTGTTTGACGCTTATATGCGAAGGTATGCCCGTTCCGCATGGACTAATCCACTAAAGTTTGATGCTGAGAAGGTTGCCCGAATCCATAACGGCGGACCAAAAGGTTATAAGAAAACCGCAACATTAAAATATTGGAAAAAAGTCCAGATTTTGCTTGACAAACAGTAGGCGCTCTGTTATACTATACGCATGAAATCTCCCAACCTAGATAAGCCCTGCTTCCAACTCGTTCCCGACCTAGTTCAAAGAATAGATAACAAGCAATGCGTAACCTGTCCTAATGATATACTAGACATGGATTTTAGAGATGAAATCAGCATTAAGGAATACGGTATCAGCGGAATGTGCCAAGAATGTCAGGACTCTGTTTTTGGGAATAACGCCGACGAATAGGCTCTAAACCCACATTTGGAGCGGTCCGAGGCAGCCCTAAGTATAGGTGGCATAAGGACTTACAAAAACTTAAAATACTTAAAGATTTTTCCTGTTTTATACTTGACGGATTGGGTGCGCTGTGTTATACTAGGTATAATGAAAACACTCGCTACCCCTAAAATATCTAACGCTTCCAAAATGCCTTGCAAATCTTGGTCGCTTCCTGCATGGGATTCTTGCCCAAGTGCGAGAAAGTCTGACGGTTCGCCTGTCGATGCTTGCAATTATTGCTATGCCTTGACGGGCGCATATCGCTTTCCTGCTACGGTAGCAAGTCGCAAGCATAATATGGAAGATTGGAAGTGCGATGATTGGGTTTCCGTTATGGTTAAGAAAATCGGCAAGGCAAAATATTTTCGGTGGTTTGATAGTGGCGATGTTTACGATATTAAACTCGCCCACAAAATCTATACCGTTATGGGCTTAACGCCTAACTGCCAGCATTGGTTGCCAACTAGAATGTATAAGGATTCTAATTTTGTTTCTATATTCGAGCGCATGAACGAATTAGAAAATGTAGTAGTGCGTTATTCTAGCGATTCTATTAATGGCGTAACGGTTGAGGGATTATCTTCCACCATTATACAAACCGCCGATGAGTTTAAGCCGAGCAAGGGCGAAAGTTTATGCCGAGCGTTTGAGCGTGATGGAAAATGCAAATCGTGCCGAGCGTGTTGGTCAAAATCGGTTAAGGTTATAAAATACGCCCTGCATGGAAATAAAGTTAAGGATAAATGGTTTACCGTCTAATCGCCTATTAGACCACGCCGGAGGGCTCTAAACCCACATTTTGGGCGGTCCGAGACAGTCCTAAGTATAGGCGCACAAAGGACTTACAAAAACTTCAAATATTTAAAGATTTTTCCTGTTTTATACTTGACGGATTGGGTGCGCTGTGTTATACTATTAGCATAATGAAAAACAATAATACCCTCTACATTCCCACTCTAGGCAGAAGCCTAGACCTCCGTTCCATCGTCATCGACGGAGTCGATATCACCGACGCTTTCGATTTTTGCGACGCTTTCGTATCCGAAGCACTTTGGACTGACGGCTTTCGTCTAGGAAATGATGAGTTAGAAATCATCATGGATAACTCAGATGTTCAGCAAATCGTTATGGAAAAAGCCTACAATTTTTGTGGTTTTTAACTTGACAAAGCGCCCTCGCTGTGGTATACTATACGTATACCAAATAACAAAGTCCTACCTCTAGGCATTCAATAAAATGAAATACTTTCTCAATCAACTTTCTCTCTTCTGCGCTCGTCGCTTTGAGTCCGCTTATACTAAAGGCTCTGGCAAGTCCGCTGATTTTTGGCTTAATCGCTACATTAACATTCGCCGTATGCTACCTAAAATGGTAGACGGTAACCATTGGGGTAACCATAGATGGTCAAATGCCCGTCCTTGGAAAGCCACTCAAGGTTTCTAAGTCTAAAAAGGTTTGGGGGGAGCCTTGAACTACTGCCACGCCGCTTTTTCTAAAATCCCCCTTTTTTACTTGACAAAATCGAGCCGCGCGGTCCCGGGCGGTCCTAAGTATAGGTGTAGTAAGGACTTGGAGAATTTTACACGTTCGAGCGGAGAATTTTACACGTTTAGGCTCATTTTGTCAAGTAAAAAAAGCGGAAAATTTTACACGTTCGAGCGGAGAATTTTACACGTTCGAGCGGAAAGTTTTACACGTTTTCCCCTTGACAATATGCTAGGAAAATGATATAATAAGGACTTAGAGCGGAAAGTTTTACACGTTTTCCCCTTGACAATATGCTAGGAAAATGGTATAATAAGGACTTAGAGCGGAGAATTTTACACGTTCGAGCGGAGAATTTTACACGTTCGAGCGGAAAGTTTTACATGATTGGGAGCGGAGAATTTTACATGATTGAGCGGAAAGTTTTACATGATTGAGCGGAGAATTTTACATGATTGAGCGGAAAGTTTTACATGATTGGGAGCGGAGAATTTTACATGATTGAGCGGAAAGTTTTACATGATTGAGCGGAGAATTTTACACGTTTAGGCTCATTTTGTCAAGTAAAAAAGCGGAGAATTTTACACGTTTTCCCCTTGACAATATGCTAGGAAAATGGTATAATATACGCACAACAGGGGAGATTTTTCCGGCAGTTTTTCACCTCTGAGAGTCGATAATGACACTCTGAAAAAAAGAAAGACTATTTTTCTCTTGACAACGGAGGTAAAATGTAGTATAATATATTGCATGAGTTAAAATTCGAGTTTTGGGGTTCTCGCATAATTTGTTGAGATTTCATGAAAAAACCCCATTTTTTACTTGACAATACGGGTGCGCTCGTGTATAATGGTAAACGAGTCAAAGAGGCAACCTCACCCATTGGACATCCTAGGTTGGAGAATTCCAGAGCAAGTTCCATGAAGGTTGGAATGCCAGAGCGCCCATCCACGCCTTGAAAAGGAAGGGTGGTGCGAGCGAGCATGGAAAGAAATCCTCTTTGGCTCATTTTTGGGGGTGATTGGTGTTCGACTGGTAAACCTATCATGGCTCTTGTCAGGACGTGGGTTCGATTCCCACCACCTCCACCACCCTTTGACTTATAGCAGCCCTTGAGGGGCGGTCCCACGCGAGTGTAAGTATAGGCTGGGTAAGGGGTTAAGGTTGTTCTTGACTTTTAGCACCGGATATGTTATACTATATGTCCCAGCCCAGGCACCAGGCTGCCAGCCCGGTAAAGTTTTTTTTTGAAATATTCCAACATTTTGTCCATTTTATCCTTGACTTTTAGCAACAACTATGGTATACTATGTATTCAATAATCAAGACCATTACCCATAACCCAAAGGAGAAACTAAAATGGCAAAACATCGTCCCGTAGAACAAAGAATCGCAGAAACCATGAAGCAACTTTCAATGCTTCAAGCAAAGGCAAACGCCGATGCGGTTAATGCTGACCCTCGTATCCTTGCTATCGGCAAGCGTATTCGTGAAATCAATAACTCAATGCTCAAGTTCAACCGTTGGAATACGGAATGGGAGCAGAAAGTAGAAGATTTTGAGAATCGTGTTGCTACTTGGATTGAGCGTGGAGAAATCGCTAAATCTAAAATCTCGGAAGCAAATAAGCAACTCCGAAATCTGAAAGATGAGCGTCAAACCTTGAGTGAGAACATTGCTCAAGAAATCGCTAACGCTGACTAGGTGTAGAGTGTTTCATACTAGGGGGATTATCTTCGGATTTTCCCCCTTTTTTACTTGACAAAATGGCCTAGCGGTCCCGGGCGCGCCTAAGTATAGGCGAGCACAGCACTTACGAACGAAAGACAGTTATAGTAGCACAAAATCAAAAAAAATCAAAGAAAATAAAATTATTATTTGTGCGGTTGTAAGTCTTTACTATTGACAAAGTTACGCCGATATGGTATAATAAATCCGTGATTTGCGCGAGAACCCCTCTGCTCAGGAAAACCAGACGGAGCGGCTCTTTTGTTTTCATAAAAAATCACAACAACATCTTATGAAAAAAAATAGAATAGGTTATTCAATGACATATAGTGTATACAAGTAGTATTCATATAGGCATAGTCCTGTGGGGTTTGTTGTTTCTCTCCCCATAGGATTATGTTTTTTTCTTTTTTCTTTGCTCTTTTACATTGTCGTTTAACGGATTGCCAGCATTATGTAATGTTATCATAAATGCCATATATGGTGTATTTTTTGATAATAAATCATAGCGAAAATCAAAAAAAATACATTTAATGTTGTGTAAATGCCATCTTGACTTATAGCATAATACGGGTGTGTGAGTTTATTTTTATTTTTTGTTGTTATAACAAGGCGTGTAACAGATATAAAAAAATATGAAATAAAATAAAAAAACACCCATATCTTACAAGAAGATACAGGTATTTATAGGAGAATATGGTAAGAAGCGTTAGACAGACAAGCCTTGACTTATAGCAGAGTCTATATTATACATATATGTTTTACCCCTATCTTACCCCTACTATGGGTAATATGTTATTCCCAAAAGGGGTTCTTCTTCTCAGGGGAGGTGCTTTGACTTATAGCAACATTACCCTCTACTTCTTCCCAATGGGGGAGGGGGTATATCTCACTAGCAATGTGTGTTCCTACTAGAGGGCTTTGACTTTTAGCAACACTACCAAAGGCACTATGTCCTTTCTCTAATACGGACTCGCATTGCTTGGTAATATGGTCTAGGAACTCTGCTGTTTCATGGTCTATATCATCCTTTTCTGCTTCTATATGTTTGTTAGTTATCCTAAGTAGTTGTTGTATGGAATATAGTTCTTCTGTGCTTATGTCTATGTTTAGTTTCATGTGATTATCTACTGTGTGTTCAGTTATCATCTATACAAGGTTAAGGGCAGTATCTCACTTTTGATTCTGGAGATACCGCCCTTTTATTACTTTTATGCCGAGTTGCGTTGTTTGAGGTTAGAAGGACGATTTCCATCTCGCTTCATCTCCTTACGCTTATTTCGGTAATACTCATCTTGACCCATGTTTTGGTCATATTCGTATCGCTGAAACTCCATACGGTTTTGTCGTTGCTTCATTTGCTTTGTAGGGGATTCGTAGGTAAGGTCATTTACCAAGTCTCCTGCCATAAAGCCCAAAGCGAACATTAGAATTAGTGTCAAAGCACTTTTTGTATCTGTTTTAATCATTTCTTTATTATTAAGTTGTGGGTTTGTTATCCCAAGAAGTCCATTCAGTTTCACCTGTTTGGAGGTTCACAACACACGACTCAAACCCATCGTTCATAGTGGACGGCTTATTAAGATTGTGATGTTGTGAATAGTGCTTTGCTTTGTTTATCGCAAAACCTAGTATTTCGTAAGGGTATCCCCAAGAAGAACCTAGCATAGTCCACGCTTCTTTCTTTCCCCAAAACGCATTCTTTGATGTTACGAAAACCATATAGCCATGTGTGTGTTTGCGTAAAGGAGGAAGCCCGTTTTGTTGAGGAGATGTTACAGGCATAACCATACTAGACCTCCGAAAACAGTAACAGCAGTTAAAGTCATAACGCAAGCCATCATTCGTGCTGAGGAGTCTGCTTCTCGGCACATCTCGTTCCACTCGTCAGCAGTATACATTTGGCGTTTCGTCAAATCATCTTCCTTCTTAGCGTAATGCTCTTTAGTATCTCTGTAATCCATTACTTACTCCCTTTTCTTACAAGTTCTCGGACATAGAAACGAGTTTTATCCTTACCGATAAACTTACGCTTCATAACCGATAGGTTATCAACAGTTTTACTTAACTGTTCCATGTATTTCTCAGCCTTTGTGCTGTTGCTGAATCTCTTTCGTATTCTGTATTTGCTTGTTGTTTTCATTTGTTTTTGTTTTGTTAAGTTCCTTTGTGATATGTTGAGATAATACCTTTCATGGCATCATCAAACTTCATTTTGATTAAGAACTGTCTAGTATCATTACCATCTTCAACGGTAATAACAGTATACTTTCCTTTCTCTTCTGCGTAGAGGATATGTTCCATGTTGAACATAACCTTCTTTTCCTTAGTTCCTTTTACGAGTAACCCTGCTTGGCAATCCCATG
>Ga0080013_1005741_pt1 | contig 11361 bp, 14 predicted proteins | sample ETNvirenome_6_85_FD_69236 | JGI IMG/M metagenome (GOLD analysis project Ga0080013, IMG submission 69236) | Marine viral communities from the Pacific Ocean - ETNP_6_85 (SPADES assembly) (version 2) | ecosystem: Environmental > Aquatic > Marine > Oceanic | place: Pacific Ocean | collected 2013-06-19
ATAACTCGTATGATGTTATTACATTTTTTGATTCATTGGAACATTTTGAGGATATTGAATTTGTTAAAGATTTGAAATGTAGTGTTGTTTGTATTTCTGTTCCCAATTGTCATAATACCAATGATGAATGGTTTGAGAAGTGGAAACATCGCAGACCTGATGAACATCTTTGGCATTTTGATAAAGAATCTTTGGTAAAGTTTATGAAAAGAATGGGGTTTGTCTTATGCTCTTATAGTAATTTAGAAGATACTATTAGAAAGAATAATGATCAGATAGAAACAAACATTTTAACTTGCGTTTTTAGGAGTTTTAAAAATTATGAAAGCTGCAGTTCTTGAGAAAATAGATGCTCCTCTTTCTATTAGAGAGGTTGATCTTACACCATTAAAATTTGGACAGGTACTCGTAAAGGTATTGGTTAGTGGATTGTGTGGTGCTCAACTACATGAGATACGTGGTTATAAAGGTAATGCAAAATTTCTTCCTCATCTTATGGGACATGAGGGGTGTGGTATTGTGGAGCATGTAGGATTAGGTGTTACAACAGTTGCTGCTGGCGATAAGGTAGTAATGCATTGGAGACCCGGTTCGGGAGTAGAGTCACCTTTCCCAAGTTATGTTTTAGATGGTAAGACTATTTCTAGTGGTAAGGTAACTACCTTGAGTGAGTATTCTATTGTATCTGAAAATAGAGTAACCAAGATTGATTCTGATACTTCTAGTGTGCTTGCAGCAATGTTGGGATGCTCTTTAACTACTGCTTTGGGTATTATTGATAATGAGTGTAAACTTAAGTTTGGAGAATCTGTGGCAGTTATTGGGTGTGGTGGAGTAGGTCTTAACCTTCTCCAAGCAGCATCAATGAAGAGTGCTACACCTATTTTTGGAGTGGATATTAACCCTTCTATGAGGGACTTAAGTGTTAAGATGGGTGCAGAAGGATTTACTAGTGATCTTTCTAGTATTCCTATGCAAGTGGATGTAATTATCGATACGACAGGTAATGCTGAGGTTATTGCCAAGGCATATAACAAGTTAGCACCTAGTGGAAGATTGATTTTGGTGGGTCAACCTGCTCCTGGAAAGAGTGTAGAACTGCCTAATGCTGTCTCTATGTTTGATGGTGCTGGTAAGTCTATACGTGCCACACAGGGTGGTAGAACGGACCCAGAGACTGATATACCACGTTATATTGGATTAGCAAAGAAAGAAATATTGGATTATAAGTCCCTTCATACCGATACATTTTCGTTAGATGAAGTTAATGATGCATTTGACTTGCTTAAGTCAGGTAATGCTGGTAGAATAATGATTGCAATAGGAGAGGAAGAATGAGAAAGGTGTGGACTAAAGAGGATCTGATTGCTTTTGAGGATCATATTGGTGATCTGTATATGGATAATCAACTTCCATTCCTTTTTCATTTATCGGGAGGAAATGAAGATCAACTTATAGATATCTTTAAAGATATTAAAGAAGGTGACTATGTAATATCGAGTCATCGTAATCATTATCATGCTTTGTTACATGGTGTTCCACCAGAGGTTGTGGAAGATAGGATTAAGAATGGACGGAGTATGTTCATTTATGATAGGGAAAGAAACTTTTTTGTTTCTGCTATCATTGGTGGTACTCCTGCTATTGCCGCAGGGATTGCTTGGGCATTAAAACGTAAAGGATCTACTCAAAAGGTATGGTGCTTTGTTGGAGATGGTACAGAAGATAATGGACACCTTTCAGAGGCAGTTCGTTATGCTGATGGATTTGATCTTCCTTGTAAATTTATAATTGAAAGTAATGATAGATCGTGTGAAGCAAGTAATGCTGACCGTTGGGGTAATGCCGGACATCCAACTTGGGATTCTAGTCGTGTTATTAAGTATTATTATAAACCTACTTATCCCCACTGTCGGAAACCAGGGATGATTGACTTGTCTAAGGCAGTCAAGAAAACTGATAATGAATATTTTCCACCACTTCTTCCTAATCCCCAGTATGTTACTTTGGTTGACGATGAAAATATTTCATATAAAGATGCAATGATTCAGTCTATGACTGAATTGGGTGAGAGAGGTGCAATCTTTATTGGATATAACGTTTTTTATGGAAATGCTATTGGCACATTAAAGAATGTGCCTGATGATCAGAAATTAGAAACGCCGGTAGCAGAGAATCTTATGGCAGGATTGGCTATTGGTATGTCATTTGAAGGATTTATTCCTGTATTATATTATGAGAGACATGACTTTATGTTAGTAGCAGCAGATGCTATTGTAAATCATATTGATAAGATTGAACGTATATCTCATGGAGAGTTTAAGTGTCCTGTTATAATTAGAGCTGTGACTGCTGATGCTGGTCCTTTCTATTCAGGAATTACACATTCACAGGATTTTACTAATGTCTTTAGAGAAGCAGTTAGTTTCCCAGTTGAAGATCCTGTTAGTGGTATGGATGTTCTTAAGGTATTTAATGATGCAGAATTGAGTGGAAGACCTGTTATGGTTGTTGAACGTAAGTCGAGGTATTAATGAAAACTTATATCTGTGTTGGTATAGGGGATATGATATTCCTTGATGGTATACTCACACCTCAAGAAAAAGAAACTATTAGTGAAGTCTATTGGGCTTGTAGATTTGGTTATGTATTAGTTCCTTTACTAGAGAATAACCCGGATTATCCTAATCTCAAAGCACAGTATACCCTTGAGGAAGAAGTTGGGAAAGAAGCAATGGGGAAACTGGATCCTATAGCAGTTGATTTTTGGCATTTCAGACCAGATTTTCCAAGGAATTATCAAGTAGGATTAGAATTGTTTGGACTTAAGAGTGAGGAGGTTCAAGCTATAGATGCGGTAGGATGTTTTGAGGATACTACTCGTCCTTATGTGGGATCTTCTTTTATTAAAAATGCCAATCCAGTTGAATTGGGTAAGTATATTCTGTTTCATTACCCCACATCTACACGACCTAGATCAGATATTTCTACTATTACTTCAGAGGATTGGAAGTTTGTAGAGGAGTTATCTAAAGAGAATGATGCTAAAGTAATGATAGTTTCAGACTGTGAAGTTGATGTCCCTCTTTCAAATTATGAACTTCTTATCAAACCACCTATTCAAAAGATTGTAGATTTAGCAGCATCTTGCGATTATTATGCTGGGTGTGATTCCTTTGGTGCTCATCTTGCAGCGAAGGTGTTGACAAAAGATAGATTATTTATTAAACTATCTCCTAACTTTACAGGATGGAATGATTGGTTGTTAAGAGCCTTCTTACCACATCCTGCTGAAGATGTTAAAGAGTTTTATAGATCTCATATTGGAAGATGAAAAAAGTTTTAGTTGTTGGTGATAGTTCTAGAGACATTTTTGTCTACTGTAATGCTTTAAAGTTATGTCCCGACTTTCCTGTTCCTGCTTTGGAGGTGATAAATCAGACAGAAAATGCAGGAATGGCAAAGAATGTTCATAGAAATATTAAAGGAATATTAGATAGTTGTGATCTGTTAACTAATTCTAATTGGCATCAAATTACCAAAACTAGGTATGTTCATGCTGAGAGTAATCACATGTTCTTTAGAGTAGATACTCCTCATAAATTAGATCGTATTGATGTGTCTATTATTAACTATAGTGATTATGATCTTATTGTAGTTTCAGATTATGATAAAGGATTTTTAACTGAAGATGATATAAATGAGATATGTAATAATCATCCGAAGGTTTTTATTGATACGAAAAAGATTTTAGGTTCTTGGGCAGACAATGCTGCTTATATTAAGATTAATAATTTTGAATATCAAAACTCACTTCCTTATTTGACTGCACATTTGAAGGAAAAGATTATTCATACTATGGGTGCAGAGGGATGTGTATATCAAGAGAATCGTTATCCTGTTAAGAAGGTAGAAGTGAAGGATGTTTCGGGTGCTGGGGATACTTTTATGGCAGGATTAGTGGTAGAATATTGTAAGACGGATGATATAATTAAGAGTATCAAGTTTGCTAATAAGTGTGCCTCTGAAGTGGTTACACATAGAGGAGTAAGTGTATTATGAAATTAGATTATTCGTTGGTTCATCCCGATTGGACACAGAATATTCCTGCTTTAGGACGTTCTCAAAAGGGTGAGGATGTAAGTCTTAAGTGGACTTTTGATAACATAGGTACTACTAATAAGTATTATGTAGAGTTTGGTGCTATTGATGGGTTTGAGGACTGTAATAGTCTTTATTTTAGAGAGAATCAGGAATGGGAAGGACTTCTTTTAGAGTCTGGTAAATGGTTTCCTGTTGCTCCTAATGATGAGATTAATTTAAAGATAGAAACGGTATCGAAGGATAATATATGTAATATATTTCAGAAATATAATGTTCCTAAAGAGTTTGATCTATTATCGGTGGATATTGATTCAATGGATTACTGGGTTACGAGATCCATTCTTAATGAATATAGTCCTAGATGTGTAATGGTTGAGGTAAATGTAAGATTTGAACCAGATCAAAATTGGAGACTTAAAGATAATCCTGATTGGGATTGGGATGGTGTAAAATGGTATGGTGCATCTCCTATGGCATATAAGAAGATGCTTAATGCAAGAGGATATACTCCTGTCTATGTACATGTAGACGATATGATTGCTATTCGTAATGATGTATTAAAAGAAAAAGGATTTACTGAACCTCTATGGGAGGAAGTATATCCTCATTCTAATAAGTCATTGTATAATACTCATACTATGGGTGGATCTAAACAGTTGGTCACTGAATTGAACCTTGATGAATGGGAGGAAGCATGATTATTCTTACAGGAAATGAAGGTTTTATAGGGAAAGCATTTGAAAAGAAACTTGACTTAGAGAATGCTTATAGGGTAGCACAATTAGGTGCATTTCCTTTATTGGAAGATTATAATGACTGGGATAAAGTAGAACTTATAATACATCAGGGAGCAGTCTCCAGTACTGTTGAAACTGATCTTAATAAGATTCATAAGTATAATGTGGATTTCTCTATTCAATTGTTTGAGAAGGCAATAGAACATCATATTCCTGTTAAGTATGCTTCTTCTGCTTCTGTTTATGGTACTAGCGATAATTGTGAGATGAACCCTCTTAATTACTATGCTATTAGTAAATTGCAAGTAGATTATTGGGTACTAGATAATATTGATAGGTTTAAATCTATTCAGGGATTTAGATATTTTAATGTTTATGGTGATGGTGAAGAAAAGAAAGGAGATCAGGCAAGTCCAGTTAGTAAATTTACAAAGCAGATTAAAGAAACTGGTAAGTTAAAATTATTTAAGGGTTCTACTAATTACTTTAGAGATTTTATATGTGTAGATGATGTGGTAAATATTGTTCTTGATAATAATAAACCATCTGGGATTTATGATTTAGGGACTAGTGATCCTGTTAGTTTTGAACAGGTTGCAGAATGGGTTGTTGCAAAGTATAATGGAGAAATAGAACATATTCCTTTCCCTCCTCATTTGAAGAATAAGTATCAAGGGTATACTTGTGCAAAGAAAGAATGGGATGATTATTCATTTATCACTGTAGAGGAGTATCTGGCATGAAAATTATATGGACTAATGGTTGCTTTGATATAATGCATCCAGGCCATATGGAATTATTTAAGGCAGCAAAGGCTCTTGGTGACAGGTTGATTGTTGGTGTAGATACTGATGAGAAGGTAGCACTAGATAAGGGTGTAGATAGACCAATTAATAATTTGTGCTATCGTGTGGCAATGCTGGAAGCAGTTAAGTATATTGATGAAGTCCATATCTTTGGGAGTAGAACAGAATTAGAACAGTTGATTGAATTTTATAATCCAGATGTTCTTATTGTTGGGGGAGATTGGAGAGATGGAGATGTAGTTGGTAGAGAATATGCAAAGGAAGTCCGATTCTTTAATAGGGTTGGTGGTTATTCTAGTTCTGATACGATTACTAGAATAACCAATAAATATAGTAATTAGAAGTATAGATTCTGTGAAAGTCATTATTCCAATGTCCGGTATGAGCAGTAGATTTGCTGCGGATGGATATACTATTCCAAAGTTTATGATTGAAGTTGACGGCAAGACTGTCATTGAACATATCATTGATTTATATCCCAAGGACACTGAGTTTGTTTGTATTTTAAATAGAACGCATCATGATGAAACTGATGTTGTAGGACTTTTGCTTCATAAACTTCCTGATGGTTCTTCAATAAAAGTTATTGATTCTCATAAGTTGGGTCCAGTTCATAGTGTCCTTCAGACATTGGATGAGATTGATGATGAAGAGCAAGTCATTATAAATTATTGCGACTTCTCAATGAAGTGGGACTATAAGGATTTTGAGCAGTTTGTAAATGATAATCAGTGTGATGGGTGTGTAGTTTGTTATACGGGATTTCATCCTCATATGTTGGGTAGTGATAACTATGCTTTTTGTCAGGTAGACGATCACCATAAGATTTCAGAGATAAGGGAGAAGGAACCTTTTACTGATAATAAGATGACAGAGTTTGCTTCTACTGGCACTTATTATTTTAAGAAAGGTGCATATGTTAAGAAGTATTTTAAAGAATTAATTGAGAAAGATGTTAATATTAAAGGAGAATATTATGTAAGTTTAGTTCATAATCTTTTAATTGAAGACGGATTAAATAATTTGGTTTATGAGATACCTCATATGTTGCAGTGGGGAACACCTTTAGATTTGGATATGTATAGGAAGTGGTCTGATTACTATCGGCGTGTGATGGAAGGACAGAAAGAAGTTACTATTCCTAATTGTGTAACTGCTTTTCCGATGGCAGGATTTGGTAGTAGGTTTAGGCAGGAAGGATATTGGGTTCCTAAACCCTGCATTGAAGTGAATGGTCATTATATGATGGATAGAGCACTTAGGTGCCTACCTAAAACTGAGAGAATTATTTTAGGAGCCAGGACAGAGCATAAGGATCTTCTTCCTTTACAAGATTATGGTGATGTTGTATGGTTAGATGAAGTTTTACCTGGACAAGCATGTACTACGGAGAAAATTGTACGTGAGATTGAACCGGAAAAATCTTTTATAGTTTCTGCTTGTGATAATGGAGTATTATATGATGCTGATAAGTTTTTAGGATTGGTTAGTGATAAAGATAATGATATAATTGTATGGAGTTATAGAAATAATTATACCACTTATTATAATCCTAATGCATACTCTTGGTTGGATGTAAATAGTGAAGATATAATTACAAAGGTTAGTGTTAAGGAGTTTAATGGTAGCAATCCTCTTGACAAACATGCTATTATAGGGACAATGTTTTTTAGAAATAAAGACATTTATACTGGTCCTTTATCACAGTTATATCAAAAAAATCATCGCACTAATGGTGAGTTTTACATTGATAATTTATTGAATGAGGCTATTGATATGGGATATATTGTAAGAAACTTTGAGGTTGATAAGTATATTTGTTGGGGCACACCCACTGATCTGCAGACCTATAAGTATTGGCAGAATTTCTTTGACACCGTTGATTGGCATCCTTATGAATACGCAAAAGATTACCTTACCAATTAAATATTGGAATAGTGGAAGTCCTGATATTATCTCTTTTGATGATACTAGAACTGTAGAAGTAAAATATTTTAGAGACGTTCAATTTACTGGACATTCTATTCATTATCCTCAACCTCTTCTTTATTCGGAAGGAGTATTATTCCTTCCTACCATTGAGAAGTTTATGTCTTTAGGGAGAGGGACTGTCTATGAAAAAGATATGATGTATAGTGGGGAGTTTTTAGAAAGTAAGAATACTTTTGAGACTCCTGTATTTTATTTCGTTTATAATATGGCTAATTATTATCATTTCATCTATGATACTCTTCCATATCTTTATACTTATTTTAATGAGAAAAAATATTTTAAGGATTTAAAATTATTGGTGAGTCCTCCTGAAGGACAGGAAGATTTGTATCCTTTTGTGTGGGATTGTTTGGATCTATTGGGTATTTGTAGAGATGATATAATTTTCTTGGATAAGGAAACTCAATATTATACAGTTGTAGTGGGGTCTTCCTTGACCCATGCTGGGTTTTCTAATCATCCACCTCATAAAGGTGTGTTTGATGTAATTAATCGTATGAAAGGGGACTATAATGGACCTGAGAAGGTCTATGTTTCACGTCGAAGTTGGATGCATAATAACACAAAGAACATTGGTACAAATATGACCGAAGCAAGATGTTGTGTGAATGAAGATGAGGTATGGGAACTCTTTAAGGCCAGAGGATATGAAGAAGTCTTCTGTGAGAATTTGAGTATGGAGGAGAAGATAGGTTTATTCAGAGGTGCCAAGAAGGTTGCAGGACCAATAGGAGGTGGTATGGTTAATACAATCTTTTCTCCACCAGAAACTCAGGTGATATCTATTAATAGTCCTACTTTCTTTGATATCAATACTCGTTTTGAGTATTCTATGCGTCACACTCAACTTCATCACTTTAATGATACAGAGTTTGTTGGAGATGCAGAAGGGTGGGTAGAAGGTCAGGGATCCTTGTCCATTTCTGGGGGATTGAATTCTCCTTGGTCGGTTAATCTAAATAAACTTAAAGATTTTGTGGATGGAATTGATGGATGAACTTCTTGAATTATCTTATGCTATTCACCCTTTTACTATTTGTGGTGAAGGAAATGTTTCGTGTAGGGATGGTGAAGAACTTCTTATTAAAGCAAGTGGAACAGATTTATTGGGGTTACAATCTGATGATTTAGTTCGGTGTGGAATGGATGGTAAACCTCATGAAGATGAAGAGAAGAAACCTAGTATGGAAGTTTCTTTTCATGCATGGATTTTAAAAACCTTTCCTCAGATTAATTTTGTTGCTCATACTCATCCTACTCATACTAATAAGATATTATGTTCTGAGAGAATCTTTTCTTTTGCTAAGAGAAGATTATTTCCAGATCAAATTGTAAGGAATGGTACACGGTCTTGTGTGGTTCCTTATGCTACTCCTGGAAAACCACTTAGGAATACTATAAAGGAATCTATCTTTAAATTTATGACAGAGGAGAAGTATTTTCCTAAATTGATTCTTTTACAGAATCATGGTATAATAACAGCAGGTGCATTTGCAAAAGATTGTGTTTCTTCTACCTTAATGTGTGAAAAATCTGCTGAGGTTTATATTGGTGCTAGAGCAATGGGTAGTATTAATTATCTTACAAAGGAACAGATTGCTGAAGTGGATACTAGTCTTGATGAAAAATATCGTAGAGAAATATGAAAATAATTTATGTTGATATTGATGAAACAATATGTCGTAGAGAATCTGATATTGACTTTGGAGTAATACATGATTATACTAAAGCACAACCTATTGTAGAAAATATAGAAAAGATTAATCAACTTTATGATGAAGGTAATACTATTGTGTATTGGACTGCACGCGGAAGTCGTAAGCAAATTGATTGGACAGAACTTACTACAAATCAACTCAATGAATGGGGTGCTAAGTATCATGAATTAAGAGTTGATAAACCTTTTTATGATTTGTTTATTGAAGATAAGTCTTTAAGGATTGAAGAAATATGAAAATAATTTCTCATAGGGGTAATATAAGAGGATCTATTCCTGATAAGGAAAATAGACCTAGTTATATTGACTGTGCAATTGGGAACGGTTATGATGTTGAGATTGATGTTCGTTTAATTGAAGGTCAACTTTGGTTGGGTCATGATGGACCACAATATAAAGTGGAACATTGTTGGTTACAATCCCGGAAAGAATATTTGTGGATTCATTGTAAGGATCTTGCTGCAGCAAAGGAGTGTTGGGAGTATCAATCTTTTTGTCACACTTCAGATCCTTATACATATACTACTATCGGTAAAGTATGGCTTCATGATCTTTCGATGAATATTAATGATACTATTATTCCTTTAATTGATGATCCCATAATATATCTTGCCCAAAAACCGTATGCTATCTGTACTGATTATCCTTACTTATTAAAATAATGACACGTATTGCACTCTGTTACTCTGGTCGTCCACGTAGTTATAGTGAATGTTTATTGAACCATCAAGTAGTTTTTGGATTGGGAAATGATAATGTAGATGTCTTTGCACACCTATGGTATGATGAAGAATTAATTGGACAACCTTTCAGAGCAGATGTTCCTTATCAAGGAGTATGGCCTGGAAGTGAATTAAAAATATGGGTTGACAAAAATTGGAAACCTAAAAAGGTTATCTATGAAAATCAAAGGGATGATGAGTGGAGAGAAAAGTATAGTGATGTATGGAACAATGCACATTATAAGTTGGATCCTGTTCCACGAATGCATCCTAAGGATCATCAACTTGGTATGTTCTATGGCATTAAGAAGGTCATGGAGATGAAGCAAGAGTATGAGAAAGAGAATAATTTTAAGTATGATTATGTGGTTCGTATGAGAACTGACCTGGTAATGGTTGCTAATTTTGGTGACATTACACAATATGATAGCACTAAACTCCATCTTAATACTTATAATGCTACTGCTTTAATTAATCAATATAGACCTGGTACATGGGTAGAAGATTTGGGGATTGCTGAAAGGTATGTTGTAGATATATTTGCTATGGGTGGATCAGATGCTATGGACAAATATGCTAAAGTCTATGATAATATTCCAAAGATGTTAGAAGAAGGTTATCCCATGCACTCTTCTGATGTATTGATTGGATATAATACATTCTTAATAGAAGATATTCCTGTTAAGAGACATAAGAGTTGGGTATATAAGATTTACCCACAAGCAGAAGTGTATTATGAGGGGCATGAGAATCCAGCATTACATGGGGGTAAATATCCAGGTAATGTAGGACTTATGGATTGGCATGAAAATGAGTGGTTTGATTATTAATTATGGATAAAAAAACTTACGTTATTGACATTGATGGTACTATTTGTGATTGGGAAGAGGGAAGAGATTATACCCTTTCCCAACCTTTTCCTCAACGAATTAAAGATATTAATGACCTTTATGATAAGGGACATACTATAATCTATTTTACTGCCAGAGGAATGGGTAGGTTTGCTGGTAATGTAGATAAGGCAGTTGAGGCATTCTATGCTATTACAGAAAGTCAACTAGATAGATGGGGATGTAAGTATCATAAATTGATTCTTGGTAAGCCTTCTGGCGACTATTATATAGATGATAAGGGGATTAGTGCTAATGAGTTCTTTGTCAATGTCCACTAAATTTGTTCCTAAAGGTTGGGGATATGAAAGATGGATTGTAAATAAGGAAGAGTATTGTGGTAAGCTCTTATTTTTCTCTAAGGATAAGTGTTGTTCTTGGCATTATCATAAG
>Ga0080013_1005743_pt1 | contig 11358 bp, 14 predicted proteins | sample ETNvirenome_6_85_FD_69236 | JGI IMG/M metagenome (GOLD analysis project Ga0080013, IMG submission 69236) | Marine viral communities from the Pacific Ocean - ETNP_6_85 (SPADES assembly) (version 2) | ecosystem: Environmental > Aquatic > Marine > Oceanic | place: Pacific Ocean | collected 2013-06-19
TCTCTTTCTTATGAGGTTAGTTGAGTTCCCGCAATTATCTGCCATTGTTCACTAGTGGCGTCCCAGACAAAGTGTGCGCCTTGTGTCATGCCGCCAGCATTAGACAATTCGACCCCATAGGTGGAGTTGATTGATCCTTCGACTAACGCAGTGCCGCCGGAGAAGCCGGTCGCCGATGCGTTAGACAAGTTCTCGGAAATGGTGTTGTTTCCGGCGGTGCCCGCTGCGTTTTGTGTGAGAGTAACTTCAGTATCGACTCCCCAGGAAAAGCTCGCAACAGTAAACGGCCATCCGTTACCAATACCAGTATCAAAGGCAGCATATAACTGACCAGCACCATCGGCGGCGGTCGTGCAGCCGAATACTCCGGCGGTGATTGCCCTTTCACCAGCCACTACAATGTTTCCGCAAGATTCGGCGTCGGAGTAGGTAACGGTATAAGTGTTTGAGTCGGTATCCGTCACGGTGAGTGCCTCACCCGATGCTGGGATTCCTGTGAATGTTATAGTGGCTGATGCTTTTGAGCCTCCGGTATCGCCCATTATCTTAACGGGATTATTGGGAGTGTTGGTGATAGCAAGCTGTAGATGTTGTCCGGCAGTGGTTCCGTCTGCCAAGGTAATCTCAAAATAATCTTTTCCCGAATCGAGAGTGACGGAATCTGCGTCTAAAAAGTGTAGGCTGGTGCTGGGTGTCAAGGTGGTGGAGGTGCCCGAGCCCAAATCCGTAGCGGTAGGGGCAGTGACGTAATAGTCCCCCTTAATTGTCCCATCCACTTCCAATTCAACGCTAGGAGAACCCACTCCATTAATTCCCACTCTGCCTGTGGATGCGTCACACTTGAATAGCGGGTTCCCTTTGTTGGAGCCATTGCCCTTCACAACCAAGTCAATATTGTTGCTTCCATCATTAACAGTAAATTCATGTGGAGCGGCGGCCTTTTTGTCTAAGTTGATGAATGAGATATTACCAGCCTTAAAAGTTATGGCGTCACCACCAAATTTCATAAATGTGTCGGCATCGTCGTTATGGTAAATGTATTGGTCTATCCCTATGTCTCCAGCTACTTCTAGTTCGTAAGTGGGGGAAGCTGTTCCAATGCCGACGTTGCCTGCCTGCTTGATGGTCATCCTTACATTATCGTTTGTTCCGAATTGAATTGGAGTACTCGTAGTTGTGCCAATCAAGAAGCTACTCCCGAGCGTATCCGTGTAGGCGGCACCTTCAGGGTCCTTTGATGCCGAATTGGGACAGAGGCCCAAGACGGTTCCGGTGTTGCCTCCATCTTGAGTAAATTTGATGTATGATGTATCGTCTTCGTCCACATTGTCGGTGTCTGCCTCAAGATATAGCGATGATGGGCCGGTGTTCGCAATGTGTAGGGCGTGGGTTGGAGAACTTGTGCCGATGCCTATTTTATCATTACCAGAATCCACAAAGAGCATGTGTGTATAGTTGTCTGACTCTATCCTGAAGTCGTTGGTGGCGTGCCCATCCTCGTTGAACACAACGCCAGTTGAATCAATTCGCAAGGCTTCGTCATTTGTGCTGCTAACGATAAAATCAACGTCGGCCTCGGCAGGATTGAATGTGGCAGCACCGTTAATATCCAAGCTTCCCGTAACTTGGATTACGTCGTCGGAGGTGTTGCCGAGAATTACTTTTCCGTCGGGAGTTGCTTTAAATCCCCAGGTGCCGTCATCGTCAGCGGCTCCAAAACCTGCTCCAGCCATTAGTCGTCTCCGAGTACGTCGTTAAGGGCTCGATTGATTCGGTCGGCTTTGGTGAGGTGTGTCTTGACTTGGCTTTCGGCTACAAGGTAAGCCCCCGTAGTGCTTGGTTCCGAAACCAAATCAAAACAGAGAAGCTGAAAGTCTTCCTCGACCATGGTCGTTTCGCCCTCTTGGCGGGTTGACCCCAGTCCACGACTTGAGATGCCCAACTGGACACCGCCTTCTACAAGTTGTTTGGCAATTTGTCCGGCAGGCGTATTAAGAATCTTCATCTTGCCCATGACATCATTTCCCTTCCACCACACTTCGGTCATTACATGTGAAGCATTTTTAAGCTCCACCACTGAACTGTCAGGATGGTCTAATTCGCCGATGGCTCGACCTTCCTTGACAAGCTTGGTGTAATTTTTAATTTCCCGCTCCAAAATCGGCTTAGGGTAGATGCGTCCGTTACCATTCTTGGACTCAGCACACTGAATCTTGCCTGCGACGACGAGGTGAATGCCAGCCTTGTTTCCTTGACGCTCTTCCTCCGTAAGAAGATCATCGCTATAATCTAGGTTCATAAACTCTTGTAATACATATTTCTTTGTCATTTTTATCTCCTTTGAGTGAGTGCGGGCGTTACCCGCACGATACTGCTACCCCTGCAACACCTTGCGACTGGTCTCAGTCTCCATTTTTGCGTCCACATCCCTTTTAATTCGGTATTCATGTTGAAGTCCTCCATCTGATATGAGCATACACAATGCATAAGAAGTCCCAGAAGACAGACACCCTAGAAGGAAGGCGTTTGTTAAAGAAACATCAAAGGTAAATAGTTCTGTAAATGGGTTTAGGAGCACAAGAAGTACGCCGGACCAAAAGCCCACGCACATCGGACAATGAAAAAAAGCAACTGAGGGGCGGAGCTTGTCAAAAATACTAGAAAAAACTAATATTTGAGTCAACCCATATCCACATAAAACAAAAGAAACTAAATTCACTCTAGTCGGCTTTCTTAATAGCTGTAACCGTACCCATAGTACGAAGTTGAAGGTACTCGATCTTCGCGTCCTGCGGCGGTGTCTTGATAAGGGGGGATGGCCCCATACTCCGTGCTGTCTTCGGGTGTCGGATCAGTGAAATGGTCCTCTATATTTTGATCGTAGTCCAGGGCTACATCTTCATCTTGCTGAGTTCTTTTTATAAACTTCTCAATCTCATAAAGAACTACCTGTAAAGAATTCACCTCACTAGATTGATAATACCGCCCCTCCACCACTCCGAAGCTTGTTCCGCCCTCGATAAAGTTTCCCGTGACGCCAGCTTTGAAAAGGGAATGAAAAAGAGCTTTCTGATAATCAAAAGTGTCCTTCTCGGCGGAGGGCTTGGGCATCGTTAAAATTCTTTGGTCCTTGGGAATTATGACAATGTCCACCTGCTGGTGGTCGTCAATGAGCAGGCTCCCATCTAATGTCTTCGTAGCATTAAGAGTGACTTTAGCTTGGGGTTCTTTCTTAATATTGAGTGGAGGAATGGTAATCTTAATCGTCATCTGTACTGTACTCTCTCACAAGTTTTTGGAGTTTTAAGATTCTTAATAGTTCCGTCTCTCCGACATGTACAACATTAAATGACTCTAATTGCTCCATTACTTTGTGGGTACTTTCCATCATGTCCGGGTCATTAACAACTTCAGGCAACTGTACTGAGTTGGCGACCGATACTCTAATGCGTATGAGTTCTTCGTGAAGGTGGACCTTGAAGTCCGCCTCATTGGGTCCAATGGCTGCTACATATTTTCCCAAGAGCAGCTTCTGCTCGGGCAACAAATCCTTATACTCTTTATTGAACCGCTCTGTAAAGCTTTGAACTACTAATGAATTGACCGGCGTGAGAGGCTCTGTGTTCTCTCTTCCGCCCGTTAGATTCTCAATTAGCTGCCCCTCTAAAAGTACTCGGTCCTTTATCGGCATCTTATCACCAAATATCTGAGCGATCGATGCATAGTCCTTATAGTTTGGGACAAAATTATTATATACGCCCTTTCCCAGTTCACTGTTAATTTTTTTAATTACGTTGGTCTGTTCTTGGAAAATGTTTTCCTTGTCTAACCCCTCGTGCTCTCTCTTGGTCTGAAAAATTAGTTTTTCCGCAGTATAGCGATCAAGGTGGTCTTTTTCCACAAGAGAGCGATAACAGTCTAGTTCCTTGGACAGAATAGATCCTTTCTTAAAATGTTTCGATAAGATGTCTCTCACACACCCCATACCTTCAGAATCTCTTTCCACTACCGATTTGGTAAGCTCGCGAATAAGAGCTTCAAATAAAAATACGGTGTTTCTTTTCTTGTTATGTCTGGTTTTCATCTTTTGCTTCCAACTGATCTAGTAGCCGCTTAAGTTCAAACTGTGTCTCAAAGAGCTGTCTTTCCTCATTTTTATCGGCTGACTCTCCAATGCTCGCCACTGACTTGAGTCCATCAGCGTACCCCTTAAATAGGCTTCGGGGAGCGGAAGAGGCCAATTCTTTACTATATTGCCCCTGCATATGGCGGCGACGGGCTCCTTGTTTCCACTTGTGTTGCCCTCGTTTCACCGGCTTATACCAATCCGTATCATCCCTTTGTCCAGGTTCGGGCTCTGCTAAAAGAGCCCCGGCGTCGGCGTCGGCAGCATCCTCCGCCCCCGCTCCTTCGGACTCTCCGCCGAGAAGGTCTTCTCCTCCTCCTTCGTCACCCACAAGATCGTCCGTAATGTCTCCTCCACCTCCTCCACCTCCTTCAGTGGCTTCGGGTATGGTACCGGCGGCTTCCAAAGCTGCTGCGTGCTTTGAATCGGTATACTGTTCAATTTGTACTCTTTCAATCTCTTCGTCAGATAGTTTGAAGATGTGCTTGTAGACCCAATGTTTGGAAAAATAGCCTTCAGTAGCAGCCCCTGCAATGTCAAACTTAGTGCGTAAATGCTCTAACTCTTGTAGTTCGGCAATTTTAGAGGGATTGTTAAGCTCCAACTTAAAAGAGGTCAAATCTTGTTCACGAAAACCCAAAGTATACAAATGAATGATACATATTTTTTCTAGTTCTGCTATCACTACACGCTGAAGCCGCTGGATGGTCCTGGCAAATGCGATGTCCTTCTGGGCCAGTGTTGTTTTGTCCTCCATCGTGTCACTCTGGGCCAAGTAAGCTTTGGGAACCTTCAGGGCAGAAAAAAGCTTATCCCGAAGATAATTTACATCATCAATATCACCAGTAAACTGTCCGCCAGCCAAGGTTTCAATCCGAGTGTTATTGTTTGACCCTCTAACAGGGACATAATAATCCTCATCAACACTCATAGCGTTATACCTTAAGTCTACACGTCCAGTATCATCATCCACGATCTGATTTCTTTTCATTTGTGTTTTGACTTGTTCGATATATTGCTCTACATCCTCGGCTGCAATATTTCCCACATCAATATAGAAAACGCGGCGTTCGGGGGATCTTACAATCCGATAAGCCATCATAGCGTCTTCTAACATTGTAAGCTGTCTCCATATTCGGCGGGCAGGCTCAAGCACCGAGGTTCCATAGGGGACATATTTGTCATTACCCAATACCCTCATATGGGCAATTTGCCAATTTTCAAATGTCACGCCGCCTTTGCCTTCGGCATTGACCCAGAAATACTGAATGTAGTTCGGATTGGTGGGGTCTTTTCCCTCCAGGCGTTCCACCTCACGAATTGGTAGCGGCACCACGTTAGTGATGCCCAGCTTATCATCAATATCCAAATAGAGATAATAGTCTCCATATTTGCACATCCCGCGGGCCCAACCAAACAAGTTGGACTCGACATTTAACACGCTATAAAGAAGAGTGTGTAAAATATCTTTAATCTCTCTGTTGTGACAATCAATATTGACCAAGGGAGTTAAAGCAGTTGAAGTGGTAATTTCGTCAGCATAAATATCGATAGTTGAAGCTATCTCAGGCATGTATTCCATCTGTTCAAAATCGGTATATCTTATTTGTTTATTTCGATCCAAAAGAGTCTTTGATGCCAGTCCGCCAAAGGGGTTGTAGTACTCTTTTTTCTTAAACTCTCGGCCGGTGCTACTAGTAAAAGTATATTTGGTTACATCTCGGGACGTGCCTCGGGTAACTGCGGGCTTATCATAGTTCACCAGGGGCCCGCTCAAAAGTCGGGTTAACCTTTTAAATAAATTGGATTGGTTATTTCTTGGATTATTAGTATTGTCGTTTTCCATGGCTATCCTTTAATTATCCACCCAAAAGTGGGGAGGTCGGTTTGCTGATTGTGTCCACGGGGCGGTTTGTACCCCTGTTGTCCCGGTATTTGAGTATGAAGGTGTTTCGTAGAGACTGATATACTCGACAAAAGAGCTTTCTTGTAGTTTTTTTCTCGTTCATTCACAGTTAGTGCGGTCCCCCTGACCCAACACCCGATAGAAGCAGCTATAACAAGATCATCATTGTAGCTTCTCATAGCCTGAGGTCTTCCGTTATGCCATACAAAAGTCTTGACCTCGTTAGCTAATCGCACCGAGTTAATATTAATTAGTTTATTCCTGACGAATTCTTCAAACTTCGCTATCACTAGAGGACGTGTTTTCATAGACATCGTAAACCCAGGTACGCCGCCCATTGCTTCGGACGTGGTTTCGTCTACATAGTCATGACTCTTTTTAAGACTGTGGTAAAGGTTTCTATACTCAAGATCCTTAAGGCGGCTCAGAACGCCAATTCCTAACGAGTTGTTCTCAATGACCATCAGGGCCGTATTGTACTCAGAGGCCATAGAAAAAAGAAGCGGAGCAAACATATCCGGAGTTATTTTCCCCTGATACTCTGCTACCTGCTCCATGGTTTCAATATCAAAAACATGAGCCACACTATAGTCTGATCCGTCTCCGCGAGCCACATCGGCGACTAGTAGATACTCTCTATCTGGTATTGGCTCTTCCCATATCCAGTAGTTCCTATCAAAACCGGTACGGTGCTTAGGCTCAGACAGGCTTTGCATGATGTTCCCCAGATCATCGCCATGGATGACCGTCTCGCCTGAAGCATTAAAATTGCACTCAAGCTCTTGAGCTATTTCGCGGCGGGACATATTGCGAGTTTCTTGGGCAAACCAGTGCTTGTCTCTTTCAGGGTGAACGTCCCAAGGTAGCTTGATCGTATGAAAATCGTTTCGCTCCTCCTGGGAGTCAGTATAGGTTTTATGAAACCAGTTCCCTACTCCGTTGGGCGTGGACAGGGCAATGCAACGGCCGCCCGTAGAAAGAGTAGGATAAAGTCCAGCCCAAAGCTCATCAATCCCTTCCACAAAAGCTGCCTCATCAACTACCAGCAATGACAAAGCTTCAGATCGCCCTGCGTCGCCAGAGGTAGAAGACGCCTTCACCTGGGACCCATTACCTAATTCAAAAGAATTACGATTATCAATTGCTATTTCGGATATCTTCAACCACGGTGGTAAGTGCTTGTGTATCCCCTTTATCTTTTTTACGAGATTGGCGGCTGTACCAAGCTTCGTAGCCACAACAAGTACATTTTTATCCCGATGAAAGAGCATTAGCCAGCAAACATAAGCTGCAACCGTGGTTGAAATTCCCAACTGCCTAGCTTTTAATATCACATTGAATCGATGTCCGTTGAACTTACGCAACGCCTCTTCTTGAAAGTCGTACATCTCAAATGGGATGAGCCCACGCATCGGATGGGATATTCTAGAATATTGATTGCAGAAGTAAACGGGGTCTTTGCCGCAGCGGATAACTTCCGCCATCATTTCCTTCTTGGTGAGGACCATTTACATCTCGACTATATCAAAGTTCATTTATTGGTTTGAGGCTTTTTGGTGGCGGACAGGTCTAAAAAATCTTTGAACTTTTTTTCATATGGCTTGTCTACATCACCCGCTGATGTTTTTCTTACAGAATCCACATCGCTTAGTCCACCAATAGTGTACTGTTTATGAGCCTGCACCCACACTCGTACCCGCGAAGACGTCTGAACGTACATATCCACATCGCCATCGCCACTCAAAGACACGCTGTTTTTGGTTATTTTCTTATACTCTTTCTGGAGATACTTTACAATGTCTTTGAATTTTCTCTCTAGCTCGTTCTCAAATTGATGGCGGGGATGCAATTGCTTGGCAAGCACCTCTGCCTGATATGTCAACATCATTTTATCGGCGGAAAAACGAACACGAAACCCATCCATTTGACGTGAATCTAGAATAGGGTGCCCTTCTTCTCGCGTAAGTCCAATCTTAGAGTCCATGTGTTGATATCCGTCATAAGCATTTGTGGCGGCCTGGTTGAGTCCCCTAATTACATCTAAAATTTTTGTCATTATTTTCTTCTCCGTAGATAAATTTCAACCTCTTGGTCCGTTGGTCGCCAGCCATTTTCCCATTCCGCAGGCTTTGCAAACACAAAGTCCAAGTAACAGTCATGACAACACCCAAACCTATTCATATATAGGTCGTCCGCTGCTGAAAATGAATATGTTTTACAAACAGGACATTTTCTCTCGGTCGCTGCCTTTGGTTCTCTTTTTTTAATAACAATGTCGCCACGAACAACAATCTCTTTCTGGCGAGAGTGTGATTTATTTTTCCTATGTCTTTTTTTAAGTTGTGCCAGATACTCCTTTTCTTTCGCTGGAGCCCACTGAGATCTAAAATCTTGTACCGCTTGGTTGCCATACTTGTCCTTGACTGCTCTTTCAATTGCAGCTATATAATCCGGATTATCTTTATTCATCGTTGGTACACCGCATGAACAATACCAATAGAAACACCAGTTCCTATGACCAAACCAGTGAGAAGACCAAGGGTTCCCCGATTTCTGTCAAACCATGAGTTGTTTTTCTTTAGTTGGTCTTCTAGTTTTGTAATAGAAGATTTATATATTTTTTCGGCTTTATCACAGACCTGTTTATCTACCGAACATTCTGAGAGTTTGGCGTTGGCGTCAATTTTCTTTTCCAGTATTTTGCGAAAATCTTCCTCACTCAAGAGTATCCCAGTATAGTTATTCCCCTCTTGGTTTACTGTGACGGGGAGAGGATCAAACTTGGTGACATCCGCAGCGATTGCGTTTAATGAAAAACAAAGTATTAAAGCGAGTAATTTTTTCATTCTATTTCAGAAACTTTTTAAGCCCCTCTATTCTCTTGACCGGTCTCTTAAGTCCACTCACAAGAGTGTATGTCACTAGTTTGTCTCGTTTGCTGTCCTCGTAAATGCCTCGGTGAACAATCGCTCCCCCCGTAAGTGCAGCAAGAGTATCGAAACCAAATTCGATGCTGTCCATTAGTCCGGCCGTCTCTTCAAAAATAACGTCGCCGCCGACAACAATACAGGCAGCACCTGTAGCAGTCGTAAGATCGAATCCTTCAGCGAGGAGAGTTTTCTCTAAATTTTTCTTAAGGGCGTTGGAAATAGCTGTCTCACTCTCCACATCTTTGACGGTCGTAACACCCATAATCATGCACCCCGACTGACGCATGATGCTATCATAATCTGTAGCGTCAAAGGTCGTATACTCTGAGTCTTTATTGGCGAGGACATTAAAAACATGAAACAAGCCAGCAACAGTATTATTGATAGTTGTCCAGAACTTCTTGACTGTTAGCTTGGGGTAAAGCTTTTTAATCTTCTCGTTGTCCACCATGATAAGGGGAGCAATCTTTCCTTTTTCTGCGAGCCCGCAAAGTTGAGTAATGCGTGCGTGGGCGTTCTTGGCTACCGTTGGGGAAGCTGATTCGCCAGCAGTAGGAAGGGAGGCCACAACGCCAACACGTTGATCTACGTCCTCCACCCCAATATAGGTGAAATATTTCTTAGCAACCTTAATGAGGGTGTTGACTGTACCGCCACCAGAGCCTCCGGAGACCCCGAGACAAATCAAGATGCGGTCAACGTTAGTTCCAAAAATTTCCCGGAACTTATTGAACACTTCCTGCTCTTTGCGTTCGATGGCGGCCTGGGCTTTGGCTTGGTCTTTGCCGGCACCCTGTTCGCCGTGCTCATCCACGAGGAATTTTTGTTCGGCGGGGATATCTAGTCCATTAAGATCTGACCGTGCAGTATTTACAGCCACCGTCTTGGTGTAGCCCATATCGTAAAATGCCTTAGCCATCCGGCCGCCGCCTTGTCCGGCACCAACGATGGCATAAGTCAAGGCACCCCCGGACCTATCCTCGATGGTCTCTTCTTCTTCGTTTAGCTCAGGATCGTAATCCTCAATATCAAGTGTGGGAATGTCTACCATTTTTTTATCTCCTTAAATGTCTAATTCCTCGTGAAGTCTAATCAAGGCTTTCAACCGTTCTTCTCTGTCGTTTATTTTCTTAGTATCTTTTAGCCGACTCTCAAAAACCGCTTTAATAGCCCCGATCTTATCTTTCTCTAGTCTACCACGCAATTCGTTTTCCCTTAAGGCTGCGGTGGCTTCTGTTTTTATTGCTTCCAAATAATCTACTTTATCCTCTGCTGGTTTGAGTAGGCGGTAAAAATAAATTAGCAGGGTCCCTACCACAAGAACTCCCAATACTACCTTCCACCAAATCTCCTTAGCCTTGTACCACAACCACTTCATCAGCCGTGCTTCCACTTAGCAGCTATGTCCGCTGCTCCTTGGAGCCCGATGTAAGCCAGAGACACAGCAACCCAATCGCTGCTAGCTAAAGAACCTGCCGCCAAAAAAGCGGTGGAAGTCATCCATACCATTAATTTTCGTGATGCCCATTTTCCGAGCCATTGATCTAGTTTTTCGTGCATATCTACAGCACCTCCTCTGTAGATATAAGTAGTCAGTTATTAAGTAATGTGAAAGTTTCGGCTAGCTACCTTACTAGGTGTCTTTGTTCATCCCGCGGGCGATCTGGGTAATGATTTGGGGGATTTGTTGGAGTTCGCTTGCGTCGAATCCCGCATAAACACTCAGAGCGGCGGCCAAAAGAGCTACGCGACTCTCGTCTGCCCGGTCCTTAAATCTCTCCACTTGCTGCCGGTTGCCGGCTACGTTCTTACCAGCAAGCAGGTCATCGAGAACCTGCTTGGCCGTGGCGAAGAGTTCATCATCCACCTTGATCGAGCCAACTTGGACGTCACCCCCGCCTGCTGTGGATGTGGTTGTCGAAAGGACGCTCTCCGTATCATCCGCAGCCTGTCCCACAGCGGAAGGCTGATCGCCCGGAGGGGCTTCATTAAGGTCCGCTCGGGTTCGTTTCAAGGATTCCTCGACAATCGTTCGAATAAATTCTTTAGTTAGTGTTTTCTTTTTCATTGGGGAGATCCTCCAAGGGACTATGAATAAATAGTGTTCTTAACTTCTTTTCGCCCGTTTATGTATCTCGGCAAGTCCGGCTGCGACCCTCACTTCCTCACCCATATAAACAATGGTTGCAACCTTCTCCCACTTGTGGTATTCTTTGAGCAGACCAATCTTCCAGCCTTCATGGTCCGACCAAGTGTATTTAAATCTTACGAGGTCGCCTGCTCTCATTCTTTATTTTTCTTTTTTGTGCCCGCAGAAACGACAACTATGTCGTCCTCGTGAATGTCGATAATCGCCCCATGAGGATAGTCCTCTATCATTTGACTGGTGGGGGTAA
>Ga0080013_1005746_pt1 | contig 11357 bp, 11 predicted proteins | sample ETNvirenome_6_85_FD_69236 | JGI IMG/M metagenome (GOLD analysis project Ga0080013, IMG submission 69236) | Marine viral communities from the Pacific Ocean - ETNP_6_85 (SPADES assembly) (version 2) | ecosystem: Environmental > Aquatic > Marine > Oceanic | place: Pacific Ocean | collected 2013-06-19
TAAAGTTGTAATTCGGATTATATTTTAAAAGCTTTGTAACATCTGGCTGTCTTCTTTTTGTATCATAATCTCTGGGTGGCTCAAAAAAAGGATCAAATTCCCTATCCATAACGACATGCAACATTTCTGCCAACTGTTTTATCGTTATCTCTTCATTGGCCCCCACATTAACGATGTCATTCTTCGCGGTCTCTGCTAAAGATACGACAAGCCTCGTGTGATCGTCTACATAACAAAAGCTTCTTGTCTGCTCTCCTCCGCCAATAATGGAAAATTCCTTATCATTCTTAATTTTTCTAATAAACTCTGGCACGACTTGCCCGTATTCTGTATTGTCCATTCTTGGGCCGTAAGTATTAAAGGGCCTGAATATAAGAAAATCAATGTTATTCTTCTTTGCAAACATTTTAGTATAGAATTCGCCAAGAGCTTTTGAAGACGCATAGCTATCTCTATCGGTATTCGCATTCAATATTATAAACTCATCTTCATTTGTTGGAATTTTTGGATCGTGTCCGTACACTTCTGAACTTGATGCATAAATAATTTTCTCAACACTTGCACCATCAAGGGATGATAAAACATTCTGGGTCATTCTGGTGTTATCGTCGAGTACCTTAAAGGGAATGTCATAAAAATACTTCGTGCCGTTGATGGCAGCATAATGAAATACTGTATCTGGATTTTCTTCTTTGACTATTTTATTTAGTCTATCCGGCTCGTTCACCAAGTCGATCTCATAAAAAACAAAATTTTCATCTTCTGGGAGATTGTCTTTGTTTCCTCTGAAAAAGTTGTCCATTCCTATGACTTCATATCCCCTCAGCAAAAGTTCTTTGCTTAGAAAGCTGCCAAGAAAGCCGGCAGCGCCTGTTACCAATACGCGTTTCATTCTTTTCTCATTCCTTCGAAGACAGTAACTTCATATTTTTCGTTTTCTCTTAAAATGTCAGCAAAAAACTCAACACCTGTCCCGAGTTTTTCTGCAAGATGTGCCAAAGCCTTGGTGTCTTTTGGAAGACACATGCCGCCAAAGCCCCTCAGTGACTCGCTGCAATTTAGATAAGAATTTCCTATATGTTCTCTTTCGACCATGGCGTTTTTAACATTTGAGTATTCGATGTCCATTGACTTGCACACCTCATAGAAACTATTGGCAAAAGTTATTAGCGTAGCATTGTACACATTATTAAAATATTTGCAGAACTCTGCCTCTGTTTCGGTTAGACGAAAAAGTTTCTCTGGAATGTCCCCATGACATTTCCTGACAATCTCAAAGGCCTGGCCAGAGGTTGCGCCGATGATACAAACATCGTGGTTGTCAATGAAGTCTTCTTTTGCGCATCTTTCCCTCAGAAATTCAGGAACAAAACAGATATTATTATTTTCATATTTCTGCTGCATGTCCTTGGTTGTGCCCGGGGGCACCGTTGACTTAATACATATAACTCCAGTGTACCCTAAATCACAAAGTTGTCCAATGACCTCTTCAACAATGCCAGTATTGCAGCTTCCATCCTCACTGGATGGCGTCGGTACACACAAGAAGCAGATTTCAGTATTCAGAACATCGTTTATCGATGTCTCAAGCCTCAGATCATGCACGCTTACTTTGTGTCCGATCTTTTCGAATCCGGACTTGACAGCCTCTCCAACAACTCCCACGCCAATAACACCTATATTCATTTCAATATATCCTCAAACATTTCTTTATATTTATCAACATGCGCTTTCAACTCAAAGCCTTGCACTTTTTGATAGTTCTCCTCCACATCATCAAGTGTTGGCTCATAGCGCCTCTTGTTGACATCAAATACGCAATTTTCCGTTAGTACAGCCGTTGCCATTCCAACATCTGTGGATATAATTGGCACTTTCATGGCGGCCGCTTCTAATATAGCCTGTGGGCCTCCCTCTGTCCTAGAAGACACGACATACAGATCACAAGCTGCGTACATATACTTAAGCTTGTCAATAGAAGCTAACTCAAAATATTTATATTTAATCCCAACCTCTTCTAATCTTCCAATTAAATATTGCCTTCTCCATCCTCCAAGCAAAACTACTAATTTATCTTTTTCAAAGTTATCGTTGACATAATCGAAAAATAGATCTGGACCCTTCTCTAGTTTTGGAGTCTTAAGATCAAAACCCTCCGTGTCTCTCTGAAAACTTCCTACAACAATCTTATCGTTCGGGATACCCAGCGGGGCGCGAGCAGAGAGCCTATCTGTTGGGTGCCATATTTCCTCGTTGTACCAATATCCAACTATATTAATCGGTTTCGAAGTTATTTTTGAAATAAAATCTTTAGTTTTTTGACATGGCACATGATAGGTATCAACAAACCTATCTCTCACCATAAACTCTCTGAGGGAATCTTTGGTGAATTTCGAAGGAGTAACATGATGAATTGTTGCGATCACCTTTTTCTCAGACAAAATATTTAAAGGAATTTGTTGCCAAGTCCATGCGCTGATCAGCCAAATGATATCAGCTTCAGCAAGATTATCCGTTGTCAAATCGGGATACTCCCCTTTCCATTCTTCAGCTATTCTATCGAGAATCCAGTTCTCGTTTGGAGCTAATACAAAAACTTTCATATAACAGACTCTATAAATTTCTCATATTTTATCGCGACTGATTCCATATCATATCCCAAATCCCACTTGTTTTCAATCTTCTTGCTAAAATCTAATGGTGGAGGATCATATAGATCCATTGGCTTCAGGTCCCAAGGTTCCTGTTCTATAACAATCGCATCTTTGCCGGCGATCTCTGGAGTTCCTCCGGAACTGGTACATATAACCTGACAGCCGCATGCTCTGGCGTCAACAACGACATTGGGACAGTGATCCAGCCAAGCAAGGTGAATAAAGTACTTGGACCTCTTATATAGCGAATAAAGCTGAGGGGCTGTCAGTTCTCCGACATACAACACCCTTTCGTGTTTTACGGCGCCCTGTGATGGGGGCACACCTGCCACAACTAAACAATCTTTTGGCCCAGAATGCTCTAAAAAGTAATCAATATTGTCTTTTAGCCTCTTGTGAGGTCTCCAGCTTGCTGCACAAGACCAAATATCCTCATACTTGCCCAGAAAGGGTGCTTCTAGTGGTTTTATCTGCTCAATGAGGTCAGTGTCCGCCCCGTTGTGTATAACCGCCGTATTGGGGTGTTTTCCGAAGAATTGGGTTATTTCCTTCTCTGCAAAATGTGATTGGAAGATTATTCCTTGAACATTATCATAAGTTCGCTGAATATTGGCATTTTTTGACTTCCAATCCTCCCTTGTGTTAAAATAAACCCCATCCAGTCTCTGGAAAGTGGGGATATTATCAAATTCTTTACGGAAAGACTCGATGAAACATATTCTTGCATCGCTGGCAGAATCGTTAAAAGTGTGCCCTTTCACGCTCAGATACTTAATAAGCTTTTGCGCAAAAGAATTTGGGCCGTTGTTGCTATTAAGATTTACATTTTCAAGCAATATATTCAAGCCAACCTCTTGTATGGCTTTTTCTTGCGTATTTCTTGCGCGGTTGCCAGTTGTTGTTCTGCCTTTATTTTGTCAACGCTTATTGGGTTGTCTTTGTTGTATACATGCAGCAAATCCCAAATATAACGGGATCTATCTCCTGCCATCTCCAGCAGAGGCAGCATCAACGCTTGATCATATGCCATTGTATAATATTTTCCGCCATCATCTTTCAAGTCTTTGTGATCGATGTTTTTCCATAGCTTATATTTAAATGTCCTCAAATGGGAAGCGCGCCAGATATCATCTCTAAAGGAGTTTTTCTCAATAACCTCCTTGGGATATGCTGACGGTTCAGGGCCTCTGAATGCCCATGGATAGAATATATAACTTCCATATGTCATCCAACAGTCTTTATCGGCATACTCTTCATTCAGCCTAGAGAGTGACTGACTGGAAGAAAACCAATCATCTCCATCCAGTACAATGATGACATCCTCGTCATTAATTTTGTTGCTTGTCTCTATTCCCATCGCAATGTTTTCTAATGCATAATGTTTTTCTTTGTTTGTTATAATGCGGAAACGAGGATCGCCATCTATCACTGTTCTGGCGGTAATAAGAGATTGGTCGTCAGACATATCATCTATGAGAACGCATTCGAAGTTTTCATGTCGCTGTCTTTTAACGCTGTCAATACACTTTCCAATCCATGGGCCGGCGTTATAGAACGGAACAATAATTTTATATTTGATATTTGATTTTGTATCAACTTTTGGGATCTCAAGGTTTGTTGCGACATCTTCAATACGATTCCAAAAAATATCTGTTCTTTTCCTCAGATACTCCAAAGTCGACTGCTTGGTTTTAAACCAAGGCTCGTCTTTATGTTGAACATTATCGTTCAATAGTAGTTCGCAGCCAAGTAGTTTTGCCTCAATGATCATCCTTGGGCAAGTGTCGCCGGCTTTTGGAAAGAAGATGACTCCTTTTGAATCCGCTAGCTTTTGAAGTAGATCATCATATTCCAAGCCCCAAACAAGCTCATATTCTAAACTATTTTTCTTTGCATAACTAACTGCATCATCAACTCCTTTGATCCAAGATGGGGAATTAAGAATGATCCATTTATCGTTTTTGTTGCTCGTATCTAGGGAGCCAATGAAGTCAAGCGTTGCGGGAGAAAACACCGAACTCAAAACTCTATTGTTGTCGTTCTTGAGGAAAGAAAAATGACTTTGGTAATGCTCCATTTGTTTTTTGGACATCCACCAAACTGCTTTGGCGCCGTTTAAAAAAATGGATATCACCTTTCCTCGCCTCTCTTTGGCACAATTGCACTCTTCATCACTTAGGGCGTGTTTTTCTGGAGACCTGTAGATGCAATACTTGTAATCATATTCCAGTATTGCATAATTTAGATTCTTTGCTGCATATATCAAACACTCTTCCGGGACCGCTGCAAAATTACCAAATATCCAGAAAGCTTTTTTGTATTTCTCCATTTCCTCAACATTTATTTGCTGAGAAAACACTTTCCCGAATGGAATGAGGCTGGAGTCCATAATAGCGTCTGTTGTTAACTCCGCGCCGCCAACATAATTTTCTACAAAGCTATCCGCAGCAAAGATGATCATCACTACTCTCCGGCAGGGAATAATTTATTAAACATCTCGTCTACTTCATCATTTGTTACCACTTCTACATCTTTTAATATGAAATTAACAAACTTGTCATACTGATCGTCTTCTTTAAAGTTCTCCAATATCCATTTCTGGAGATAATTTGCTTTCTTTTTCCACTTATCATAATTATTTCTAACTTGGCGGAGTCTCATTTTATAGGATCCCTCTTGCGCATAGCACCACATACTACCCTCTTCCAGCACACCCTTCCATATGGCCTCTTTTGGAATTGGCCCGAGAGTGTATTCTACTTCTGCAAAATAAGGATGCAATTTTCCTTTTTTCTTTTTACTTTTGCTTTCAAATGGCGCGTAAAGAAAGTCGCACTGTCCGCTCCAGCCGGGACAAATGACCGGCAGTCCATTATAGGCCGCCTCAAACAAGGGAAGACCATAGCCCTCACCGTGAGTCAGAGAAATATATGCTTTCACTTTTGGGTGAGAATATAGAGAGTTAATTTCTTCTTGTGTCATATCTCCATGTAAAAGGTATATCTTACATTTACGATCATCGTATTTTTCTAGCAAATCCCTTATTCGCTTCTCGGTATGCTCTCTGTCTATTACATTCCCTCTCCGAATAAAAGTTTTTACAATTAAACCAACTTCTTGATCAAAATTTTCTTCAACAAACCATTTAATCGTATTAAAAAGATTCTTTCTTGGGCCCCATTGAGCCATCGTCAGATAGTTAAAGTCATATTCCAAATCCAGATCTAGTTTAACGGCGTCAAACTGTCTTACCGGATAATTAACGGGCTCAATGGGGACCTCTGTTTTGAGAATTACAGGCTGATTTGTCTCCTTAATATATCCCTCGTGAACAGTCTTTTCGAATATTTTCTTGGAATGTGTTGATACAACCAAGACTTTATCCATTAAATTTGTTTTTTGAATCCACTCGGGAGATACTTTTGTAGTTTCTATTCCAGCAGTATATCCAATGTTGTATGGAGCAAGTTTCTCCCACTCATTTGGGATAGTAACCTGCAAAGACATGTCAAAGTTTGCCTGCCCTGAACTCATGAGTTGGGCTGTTTTTGAAATTTTCCTATCAAACCAAGCCCTTTCTTCGTTATGTTCGTGTAGCCATCCAGTGGCGCCCCAGCCGACAGGAATTATGTATATGTCAAATTTATCTTCATGTTTTCGTAAGGCGCGGAGAGCAAATCTTGTCTGCTCGCCATATCCAGACATTGAAAGCACAGGACCTCTGACAACTATCTTTTTTCTCATTTTAGCTCCTTAATATTCCAAGCTTTGTAGCCTTTTCTGGTATCCCATGAGCCATATTTTTCGTGTATATTATCCATTAACTCAATCCATCGTTTTCCATATTTATCAAAGTTATAATTTTTTTCAATGTGCTTCCTTCCCTTCTTGCCTAATTTATCCCTGTCTGTCTTCGACATTTTATACATCTTATTAAGCGCATCTATAAAATCTTCTTTGCCAACCCTATCTTCATATATATAGGGCACCTGTTGTGAGCCTATAACCACTTTAGATGCTGGTTCGAGGCCTATTCCAAACCATTCTTTGCCGTCAGTTACTTGCTCTTGTAGGCCTCCGGTCATGGTCACTATAATCGGCGTCTCGCAAGCAAGAGATTCTAATGTTGCCAGACCAAAGCCTTCAGCATCTGCAATGTTGATTGTACAGTCTGCCGTATTATACATAAAAGACAATATTTCAGGTGGAACTTTTTGTACAGATAAAATTATTCGGCCATCGTCTGCATTAAGCGCTTTTATCATCTCAGTTAAATCCTGCCCATGTTGATCATTTGGCTCTGTATGCATTATCAAACGAACCTTGTCCGGCCCTATTTGCTCTGCAAATTCATTAAACCACCACAGAACAGATCCACTGAGTTTTCGGCGCGCATTTCTGTTGTTCCAAAAAAAAGTAATTCTTCCGGAATCATCCGGAAAATGCTCTTCTCTAAATTTGTCAACATCGGCCTTATCAAGTCTTTTAAATATTTCTAAATTTACTGCATGCGGTAGATAATGATTCTCAACTGATGGCGCCACTTTATTAACGATGTCGTATGTGACTTTTGAGATAGAAGCTATAACATCTGTCGATTCATAATAGCTTTTATTATACCTAGGAAGGGGATAATTGTCCCAAACATGATAATAAATCATTGGACAAATTGTTCTTATTTCATTTTCCATGTCCCAAAGCCATTCATAAAATCTCGGATCTGTCATATACCAGACCATATCTGGCTTAAATTGATAGATAACCGAGCGCACCATCTCTTGCGTACCATATCCGTCGACTGGCTGAATTACCCAATCTTCTTCATAGCCGTCGACCGACATCTGATCATAGTTGTGGTGTTTTATCGCACCGCCGAAACAGAAAAATTTATACCTTCCAGTCTTAATCAGAGCATCTATAATATATTTAGTCTGTGTTCCAACGCCCGATGGCGCGAAAGGGTGGTCTGAAATAACAAACACCTTAATCTTCTTATCTTCACTCATGTGCAATGTTCCGTTTTGTAAAATGCGCAATACTTGCAAGAAAGACGATTTTTTATGGATGTCTTGTTTTCTATGTTTTGTATTGCTCTGTTTAATAGTGCCATAGCGCTGCTCGTCTTCCTTGGGCCACTGGTAACTCGGAAGATTTCTACCTTGTTACCTTTCTTCGCTGTCCTTTTAAGGAGAGCAAAGTGTGTCTCAATGTTTTTTGGATCGATGCCGTGCTTCTTGGCATAAAAGTTTTTATAAAGTGTCAACTGGTAAGTCGTCATTGGCTCGGAACGGCGTTGCCTATTCCAACCCCAAGAGCAAGTCTTCCAGTCAATAATGTGAATCTTTCCATCAGGTGTTTTCACAACGAGGTCGATGAAGCCCTTGAACTTATAGTCAGTTCCTTCCATATTCTCGTAGAGGCTCTCTTCTGTTTGGAGTACTTCGAAGCCGTCCTCGAAATAGTCTTTGACTCCTGGTAATATCTCCGGTAGTAAATCAAAACCTTGAAGTTCCATTTGGCGCAATAGCTTGCCATCTAAATCAACTTCATCTTTCAATAGTGGCTTAATTCTATCTTCAAATTTCTTAGTAAAATACACTTCGTGGTTTTCGTTAATCTCTTTAACCAAGATATTCTCACAAAAATCATGGATGGCAGAACCAAACGCAGTATATTCATTACCCATGAAGGATCGGTGACCTTCAAGATATTCTAGTTTATGACGATAAGAACATTCGTTCCAAATCTTCATCTCCGAAAAGGAAATGTGTGACAATACCCACCTCTACTTGCTTGTCGTTTTCTTCGCTCTGCTTTTCCGTTTTTTAGGCGCAGCTTTATTCTCTTTACTTAATATAACATTCTCAGCAGGTTTGTCAAGCCTTTTCTTTTCAAAAATCCAAGTTCCTTCTAGTCTTGACCGGTCTCTGTTGTAAAGAGAGGCGCTTTGGGTGCATTCTCCAAACTCATAATTATTTTCTTTTAAATACTTAATTACGCGGTCTGTTTCAAAACTCATCTTGCCGCGGAGCAATGGGTCGTACTCTTGCATCTTAACTTTAACTTCTATACAATTATTGTTTTCTTCAACATTTATATTATAATAATTCATCTTCTACAATCTCCAATATTTTACGATATAGTTGCGCACTAGTGTTCATTAAGTAGGATCTGTCTCCTAAAAAATATTCCTCAAATCCATTAGCGAAATATTCCCTCAGAGAAGTGGCGCCGTATGGAGAAACAAAAAGACCGACGACCAAACTGTTTAAAACATCATATCCAATTTCTTGATATAAAAAATTATCAAATTCTTTTGAATATTCCACTTCTTCAAAATTAACTTTCTCGACCTCATACCCTTCTTGTTTTAATATATGAAAAAGTCTTCTTCTCTTACCCAAAAATTCTTCTTCTATCTTTCTGTCCCCATAGATGTTTAAGCCATATTTACTTTCAAGTGAGTGGGCGGTTTCGTGAACAATGTTTTCGAGATAATCCGTTTCTGTTGCCAGCATATTTGAAATGAATAAGGCTCCGCTTTCATAATGAGCTTCCAGTTCCCTGTCATCATTTTCATCGAACATCCCTATAAATATTTCGTCGATCTCTTCCATCATGTGAGGCGGCATGATGTCTTCTATGTGACCAATTATCGAACGAATGTCGATTTCTGGCATAACAGGACTGTTAATATAAACATATATTCTGCCAAATAGAAGGTATTCCCTCGCATTTGCTTGGGCCCGTTCGGTAGAATTCCTAATTGCTTCTACAATTTTATTCCTCGTTATCATTTCCGTTGTTTTCTAAAGACTCCATTTCTTTTTTGTAAAGCTTTTCCCCCTCCTCGACATCCGTGAGGGCTTGATGATATCCTCTGATCCAATTTTCTTCTGCGATGGCCATCAAAAACTCAGGAAATTCTTGAGCCATGGCATCTACGATCATTTCAACAGTGACTGAGCCATCCCACCTTTGAGGCTCTGTGCCACTTTCTTTCGCCTCTTTGCGATGTTCGTCGTGCATGTTTTGGAATCTATTCCCAACATATTCGACCAACCATTCTTTGATGGGGGTAGATTTTTCTACCTCTTTTTCAAGTTCGGCGCCTTTTTCTTCAAAGTTTTGCATTTTTTTCTCCATAATATAAATATAACCTATATTATTACCAAAGTCAAGGATTATTTATAAATTTTTTGCTGCTACAGTTGCCAGCTTAGATCTTTCACCCTTGCGGAGCGTAACATGCCCAGCAATATCAAACTTTTTCAGCCTCTCAACGGCGTGAACTAAACCTGTTGATGTCTCGTTGATGTAAATGTTGTCTATCTGCTCGATGTCGCCAGTAAGAACAATTTTTGTCCCCTCTCCTGCCCGCGTAAGAATAGTTTTCACTTCGTGACGCGATAGATTTTGAGCTTCATCGATAATGATAAATGAGTTTGCGATAGATCTTCCACGAATATAGGTAAGAGCTTCCATCTCAATAATACCCTTGTCCATATACATTTCCAATGTAGAGTTGTCATCGCCAGTTAGGAACTTCAAGTTGTCCTCAATGGGTGCCAACCAAGGCTTCATCTTATCTTCTACATCGCCAGGAAGAAATCCAATGTCTTTTCCCATGGGCTGTATTGGGCGAGATACGATTAAACGCTTGTAAAGGCCGTCTGAGAAGCCTTTGTCGTCTAGGGCCATGGCCATGACCGTTTTATTGCTTACAACCTGCTCTAGGCCTGCTGCAATGGCCAATAAAGTCTTTCCTGAGCCAGCCTTACCAACGAGAGATACGATCTGAACTTTTGGATCCATTAACAAGTCAAGAGCGAATGCTTGTTCTTTATTTCTTGCTCGCACTCCCCACAAACCCTGCTTGTATTCCTGAACCTTTTGCAGGGGTATGCCATATGCCTTAAAACGACAAAGAGCGGTTTTTTTCTCATTACCACTAGAAACTAGCATAATAAACTGGTTTGCCAGCAAACCTTCTTTATCCTCTCTCTCAATGTAAACACTTTCGCCAGCATAGAACTGATCAACCATCTGCTCATCAACAAGATATTTGGCAAAGCCAGAATAAAGCTCGCTTTCTTTTCTTATCACCTGATTCTTGTTGTAATCTTCTGAAAGAACACCAATGGAGTCGGCGATAACTCGCATATTGATGTCGCGACTTACAAGGATTACTTTTCTTTTATCGTGAAGCGCTTTTTCTGCGAGAGCAGTAGAAATAATAATGTGATCGTTATGTTCGCAGTTTAAGTCATCAGGCAAGCCTGAAACTCCGTGTGACGCAACCTTTAAGATGCCTTTGCCTTTTCCGAGCCGAACACCTCCCTGTAGCGATCCTTTTAAGCGCAAAGCATCAAAATTTCGAATTATCCTTCTCGCGGTTGAGCCAACAGTATCCTGTCGCTTCTTATGCCCATCGATCTCCTCTAGTACCTTGAGAGGGATAATAATGTCGTTATTGTCGTAGTCAAAGATACAGTTCGCATCAGACAAGCAGACACTGGTGTCCAAAACATAAATTTTCTTCATTTACTTTCCTTTTGCGAGCCCTTGACCCTCACCAATAAATAGTTCTGGAAAGAAGAAACCCACCGACAAAGCGATGGGTTTCAAAGAAGAAGAGAGGGCGAAGGGGCCAATTCGGGTCACCAATGGTTTTAGGTTAACCCAGCCCAGCCCACGGACTTA
>Ga0080013_1005747_pt1 | contig 11356 bp, 22 predicted proteins | sample ETNvirenome_6_85_FD_69236 | JGI IMG/M metagenome (GOLD analysis project Ga0080013, IMG submission 69236) | Marine viral communities from the Pacific Ocean - ETNP_6_85 (SPADES assembly) (version 2) | ecosystem: Environmental > Aquatic > Marine > Oceanic | place: Pacific Ocean | collected 2013-06-19
CATGGAAGTGGAGAAGATGGCAGCAGGTGGTGAAGACATGATGGCAGAAGAGGAAGAGTCTATTGAAGCGCCCATGCCCCCGCCAGGCCCAGGAGGTGTTCTGTGAGCCAAGTCGAATCTACTGAAGCAGTTGAAACCGGTGAGAGCAGCGCAGAAGCTGCACCGGTAGAAGACTCCGCACCCGTCGAAGCAGCCGAGCCGGTTGAAGCCGAACCGGTCGAAGAAGCCGAGTCTGTTATTGATTGGAACGGTGAAGTCACCGATCTCAAGCAAGCAGAGTGGTATAGCCAGATGGACCCGGAGCTACGGGACTCCATGCTTCGCGGTATCGAGAACAAGTACCGCAACTGGCAGCGTGGGTACACCGACAAGTTCCAAGAGATGTCGGGACAACGCAAAGCACTCGACCGTCGCGAACACGACATCCGAGAGCAGGAACGGCGCGTCCAGAAATGGTTGCATGGTGACATCGACCCACTCGAAGCCAAACAGCGCGAGATCGATGATATGAAGCTTGGTCATGACTCAGCCATATCTGCGCTACAGCGCGAGTACGCGGAGAACATGGAGAAAGCCAAGACCGCCACGGACTCGGAATACCATAAGTTGTTGGAAGAGCGGAACGAGTTGGCCGGTAAGTTTGAGCAGATTGAAACAGAAAGAGTCGCTACACAAGAAGCCCAGCTCGAAGCCGCTACCGACGAGTTTGAGAACTGGATCAAAGAGACCGCACCCGATGTGATGGAAAGCGACGAGGCGTTTTACGCGCTCTGTGCTAACTGTACGGCTGGGTTCCCCCGCGAAAGGGCACTTGCTATGGTCCGTGCCATCTTCCCCGCTCCTGCACCTCCCCCAGAGCCGGAAGAAGTCCCTGAAGGGATGAAGCTCATGAACATGGGTACTGGGTTGGCATCGGGTACTGAAGCTGGAGAGTCGCGGCAGTACCACGATATTATGGAGCAGATGCGTAGAAGTGCGCAGGACGACGCGGCCAACTTCTTCAACAAGAGTTAGTGATACCGCACCCTCCCGAAGCCTTGTTGACTCGCACTCACGACAGGGATTACTTCGGGGGGTGTTTTTATGCCTCTGCGATAGTACGCATCGCAAGCTTTGATATGACGCTCTCTATCTCACCCTCTTCAGGCTCATCTGCGTCCACGTGTGCCTGTCGTACCGCTTCCATCAACGCCACCTTGCGCTGTAGTATCTCAACCACGTCTGCTTCCTCCAACCCGTGAAAGTGGCAGAAGAAGATTAGAGAGTCCGTCAGCGCGTGGATGATGGTGCTGGCGGGGATGCGCCGCACAAGCGCATCGTCGATTACCACCGCAAAATCCGCAAGTACGTCACGTTTATCGTTACTCATGATTTCTCCCACTCTGTAAGCCACGCGACCGCATCGATCTTATCTTGCTTGTGCTTACCGTAGTGCTGTTGCCGGTAAACATGCGGGATTGCGTTTTTTATGCCCTGCTCTAGCCGTTTGATTTGTTGTCTCAACCCCTCGACCGCAGAGGTGTCATTGTTACCATTTACCATTGTTCGCTTCTCCCAAGTTCTCAACGACGCGTTCGCCCGCTGGTGTCAGAATCAAATGGCGGGTCCGCTTCTTCAGTAACCCCGCTCCACGTAGAATGGTGAGTTCGTTGCGAACCGCCCAGTAGTTTTCGTCGATGTGGGTTGCCGCAGTTGCTGCCGTCAGCCCCTCCACCGACCCTACTGCACGCAGAATCTTGTGGGTCAGCTTGCCCTTTTGCCTCTCCGTGCCCCTGGGACCCCTTGCCCCAATGTTTGGGATTATCTGCGCCCCAACGGTTTCCTCGATGCTATCGTTCATTATGCACTCCTTGTGTTAGTTTGTGTAGCAACCGATTGAGTAGATTGCTTCGATATGTCTGATACACCTGACCTACCCAGCCTCCCATGTACACAGTGCGGGGCGTGTTGTCGTAGAGCATGGACAGTACCTGAGCTATTGCCAGTGCGCGAAGACGGTGTATGTGCTCATCTGATTGAGCTGCCTGGGCAGTCTCTGTGTGCAATCTATGAATCAAGACCGCCAATATGTCGATACGGCTACGCTTATGACCCTGACGGCCCCATCGCACCCGACGAGTTCCTCGCTTTGTCGATTTCATGCTGCAACGCCTTTCAGGAAGAGGATGGGATGCCTACGCACTTTCGCCTGCGCCTTCCGACCCCCACCCACTAGGTACCAGGTGCCCTGGTCCCCACGGCGTGTTTTGTAGCAGGATACCAGACTCCTTGCCTCCGAACACGCCCAACTCTGGTGCCTCTGCGTTCTTGTTCCAGTAGAACACGATGCGTTCGCGCCCCTTACCGTCCTCTCCAACCGACCCGTACCACCGCTCCCACCCGTTCCCCACGTAGTAGGCGTGCAAGTCCGTCTGTGTCTCTGGGATCGGCTCCGCATCCAGCCACTGCTCCCACCCATCGGGTGGCGTAAACTGTCCCGTCACACTGTCCCAGTTGGGTTCAGGTGTATCCTGTGCAGGAGGCGCACCCTGCGCAGGTTCGCTTGCCTTCTCCGTTTTCACTCTGCCTCCGACCCCTGCTTGCATCGCACGCAGTCCGCGCATCAGCGCGACACGGGCAACGACCTCGCGGGTCACCTGGATACCGAACTCCTGTACCGCAGACGACTGCTCCATCTCTGGGATGAGCGAGTCGAGTTGTATAAGAACCAGGTCTTCGAGGGGTATAGACAGCTTGGATAGTTTCGGCATTTTCACTCCTTTAGACAGGTATAACATGGTGGTAAGGTGTTTGGGAAAATAATTTGGAAAAGGAAAGCCCCCCGGCAAAAGGGTACCCATTCAATATAGGGGCGGGTATAGGGGTATCATTACTTTAATCTTGTCCGGTACTTCTACATCCCTTTAGTCTTTATGTTGATGGCGGGTTTAAAGTTTATGTAGCATCAATAAGGAATGTCTCCGCCATGCGTTTGTTTGATTGGTCCAAGATGGAATGCCTAATCGGCATACGCTTTCTATTGAGATGGAATGCCTTCGGCATACGCTCTTGTGGTTTGCCCTTCGGGCTGAGACGGAGCGCCTCCGGCGCATCGAGTTTGTCGCGCTCGCCGCGCATGCCGGCAGGCCGGCAGGCAGACTTGACACGTCAACAGTACTTGACACGTCAACGGCAGTGCGTGAAACCTGGCATGATTCTTGCATGGGGCTGCGCCCCAAACCCCGCAACCACTAACGAGTGGACGGTGAGACCGCCCACTCGCATACGTGGTTTTAATCAGAGGGGACAAACCAGCAATAGAGAACGAAGAGCACGCACGTCCAGGTGACAGAGGTGACGAGCATACCGCTCGCCACCACGTCAACCAGCGGACCACTCATACCACCGCCAGTTCAGGCAGCGCGGGAATGATAACGTCGGTCTCGCCACCGTTTTCAGCGATAGCTTGAACGACGTGCAACGCACCGCCGTAGGCGCGGAACGAACCGGACGGAGCGACTCGCCCACCCAGTCCACCAGTCACGGCTTGCAACGCGCCGAATAGGTCACGGTTGCCGTGGTCGCCGTGCAACTCACCCGCCGTGCAAGCTTTCCAATAACGACGGGCGCGATTCGCAAGCGTGTCATTGATGTAGCCATGCCATTGCAAGATACCGAGATAGGCAGCGAATCGATAGTCGCTGCAATCGATACCGCGCAGCGACTCCATTGCCTCGACAAGTTCTATCGTGACCGCGCGTGCTTCGCTCGCACGCTGCTCGATGAGTGAGGGTAGGCCCAACTTTAGCTCGCCGTTCACCATGTAATCTTCCAACATTTTGCTCGTGTGCTTATGACCGATTTGAGAATCACGCGGGAAGCAACCGTTGGCACACACGAACGTGTGAGAACCGACAGCGAGCGCGGGCACGAATGTTTTGTTGTGCGAACTGCGCAACGCCACTGCGATACCGTTACCGGTCGCCACCAACTCTGGGTCACGGAATGCCATGATGCCATACATCTGTTGACCATGCGCAGCGAGCGCGTAGCTCTCGCTGGTGGGCTCAAGACCGAGCGCGGTAGAGAACGCGTCACGGACGCCATCCACGAACTGCGCATAGGGCAACGGTTGATAGCTCAGAAACTCGGTACCCGGTTTGCGTGGGTCGCGAGAGGTACGATACTCAGCGTCGGGTGTCACGACTTCGCACAAACCGGTGTAGTCAACAACGGCAGCAGACGGAGCACCAACAAGGCTCACTCGGTCACGCGAGAAGGTAGGAGGGGGCGCAACGCTCGCGCGGTTAAGGGTTGGATTCAAGCGGAGGGATTGTAACGTGGTTGGTTGCATGGAATGCATCCTTTCTATGTGGGTGTCTTGTTACCAGGTGACTTCATCGCCAACTGATACCTCAGTGTATCAAGACAACGTGGTTTTGTTTGTCACCAAATGTCACGAAACAGTGACATCAATGTCACGGCCCACCGCGCCTACCGTGACATTGACATCGTGGTATCGTTGGCATGTCAACACTAACCCTCGACAACGTGTCAATGTTGACGTGTCCACACACGCGGGCGCGAAGCGCACGCGCATGTGTTCCGGGTCCGGGTCCGGTCCGGTCCGGTCCGGTAGGTAAAGGGGCAACCGGGACCGGTCGGTCGGGCAGGACACCCATCCGTCCCAGCAACCGGCGACCCGGCTACCCTGCAGCTACCCGTGGACAGCAGTGCGGGTCACTACCACCACAGGTACACACGGCATCCCATTTGTAGACTGGCTTGCTCTCGTAACAATCTTGCGCACCTGGTTCGAACTTCATCATAGTAACCTCGGATGATTCGTGCTCGTCAATCACTGTTGAGGTTGCGGGGTTAGCAAGGTCCAACGCGTCTTGTTTTTTCTTGAACGTATATAGAGACGGCACGCGACTGCTCAACTCCACTTGATATTCAACGCGTTCAACAAGCCGCACCTTTGCGCTCTGATGAAACACTTCAGCCCACGAACTGCCACAAGCGCCGCATTCAATGACGACCTCGATGGTAGTCATCGGACCACCATCAGGTGACGGAACAAAGTGAGGAGCGAGTACCTCGCTAATGTCCTCTGACATACACAGCGGACAGGTGTGGCCTCCGATTATTGTGAGGTGGCAAGCGATTCCATCGGGTGAGATTCTCATCAACATCACGCACCCCCGTGGATTAGCGTGGTAAACTCTTCCAACACACCCATCTCTTCGGCCTCCGTTATAATGACTCGACGCTCTCTCATGTGTCCGAGCGAACAGATACGGCCGTTGATAAACCGCTTGTGTGCGTGCCGCCATGCTTCCGCAAGCTCTTCGGCTGGTGTCGGTAGCTCTTTGCTGTCCTGTTCCATTCGCTGCTCCAGTTGTTGTTCCGCAGGTTGCCATAGCTCATCCAGTACTTGAACGATGCCATTAGCGATTGCCTGATTAAGATATTGGTCGAACTTTTTCATTTGGGTGTCCTTGTTCGGGTGTCGGTGAGGTTCTTGCCTCACCCCCTAACCATACCACGATGGCCAAGAGATACAATGCCTTTTCTGTGTCTTGACATTTCCTTGACATCTCCCTTACCACGCCGTCACACAGCCCAGTCAGCAGCACACACGCACGCGTAGCGCGTAGCGCGTAGCGTATTGTTCCGGTCCGGTCCGGTACGGGTATCCGGTCCGGTCCCGGTCAAGGCGGCATACCGGCGGAGCCATCCGGCACGGGCGGGCAACGTGGGGCTGTGCCCCACACCCCACAACCGAACGCGCCTGCACGCGCACGCGCGTGCATACGCATTCGGTGGGCTGAATGCGGATTCGTATTCTCTTGACATTTCTCTGACATTTAAGCATTGCATGTAGAGACACCCTGGCATAAGATAGAGACACCTAACCAAAGGACACCCCACAATGATGACTTTGAAACGAGCGAAGGAGATAACCGGACACCGAACTGGACTCGGCAAGCCCAGCAAAATGCCTGGGTTCACCACAGGGATAAGCGCCCACCGATGTATCACTGGTAGCAAGCTTGCCAAGATACAAGGCACCCCATGCGCAGACTGCTACGCGAAAAAGGCTAACTATCAGTTCCCGAGCGTGCAGATAGGCCACGAAAGACGCTTCCAAGCGTTGACAGATCCTCAATGGGTCGATGGTATGGTGAGACAGATAGGTCACTACACCGACCCGAACGACCCGTACTTTCGTATCCATGACGCGGGCGATTTTCAATCGGTCGAGCACGTGTTGGACTGGTGTGAGATTGCACGTCGGCTACCTTGGGTAGAGTTCTGGGTACCTACTCAGGAGCGTGGTTTTATCCGAAGAGCACGCAACCAGCTAAACAAGGTAGCCCGCGCATACAGCGACCGTACCACCGACGCATGGCCCGTTAACCTCATTGTCCGTGTCTCGTCTACTCGCATCGGACAGCGCCAATCATCTAACAGATGGCCAACGTCAAGCGTTGATAGTCACAACGGCTACCGCTGCCCTGCATACTCACAAGGCGGCAAGTGTGGCCCGTGTCGAGCGTGCTGGGACCTTAAGGTACCGAACATTGACTACCCCCAACACTAAGGAGCTGCCCATGGGAGCATACCAACAATCAAACTATCTCAAAATCCGAACCCGAGCCCGGAGGTGAAACGCCAACCACAACGCCCGGTCCGCACCTCTACGGAGTGCGGGCCGGTGCTTCTTCTTTACTACGCACCTTGTGTCAAATGCAAGACCGAAGTTGGTCCTGCGCTATACGTCAAGGACATCCCCAAGTTATGCGATAGATGCTACCTACTCGCACCCAAGGAATGATAACCATGGTCTCTCTCGTACCCAGTGACGCTCTCAGATGGCTCATCACAGAGACACGTAAGTGCAGCCGAATATCCACAGACACAGTGGATGAAATCTCCGAGCTAACCGTTGGCCCTGCCGAGCGTTTCACGGTGAGCGAAACCGGCGCACGCAACAGCCTACCCGAGTTGGGCCGCATGCGCAGACGTGCGGCTCCGGCGCTGGCTCTGCTGCTGGAGATACGGGCCGAAGAGCCTGACCCCATCCGCCGGGTAGACCTGGACGGTGCCATCGAGATGTTGCAGTTTATGCTACCCGGATAGCGCCACCGCTTGACGCGTCGGTCAAACCTGTTTACCCTGAGTGGGTAACCTCCAGGTTACATTGTCAGCAGTCAGCTATCAGCATTCAACCCTCTGGCCTCTCGGTCAGGGGGTTTTTTGCGTCAAAGCTCCCGCTCTTCTCCATGCGACCCCTCGTCATCGGCCCCAGGTTGCCCTGAGAGGTCGGCCAACTCCGCAGCAAGGGCACAGCTCCTCTCAGAGAGTTCCCTTAGCTCTGCGGCGATTCTAAGGGCGTCCTCTGCGCCCACATCGGTGGGTTCCGGGTGGTCATCACCCTCTTCCGGGTCCGGGTGGTCCGGCATAGCGGCAATCCGGGCTTCGGGGAAGCCTTCGCCCCCGAAATCCGGGTGTTCATCGCCCATTGCCTCTCGTTTGATGGCGATTAGGACTGCTTTGGGTGCATGCATGGTGATTCTCCAGTGAGATTAAGTGGTTCCGGCGGTTCCGGCGGCAACAATACGCGCCAATCGCTCATCAAAGTCTATATCTACGGTGACTGCGGCGGTTCCGGCGGCGTTTGCTACCTCCGGGGTGATGCCACACCGGTCCAGCACCGCTTCAGCCGCCTTAACACGGTCTCGTGGGGTCACATCCGGGTCAGACACCACGTCAATCAGCGCATCGAGGGCAGTTTCGGCTGCTGATTCGAGCCTCTGACCGAGGATTGCTCGTCGCCGGGTGTGCCCAGAGGCGATTGCGCTCTGCAATCCAGGGTCTTGCGCCCATCTCCACACGGTTGAAGCCCGCAAGTCGAGCCTCCGGGCGGTCTCACGCACCGTAAACCCCACCTCCAGCAGCCGGGCAGCGGCAGCACGCACCTCTGGAGCCGCACCAAACTGCGCCTCCTCTGCAATCATGGTGGCAATCTCGTCCTCTGACGGTTCAATCACGGTAGTAGGTACAAGGGCGGGGATGTTGGTCATGATTTCACCTTAACACGAACCGGTGTTGGGTGGCTGCACTGAACAAGCGTTCAGCTTTTGGACAGTTTCTGTCCGCCTCAGCCGCAAAAGCCGGTCAAAAAGTGTCCGTAACCTCCTGTAACCTCCCGTTACACCGACATGTGTTACGGCATTCAGCAGGTTCAATGGTCAATACAAACACATTCTTACTACGTAACCTCCTGTAACACCCTCACAACATACCTACTTCAGATCCAGCTCAAACTATTTTTTCTTTCCCTCCCTCAAATAAAAAAATGTTTATGCGCTCTCCTTATATATATATGTCCGACCGAGGTTACGCCTGCCGATGCGCCATTTTCTCCTCGATAACCCAGGTGCAACCTGCCATAAGGTGTAACACCTAAGCGTGTAACAGCAGGTTACAAGAGGTTACGCTTTTATTAGAGGACCATTAAAACCCAGGTTCAACCTGGCATATCACGGAGCACCGTGAGTGTTACGGGCGTTTAACCTGGCATATCACCGAATCGGACACCCAAACCACAAGAAAAATGCACCACGTTGGAAATAATCCTTGACACCCTGGATGGGGGTGCTATCTTGGAAGAGTACCAAGCAGGTATACCCCGGACCCAACCCCCGGAGACAAAACATGAGCACGAACCGATACACATACCCACAAGGCCACCCTTGGAACGGCTGGACCGAGATTGGTGGACCCCTTAGCGGCACCTTGGTGAAGCCCGTCAACTTCTACGGCGCACCCTACGACCTCAGCAGAGCCATCGTGCCTTGGGGCGCAGGCAAGTACGTCGCTCCCCAGTGGTCGCAGTACGGGGTAGGCTCTGCCGCTCGTGCACGGTGCGTCAAGACCGGACGCTTCCTGTCATGGGCATACACTGAATCCCTTCCGAGACCCTTCATGTGCACACTGGCACAGGTTCGCCATGTACGTTCAGACGAAGTGGTTGGTATGGCCTGGAGCGTTTGCAACACCAAGCGTGCATCGTTGGAGGCAGACCCACAAGCCTACAAGAACTGGTTCGTCGTATGCCTACAAATCAAGGGAGGACAAAATATACCCTTCGGAACTGTCCCAATCTCTCGCGTCTTCACCTCGCAAGACGAAGCAATGAAGTACGCGACTGATGAAGTCGTGCGGTATGGCCACTCCCATGGCTACTCGGTGTCAATATGATTTACGTCATCGTCAAAAAGTACGGATGGACTGGCGACAGAATAGGCGCTGGAGTCTTCGTCGAGCCTACTTACATCTCGTTGGTACGCTACCCCCATGAGAACAGTCAAATCGTAGAGAACGCCGCACCAGAGCAAGCCTGGTCAACCACTGACCTTGAGAGCGCAAAGAAAGCTCTCGCCTACGTCCAACGCATCAGCGGGATGGATCGAATCGAAGCCCTGCTGAGATTCGGAATCTACCCAAGGGAAACCAACCAATGACCATCGAGCAACCAATGACCACCATCACACTACGCAGTGGAACCGGAGCAAAGAAAGGCTCCGTGGAAATCGTAGGCAAAGTGCGCATCGAGCTTCACAGCACCCACAACCGTGACGGCAAGTTCGTCTACACCGTTGCGCTCGGCGTGAACGGAGCCATGTACGAGACCAAGAGCCGAGGCGGTGGATACCGTTTCGCCCGTGACCAGAAGGCTGCACGGGGTCGCTACGACAGTGCACACTTGCAACAAGTGTGGGATTTTGGGTTGTCCTCAACCATGCAACATGCCCTACGTCACATGCTCCATGTCGAAGAAGAGACGAAGCGTCACAATGGTGCCTGCTCCAACATCGAGATTGGTCACATCGTCAAGAGCAACACTGCGACTGCGCTTGAGAAGCGTGGGCTTGCTAAGCGGGTGCGCTGTCGCATCGACCACAGAGACATCGAGTTGCGACTGACCGATGCTGGCCGCGCAATCGCAAGAGGTGACCAATGAGCGACCATGCAGCAACCCTATTGTCCGACCTTAAAGGTCTCCTTAGTGACATCTGCGATTGCGAAGACGAGATTCAGCGAATCACAAATGGGCTGAGAGAAACCTTGGCCAAGGAACTGACCGATGATGTCAAGTTGCTTCCTGACATGGCAGGCGACCTTTTGTCTGAACTCGCATACCATCCAAGAGTAACTGGTTGGGTCGGCACCAGATTGTCGGAAGCACGCATGCGCATGGAAGATCAAGTGATCTACCCGCTCGAACAAGCAATGAAGGGAGGTGAAGAATGAGTATGACTATGGGAACCCTAAGCGGCTTGTTGAAGGCAGTGACCATGACCACAGAGAAGAAGGGACTGGACGAGCCATGCGTCCACGGTGTCCTCTACACGCAACGCGCACACGACCCGTTCACAGGATTCAACACCTCTGGTCGAACCCTTGCGCTGCGGTTCGCTGCACCCATCACCAACCGTGAATGGCACGAGATGAAGAACCGAATCTTGGACGAGGGACGACTCGACTTTGAAGCTGATTTTGACAACAAGACCAAAGCAGTTCGCTGGATACTCGAAGGGATGGAGTGATGACTGAAGGAGCAAAGCTTCTGCTGCTGTTTTTGCGCCAGACAAAGACGACACATACAGAGTTCGCACGGAGTATGGAGATTCATAGGAACACCGTAGGGCGATCGCTTGCTGGAGATAACATCCCGTCAGACAAGCAGAAGCTGGCTATCGAGAAGATGGCACACGGCTACAACATAAAACCATTCACTTGGTACATAGAATACCGACCCGGAGAGAAAGACAATGACTGACGGTTCTACGCATACCCAAGTCTTAATAACCAGCACGCGTGCAGGTTGACCCCCCACGGTATGGTTGGTGCCGTGGTGGGGTTTCCCCCTCCAACCAGGCTGACATACCTCGTCTACGATACCGACGAACACTGCAACATAGACTCTTTACATTTCCCTGACATTTATTCCTTGACCATACTTCCATCCTGGTATAGATTGAATACACCAACCAGGAACACAAACACCAACCCGGAGACACCAACCATGTCTGAAGAAGAACGAAAACGTCAAGAACTCACGGATACCCAAAAGATCGTCTTCGATCCCAACGGCTTTCGTATTGAGATCAGTCGCCCGCCTGGGGTGAGTACCACCACTGTACCAGGAGACATCTTGGTCACCATCATCACCGCTATGGACAAGCGTGGATTCCGTTGCGTCGTCGGCGGCAACATCGAACTTGCGTCTCCCTACTATGAAGAAGAGCAACTGACTGGACTCTACCTCTGCTTCGCGCCCAAGGAGGATGCACAATGACCAGGC
>Ga0080013_1005749_pt1 | contig 11353 bp, 21 predicted proteins | sample ETNvirenome_6_85_FD_69236 | JGI IMG/M metagenome (GOLD analysis project Ga0080013, IMG submission 69236) | Marine viral communities from the Pacific Ocean - ETNP_6_85 (SPADES assembly) (version 2) | ecosystem: Environmental > Aquatic > Marine > Oceanic | place: Pacific Ocean | collected 2013-06-19
CCACGAAATTGAGTTCTTTATGTACCGATTACGATGATATGTTTGAACGCCTTGGCCGAGAGGTGAAACGAGATACCCGAGCCAAGAGAGCCAAACAACGCCTTGAGGCCGTTAACTCACACTCACTTGATACTTGGGGAAGCAAAATTGAGAAACTCGCGGAAATCGTTGATTTGTAAAAATTAACCCGTACTTGAGTTCAAATACTTGGCGGTGAGCATGAGGTTACCATACTCATCGGGTTCAACCCCATCTTTGATGATTTCAAACCCCAGTTGTTCAAGTTCTTTGGCCGACCATACACACCGATGTATTTCAAACTCGTTACCGTGCGCCACCCCTTGCTCTTGATGTATGGCGGGGGTTGATATGATGAAAATACCACCCTCATTGAGCCATGATTGAACGCGTGTAATTACGGCCAACCCATCGGCCTTGGGTAAGTGTTCGAGTACATCATTTAAGAAAACCAAATCGTATTTCGTGGAATTACGAAACTCAACGATATCACCAACAAACACCTCATCGTACAACGACCAAGTGGGGTTACGGTATTTCTCGAACCCCTCAACGCCATGTAATTTGGTTTTGAACGGTTGTACCCCCATATCGATGTATTGGCGTACGAGAGCGCCATACAACCCCATACCACACCCCAAATCGAGTACAACCGCGGGTCGTGGCCTCTTTTTAATGAATTGTTTTACGATTGGTGAAATTTCAGAATACGCGCCAATGGGCATGGTGTAAGATTTTAAGGGTTCAAATGGTCGGCCATCATGTTCAATAATTGTACATCCCAAATACCAAGACTTTTATCGTAATACTCGCAGAACTCGCCCTCGGTACAATTCTCAACAATCATGTACCATGGGCATGGTAACTCATACGGCTCGGCCATCATGTTTATCGGCCGCCAAAATTCGGGTTTTCTCCAGTTAACCGTATCATCTTCGCTCTCGCCATCGCGATCAACGAAAGTGGTGATACCCACATACCTCACTTTTGATTTCATGATATTGGCCATGGCCTTGAAAACCATATCAACGGGTAAGTGTACAAAGCAATCTCGAATGATAAGTAAATCACACTCGGGTATTTCATCGTTGATGATATCGCCAACCTCAAACGAGGCGTTGGTATGTTCTTTGAATTTCTCGGTGTTCTTGGTAATCAAATCGGGTACGATATCGATACCGATGTATTTCTCGGCCATCATAACAATCGGTAATTGGTAATTCATATCGCCACAAGGCCAATCAACGACCGTTTTAATACCCGCCATGTTCATGAACAAGGCGAGGTGAGTAATGAGAACACCCGTTTGGCTTATTTCAGAACCCGAACCACTTACACTTTCACCATCACCCTCTCGCCAATGGTTCTAGGCGTGTATGGCCGTGAATTTCTCTTGTACATCATTCATTGAAACGGTCGTTGATTTGTGTGATTTGTTCACCCGTTAAACCCTCGGTTTTGAGGGCGATATCTCGGGCATGGTTAAACACTTGTTTTTCTCGGGTCTTGATGAGGTCGTTGAGGTCTTTTTGAAACTTTCGGTGGCGTATATCACAACACGGGGTTTTTGTTCGCTCATACTTCTTAATGAACGCCACCTTTACCGCGTTGAATATCTCATCGAGCCGTTTACCGATGTTCATGATTTGTAAGTTAGTTCGTACGCCATGAGTTGAGTGGTAATGTACGTTTCGGTTTGGCCATCTTTTACTTGGCCAAGATCGAGTTCGGCCTCATCGGCCTCGAGCCATGAGCGCCACCAAATCAACCAAAACTCGGTTGTATTTGTAATTGGGTTTGTGGCGATATAAGCGAACCCCAAATCAATCACCATATCGTTGTACGTGTTCTCATCAATACCCAGTAAATCAAGTATGGGTTGGCTCACTTTCTCTTTTTCTTTTTGGGGGTGGTACTCGAGCCACGGTGTACCACTTTCATGGCCGCCTTTTTATTGGCGCTCAACCTATCACGGCCGCGGGTACTGGGGGTGGTGGGTATGGTCTTTTGAGGGCGTTGTACAATCAAATCGGCCTCGGCCACCTCACGTACGGTGATACCCGCCTCAACTAATGAGGTTCGTATTTTATCACTCTCAACCTTTAACGCGGCCTCAACGGCCTTGGCATCGCCCAACCCTTGTATGGTAACCACATCGGTTTCAATCGGTATATGATTATGGTACACAAAGAACTTTTCGTTGGGTACGAGGTGTAATAAGGCGTGAACATATCGAGGGGTACCGTAAATCACTTGTATCGGTTCGGTACGGGGTCGATTAAACTCGGCCATTACCTCGGCCAACGCCTCTTGGTCGATGGTTTTACCTTTCATGGGTCCATCAATGATTACTTTCTTGGTACTGGGTTTCTTTGTTGCCATTCTGCTAAATTAAGTTAACCAAACGTATCATGAAAACATTACACCAATACCGAAAACAATCGAGGGCATCGGCTTGTTGGGCGGGGTTCTCCCTATCACCCTTTTCAATGGTACCATCGGGGCGCCTACGTACATTTTTGAAATCATACGTTAAGGCCTTGGCATCGGTCTTGTGTATCACCACGGGGTAATTGGCCAATACCGCGTTCACGAGTAACCCGTTTCGCTCAACTGGGGGGTTTACATTGGGTACTTTGACTTGTTCGGGGGCGAGGTTCAACTCTTTCATTATCACCGAGTAATAATGTATGTTCCCCTTTACCATGGCCGTACGGTTTCGCCCCGTGGCATCACCCGTAACGATAAACACACACCCACCGTAATGAGCCTTGATGTAATCACATAACTCGTAAATACTTGAGTTGGGTATCTTGATGAGCCTCAACACCCGTACCACCCCACCGTAATGTTGTATGATGGCGGCCGAAATGGGGTTCTTGTTAAAATCAAAAGAGAGGTAAAATATTTCATCGTTCTTACGAGGTGGTAACCCATCATGTTTTTCGGGTGAGTATGCGAAAATGAACGGGTTTTCGTTTGACTTGTTACCCCATAACCCCTTGGTGAACACCTTGAAATAATACGGGTCGATGTTGGCGATGTTCAATAACTGGGCAACATAATCTCTCGGCAAGAATTGATTGCCCTCATACGTTGAGTGTATCACGGTGTGTGTCATGGTAACGGGTTCATCATCAACCATGATCGTGGTTTCACCCTCGAAACTCAATTCGGTTTCACTGGCAAAGAACATTTTGAACAACCAAAAATCAAGGTACTCGCCATCACACTCGGGGTTAAATGTGAGTATCTCTTGTAAGTATTCGGCCTTGGGTGTACGTATCGATGTGGTTGAGGCCAAGAAATCGGCCTCATCAATTTGGTTGGCCTCCTCGTACCAAATACCCGTTGGGTTGTCGATACTCTTGGTACTATCTTCTTTGTCGAGGCCACGGGCGATGAACTTGTTACCGTTGAAACACCGTACCTCGAGTGGTGATTTTACGAACTTGAAAAGGTGGCCAAGGTTCCACTCATCAACGATTGATTTGAGATTTGAGTATTGGCTATCTTTTATCGATACATACGTTTTTCTCAAGAGTATGTACTTGAAATACGGCTCGATGAGGCAACGAATGATGAGTTTCTTGGCCGCATCGGTTGACTTGGCGCCACCACGACCCCCATACAACAAGAGGTACCGCGAACGGTTGTTGTGTATGGGTACGTGATGAGGTAAATAAATCTCATCAATGGGCGGAAATTTAACCCTCACTTGATGATGTTGTTATCACATTACCCTCGATTTCAATAACCACATCGGTATTCACGAACTCGGTACGCTCAACATATCCTCGGTGTTTGGCCTTGGTCTTGAGGTAAAATATTACACTCGCCACATCGGGCGGCCTCTTGTACACCACCCCTTTCTCTGTTTCAACTGTAACCCCGTTAATCAACGCCATCAACTTACTCTCAACGAAATCAATGGCGATTTCGGCCGCCATATCAACGGCCGTTTTATACTCGGGGTTCTCTTTCAACCATCGGTAATGAGTATCTCGAGCAATACCCGCGTTTTTACACGCGGTCGTAACGATACCATTCGACCTTTCGAGGGCGAATAACATGGCCTCGGGTGTACCCCTTTTTATCTCAAGGGCGGCCACCTCTTTTTTTGTGTCCGATGTGTCCGATGGTAATGGGGTTTTCTCACTCATTTTGCTAAGTTAAGAAACTCGGCTCTCGCCATTTGGTCGGTTCTAAAGACCCCGAGGGTTTTCGAGGTGGTTGTCGGTACGTTTGATTTTTTCACACCTCTCATGGCCATACACAAGTGTTGAGCGGTGAGAGTAACCATTACGCCTTTCGGCTCGAGTTCTTTCATTAACCGATTGGCCACTTGGGTGGTAATACGCTCTTGGTTCTGTAACCCACGGGCGTACTCATCGAGGCAACGCGGTATTTTACTCAACCCCACCATTTTTTTGGTTGGTATGTACCCGATGTTGGCCGTACCGAAAAAGGGTAATACGTGGTGTTCGCATAGGCTGTAAAACGGTATGTTCCGTACCACAACCATTTCATCGGTATCGCTTTCAAAGGTGGTAAACTCATACGGCTCATGGGTGAGAAACTCAACCAAAAATTTAACGTGCCTCATGGGGGTGTTAATCAACCCCTCTCTCTTTGTATCGTTACCCAGTAAATCGAGAACATCACGGTACCGCCTTTCGGCCTCAAGGTGTTGTTCAATCATTTCGAGTTCGCTCATAATACGTTGATGAGTTTGTGTATTTGTAATGAAAGGCGCCATGTGGGGTGGCGTTTAATGAGTGTGAGGCAATGGTCGAGATTATCGAGGTTGAGTTCTTGGCCATCGAAATGGGGTGAAATGTACCACCGCCTCGAGTTCACAACGGGGCGCGGTATCTCTTGGCCTTGGTGTCGTACGTATCTCAACTCATCAACGGCCTCGCCACCGTAATGTTTCTTGATAACGTGTTCGGCCACCTTGGGTGAAAGTGTAACGTAATCGAACGAGCCAACGAAAGGGTGAAACGATTTTACGCCCGAGGTTTCGAGTGAGTTTTTGTACCCGTACTCTTTGAAATAATTGAGTATCTCATCATCGAGTTGGTCGAGGGGTTCGCCCCCAGTCCACAAAAGGGTTTTACATACGGGGGCGATGATTTCAATGTATTTACGTAACTCATCGAGTGTGAGGGTTTGACCGCTCTCAAATTCGGTATCACAAATCACGCCCGAGGTGTAACACGCGTTCTTTGCCGAACACCCTCGTAATCGTATGAATACCATGGGTAAACCACTTTGGCCGCCCTCGCCTTGTATTGAGTAAAACACCTCACTCACCGCCAAGGCCTTGTTTTCAACTTTTTCGCTCATAACTCGCCATTGTTTTCGGGGTTTCTTTTACCGTAACCTTGGTGAGTAACGGGTACTCTTTCTCGAATTTCTTGAACACCTTGGCCGCGATGTTCTCGGCCGTGGGGTTGGCCGCTATTTTCTCATTGAGGTGTTGGTGGTCGAAAAAGGTATCAACCCACTCTTTAACTCTTTTCAATTCGCCATAATCTTGTACGAACCCTTGGTTATTCAACTCGGGTGAGGTGAGGGTGAGTATTAACACGTAATTGTGGCCATGTAATCGCCCACATGGGTGGCCATCGGGTAACCCTTTCAGTACATGAGAGGCCGAGAAATGAAACTCTTTTGAGATTGTGAACATGGTTAAATTTCTTGGTATGTAATGTACCCTTTCGCAACGGCCTCATCGTACCCGTTTTTTCTCAACACCGAGGCGGGGTTGTTCAACTTACCGCGCCCCCAGTAATTGAGGGTTTCATCACCATCGTAATCGGTCATTGTATCGCGTACGATGATATCGGTGATACCCATACCCTCGGCCATACGCCACGTTTCGGCCTTGGTGAGATACATGAGGGGGGTGTGTATTCTGAAATCACCACAACCCATACCGAGAGAGAGTGTAACGGCCATGGCGTTTATCGTTGTTTGGCGGCAATCGGGGTAACCCGAGTAATCGGTTTCACATACCCCAATTACCAAATCGTTGATGTTGTGTTCGGCCGCAAACGAGGCCGCGATGGTCAAGAACAAGAGGTTACGCCCCGCGGTGAAAGAGGCGGGTAAATCATTATTTATTTTCGAGGTATGGTTGTGTTGGCCATCGGTGGTGAGTGATGAGGGCGTTAAAAGGTCTTTAATGGGTTTCACTTCAAATGGTACCCCCGCCTTGTTGGCGGTTTGTCGGGCGTAATCGAGTTCGACCCCATGAGTTTGGCCGTAATCAAACCCGAGCGCCAGGACATCGTTAAATTTCTTTTTCGCCCAATACAAGGCCGTGGTACTATCTTGGCCACCACTCAATAATACAATCGCGTTATTTCTCATATCTCATAAATTGTGTTCGGCATACTTTTGAAATTTTACCCACTCTTTGAAATTATGTATGGCCAATTTCTCGTTGATAATTCGAGAGCCTTTTTTCTTGTATTGTACCATTGTTTCACCGTTAAAGCACCAAACAAACCCGCCCCGATTACCATACAACCACGCGGTACCATCGACCGAGTGAAAACGGTATTTTTTCAACCCATCGAGAACGGTGTACCCAAGGGCGTGTACCTTGGCGTTTCGCTTGTTGGCCTCGTTGATGAACCAAGGGAAAAACGGCTCAATTTGTTTTCGGTACTTGGCATCGGCCGCCATACCCCCAAGAGCCACATAACCATACTCATCACATAACTTGAGCCAATACTCTTTACCCCTTGATTTGTGCCATACTGGGATTGATTGTTTGCCAGTGAGCGCCTCAAGTTTGGCGCGTAATCGTTCGACCTCTTTCAACCCAACCAATACATCGATATCGAGTTCAAAGAATAACTCAACCCCCATTTCATTGATAAAGGCCGCGTACCGCTCAACGTACTCATCCCAATCGATGTTTTTCTCGGCCTTGGCCATGAAAGTAAACGCCCCACTATCGAGTATAAACGCCCATTTATCTTGTATGTACGGTTTCATCCATGGTTTCACATAATAGAAACTCTCGAGTACAAATATTCGTTGGTTGAAATCACCCTCTTTGTCGCTTCGATTATTTTCGGACCACAAGGCCGCCAAGTAAATATTCATTTCATCATTTGCGTTACGAAACCAATTTGAGTGGGGGGCGGTAATATAGATAATCATAACCCCAGTAAACCGAGTACGATATCCTCATTGGCGCCATCACGGTTGGCCAAGGCCTCTTTCACTCGGGTGAGTTGGCTCTCATTGGCGAACTCCAAAACGATGATGTATTTGTGTGGTTTATCACCGTTCTCATCATCTTCAAAAAAACCATCAAGGTCGTTTTCATCGGGTAAATAAACCTCAAGACCCCACTCGGCCAACTCGTCTTGGTTCCACTCATTGGCCAATACATCGAAATCCCAGTTACCGAAACCCGAGTTATCTTTAATGATGAACTCACGTTGTTTTTCGATACCCCAATCAACTTGTATGGTATGTACGTGTTTCCACCCGAGAGCGATGGCCGCCTTGAGCCTCATGTTACCACCGAGAACTTGAAATTGGTCGTTGATAATCAACGGCCGTTTCTCCATCATATCGGGGAATTGCTCGAGAGATCGTTTGAGTTTATCAAAGTTCTCATCAAGTATGTAACGCGGGTTTTCGGGGTGTGAGAATAGTTTACCCGTGGGGGTTCTTTTTATCGATGTTGCCATTTTGCTAAATTATCGATAAATCATGTTTAAGACCAAAAGAAAACCCCAATGGTATGTTGGGGTGTTCAATGGGCGATATGGCGGGAGAGGTCAATTAACCGCGCCCACGAGGTCGAGAGGCGTATCACATTTCGTACAAATGGGTTGGTTACCCTCATACATTTCATCGGTCGTAAAACCATTATGGCCACAACCCAAACAAACGGCTAATCTTGGGGCGGCCGAGGGGTTGTAACTGGGGGTGGCCACGGTAATCTCGTTGGCGGTTTGGTACTCGTAATCGAGAGGTACAAATGTGGTGGTGGTACCATTACCCGTTTCATACGATTTGGTGGTGTACAACCAACCCCCCGCCACTCTCATAACATCAAGGGTGGGGTGTACGGTTAATTTCTCATGTAACTCAATGGTGTAAATCGTTTTTTCACTCATTTTCTTGGTCTTTAGTGGTTTCATCAAACCCGAAATCAAGGGTGAATTGATTGGGTTCGATGTAATTGTTAACAATATCGATATGATTGGTTGAAAACCACTTGTTGAAATGGTTATCAACACGGTTATGAACAACGAGGTATTGAGCGTTCTCACCAACGCCCTCACCCCATAACCAACACTCACCAAATGGCGTTTCTTTCACGAGCGCCAATTCGGTGGTGTCTGGCAAACCGTAATCGGCTTTGTATTTGGTCTTGTAAGCCATTACGCGGCCTCTTTTAATGGGTCGAGCCTATCGGCCAAGGCCATCGCCCACAACACCAATTTGGCGTTCGGGTACTTGGCTCGAGCCTCGGCCACCAACTTGATGAGCGGGGTGAGTTCAAGGGTTCGTATATCTTCCTCAAAGTGAAATACCTCGGGGTGGTTCGCCCAATGGCTCTTGATGGCGTTGGGGTCGTGATTGATGGCCGCGATAACGAGAGAGGTACCACTCTCATCGAAACCGATGGTGGTACCCCCCGCGCCACAAAACAAATCAACCACCAAAAAGGTGGGGTTCATCTTGTTCATGGCTTACTTTGGTTGATTGGTTAAACTTGCTTTGAGTGGTTGGTGGCCTACTTTACCCAGTATCGGCCGACCGTTTTCTACGTTGTCGAGTTTCAGTTCTTGAACGAACTTTTTACCCCGATAAATACGTAATTGTTTTTCGTTCTCGAGCCATTTCTCGGTATCATTCCACAACTCAACGCCCTTGGCGGTTCGCATGGTGATAACGTGTTCAAGTAACTCGATTTTCTTGGTGAGTTGGTGTATTAACTCATTCTTGGTGAGTACCACAAAGATACCCGTTGATGATGTTTTCATAATGATGAATTTGGTTAAACATAACACAAACATATAAAAAATACATAAAACGCGTGTTTACGCCAATTTTCATGGGCATTCGGTGGGTATCACGGTGAGTTTGTATTCATAAAGGCCATGGCGCCTTTCACCTCGGCTTCGTTTCTCAATAAGGTGTGAGCCAAAACGGGGTTTTCTCAAGTGGCGTAATTGAGCCGAGATTGAGGCCTCGGGGTCTTTAGTGATGGCCGATATTTCTTTCAAGGTTCGGTACACCCCATCTTTCATGGTGTCGAACACCCTCATGATTTGCCCAGTTAACCGAACATCATCATGAACGGGGTCGTAATCATCACCATCAAATCGTATTTCAGTACCCCCGATTTTCTTGGCTTGGTGTTTCGGTAACTCACTGGCAACGGTTATCACCTCAACCCCCATGGCGTTGTTCACGGCCTCAACGGCCTTGGCCACTTTATCGGTACGCGGGGGGTCGGTCAAACCATGAAAGGCCAAGAGAGCCGAGAAATAACGTTTGAGGTGATACTCGTGGGTTTCACGTACAAACGAGCCTTGTATGGCGTGTTGGTGCCATTTGATATGGTTGGCCACGTAAGTCTCACCATCTTTGATATCGGTGGCGGTGTCGAGTTTCAACGGTACTCTCTCGAGGCCATCGAATTGTTTTACGTAATCGGTGATGTTCATGGCGTTCTCATTTTATGTATTCGGTTCAACATTGGTTTGAAATCGGTGATATCGCCAAAATCATGGTGGCAGACACGACACAACCCCATGAGGTTCTCGATGGTGGCGCGGGTGATGGTACCACCCATGCCTCGGGCGTTGATGTGGTGTACATCGGTGGCCTTACCCAAACACTTGGCATAATTGTCTTGGCCTATTTCACACGGCACGAAATCACTTTCATCATACCCCATTTCATCAAGATAAAGGCGTACGTGTGGTTTCATTTCTCGGCCTTTTTCACGAGGTCGTTTTTGAGTTTCAACACCGCCTTGAAATGTTCATCAAACTTGGCGAGGCGTTTAACTGGGCATGGCTCTTTTTTCAACTCATTGATGAACTCATCAACATCGGCCTCGGCTTGTTCTTTGATAGTCATTACGGTACATCGTTTTGGGGTGTGATAACTTTGTTTTCAATGAGGTAACCTTGTATGGCCATGCGGTGAGTATCGAGGGCGAAACCATCACCGAGGCTCTTGATACTGCGGTTAACCACCACATTCTTGGCCATTGGTTTCAACATACCCTTTTCGACCATGTACCCGTGTATGGTTTTCCACAAATGTACTTTCGGTAATTCGCCACTCTCATCGATTTGGCTCAACATATTCAAGTAATGGTATTCGGGGGTGGCCACGAATTTCTCACCACTTTCAATTTGGCGGTTTACTGGGGCGGGTTTCGGCCTCGCCCGTTCTTTCTCTTGGCGTTGTTTGTAAGCCATGAGAACGGTACCCATTACATCAATATTCAATGGTTTACCATACGAGGTTACTTTAACGCGTTGGTGGCCATCAAACAACTCGCCACACGCGGCCAACTCGAACGCATCAACAAGTTTCTCGGGTGTTATTGTTCGGAACCGCCTCATGATGAAATTGGCGATAACCACAACCTCATTATGATTTTCACCAAATGGCGTGGCGCCAATATAGCTTGGTAACTCATCAACGGTTTTCAATAACGCCTTGAGGTTCTCGTGAGAGAGCGTTGTACGGTTCAATTCGTTGTTGTTCAAAATTATCTCTAATCCCATGGCCGTTGTTGTCTGGTGGTTGATTTCGTTGAGGCCATTCGACCTTTCTCGGTTGTGAGCCACTTTGAAATTAGTAACTCGTATTTGTATATCGGCATATCATTACCCTTTCGCCAACCTTGAGAGCCATAATGATCGAAAAAACTCTTGGCCAATTTCTCATGGCCACCGAACGCCTCGAGTGGTAACGCCATGGCAGTCATGAGGCGAACGAAAGTACGCTCAACATTCTCAAGAGTTGGCGGTTTTGGTACACCTTTTTGAATATTGTCTTGGTCTTTTTCTTTGTCTTTCTCTTTAACCCCTTTCAAGGGGTTTATAAGACCCTTAATTGACCCCATACATACCCCATACTTTTCAAGTAAATCGATAACACTTTTGTGTACCCGATTATTTTCATTGAGGCCTTGGCCGTACTGAAAGGGTATGAAATCCTCGATAAACCACACACGGGTGGTTATTTCTCTCAATCTCGGCTTTTCCGTGTTTATCTCTTTGAATACGGCCTCGGGTACCACCGAGGTACCGTTGAGGGCGTTAAACACCCT
>Ga0080013_1005750_pt1 | contig 11353 bp, 12 predicted proteins | sample ETNvirenome_6_85_FD_69236 | JGI IMG/M metagenome (GOLD analysis project Ga0080013, IMG submission 69236) | Marine viral communities from the Pacific Ocean - ETNP_6_85 (SPADES assembly) (version 2) | ecosystem: Environmental > Aquatic > Marine > Oceanic | place: Pacific Ocean | collected 2013-06-19
AGATAGAAGAGCCAGCTACTATAACGATGTTCTGATATGAAAAAGAAAGCCTTTAGAACTCCAACTATAGAGCCCCTTATAGGGGAGGCTGATTTTACAGAAAGTCTTCTAAGTCTGTATGATAAACGTAATCCAGATATAAACTTATTTAATCTGCTGGACGAGGAGAATATCAGGTTAGCAGGTAGCAAAATTAGAGTATACAAATTTTTAAGGGACAGCAATTATGATGATGTATACCTAGAGGAAAAAAATAAAGTAATCTCCAAAAAGCCTGTCATATTATGGGGCCATTATGTACCAGAAGTGTTAGAGGAGAATCTGGCCCAGTTTGGAATTGAATTATATGATGACCAGTTATTTAGCTTTAATCTTAGTTATTCGGAAGCTAAGTTAGGTCGTAGATTAATCCCTGGCGATATCCTTGCGCCAGACTTCCAAAACAGAAAATATGAAGTATTTGAAGTTCAAGAAGAAGCATTTGATCTTTATGGAGTATACCATTTAATTTGCCACGCTAAGATTCTGCGGGATGCCCCAGATGTGGTGGATGAGCCAGAGGTAAATTTGGAACAAATCCCAGCGATGGATGGTTACGCTGGTGGAACGGAGGCTGAATAATGGCTAATATAGGTTCAGGAGGATTTAGAGATGATACGCTTCCTGTTACTATAACATCAGAAGTCGATAAGTTTGTAGATTTTGGGTATGATAAAACTCGTAGGCTTAAGATGCTCCGGCGTATGCGATCTAAGATAACGGATATGGAGCGAAGTCAAAGTTTTATTAGTGAGATTTATCGTGAAACTTTAAAAACCATAATTCATATTATGGGGGGATTTAATTATATTAATTCAAAAAATGAGATAATCTCAATCTCAAGTTTTCATGCTAACCCTGAAAGGGCAATAGCAAAGATACGAGAAAAAACTAATATAATCCTTCCAGTGATCACTGTTGCTCAGGCAACTACAATAAATGATGATGACCGACGGAGATATGCAACTACGCTAGTCAGTGAAGCTCAATGGAATGATAAAAAGCAGAGAGCAGAAAGGACTCTAGGGCTTGTAGATCGTCCGATTACAATCCAATATCAGGTTCATATATGGGCAAAATATAACTCTGATATGGATCAAATTGCTGAGCAACTTAGGCTTTTATTTAATCCTTCCGTTGAGGTTCCTACTAAATTTAGTACCTTAGCAAAGGCTAATTTGGAGACAGAAGAAGATACATCGAGAATGGATGTAGGAGACTCCGCAGATCGCGTCCTCACAAAATTGTTTAATATAGAAGTAGAAACTTACGTTCCTTCTCCTAAGTATCTGATTACTTCTACTGGTAAGATAGAATCATTTAATGCAGATGTAGAACTATATAAAAAATCGTGATTTTTATTTTCTTTTCCCCTAAATATAAATAGGAGATTATAGTATGCCTCGGCCAAAAAAAGAAAGTTTAAAATTAGCTCCCAGTGATCTAGTTAAAGAAGTAAATAAAGTGACCATCAGAAATTTAAGCTTGCAGGGATTAGAATTATGTTTTAACACTTCTGGTAAGCTAGGTACAGCATGGCTGGCTCCGAGGCAGGAGCATAGAATTCCTAGAAGTTATATTTCTAGTCAAATTTTAAACCTGCAAGAGCGCAGAATGATAAGGATATCTTAGGTATAAAAAATGGTAAACACCAATAGCCCAGCAGTTATAGTTATAGAAAAGGACATATCGGAATATGCCGCAACAGTAGAATCTTCGATTATGGGGATTGTTGGTTTCGCTGATAGAGGTCCCACGAATAAGGCAACTTTAATTACAAGCCCACAGAAACTTGTAAGAACATTTGGTCCTCCCTCTGAGGCTCTTACGGGTCAGGCTTTAGAGGCCTCTCTGGAGGTTCTTGAGCAAACTAATCAGGTTTACTTCGTTCGATCAGCGGGTAGTGGTGCTCTTGATGCATCTGCTGTAATCCAGATAGGGTCATGCCCTCAGGTATATGTTTCTGCTAATTCATGGGGTTTGACAGATGGAAACAGTCTTTATCTATCAGTTCAGGTTTATGATCAGGCTAATACTGCAAAATTTGCATCTCCCATAGACTTTGATATACCTGCGGGAACGGTAGCGGCAAATAGTTATCAGTCTCTTGCATTGAGAAAGATTATAGGAGGGGATTTAGACTCCGCTAAGGTTGGTGCGTTTGGTGACAGCGATACAGACCCAGCAGGACTTATCCTTGGATCTTGGGCTGGTTCAGGAGCTTCGGTTTCTGTCTCGGCTTACAGTGCGGCGACAAGGTTGCAGAATGAGGGCGTAAGCGCCCTGTTACCTATGGATTTCTCTGGTGGGGTTTCTGGGTGGCATGGTGCGGCAGTCCCTCACGCTGCCCCTTTCGGGGCATTAGGCCCAGGGTTCTCTTCCATTCGTGCTTGGGGTACATCTTATGAGAGTACAGGTCTTGCAGCGAGCGGGGTTTGCTACATGGCAAAGTCTCTGTACAGCGGAAAAGGTTATAATATAGGTAAAAATCCTAGAAACGATACCACGGGAGTTTCTGTAGAAATTGATAATTTGGGTGGACAACATACCAATCTAGTTGTTAATGATGGAGGTGCTGGTGAAGAATACTACAAGGTTTCTCTAGTTAGCAGCAACTTTGTAGAAGACAAGATTAATATAAATAACACAATAGATGTCGTTTCTGATCTTATCAAGGGCGAACTCTTCTTTAGTGGTATTCCCGCTACCCCAAATAAGCTAAATAACTTCAGAGCTAAGATCACAGGTCTTGGCGGTGCCGTTGATGGAGTTCCTGGATATAGTAAGTGGCCTGCTCTTAATGTCGGTGCAAATCTTACCCACACGAATGTGGCGGAAGCGCAGACTGGTGGTGGCGAATGGAAACAGGCGGGGCTGACTCCAGACCCTGTCGCTGAAAAGTTTGGTGAGGCTGGGCATGCTAACATGAGGTTCAATAAGTTTATTGATTCTACAAATAATATGGCCGAGGGTACTAACGGTACAGCAACCAATGCGAATCTTATTGGAGTTTCTACTGGGGCTACCAAGACGGGTATGCAGGCACTTGATGATTCTCTACTTAATGTGAGTATTGCAATGGTTCCTGGGGTTACTGCTCAGGCAGTTCAGAATGCGCTTGTTACTCTTGCTGAGAATACTCAAGAATTTATAGCCCTTGTTACTCCTCCTTATGGGGTTGGAAGTGCTCAGGATGCAATAGACTGGACTAATGGACTTTCTCAGACCAGGACTGCCGCAGTTACTAGTAATTATGCAGCAGTGTACTGGCCGTGGGTTAAGGTATTCAGTGTCTGGGATGGTAAGGATAGATGGTATGATCCTACAATCTTCGCTGCCCGTGCAATGGCTCTGACAGATAATATCGCAGATCCGTGGTGGGCACCCGCAGGATTCAGGCGAGGAAGACTGACTAAGCCTACTGATGTTGAGGTTCGCTTGAATAAGGGAGATCGTGACGCTATGTATAGTGGCGGAAATGTGGTCAACCCGATTGTTAACTTTGCCCAACAAGGTATTACAATTTTCGGCCAACGGACTGCTCAAAGGAGTCCTTCTGCTCTTGATAGAGTTAATGTTAGAAGGTTGATGATCCAGTTAAGAAAGATTATTCTCCTATCTACTAGGCAATTCATTTTTGAGCCTAATGATGAATTTACTTGGTCTCAGATAGAGGAGTTGGTTAATCCTTTACTGGATGATATTAAGCGGCGAAGGGGTATCACGCAGTTTAAGGTTGTATGTGACGAAACAACAAATACTCCTTTAAGGGTAGATAGAAATGAGCTTTGGTGTAAAGTTCTTCTCAAGCCGACAAAGGCTGCTGAAGTAATAGTGTTTGAGATCAACATAACAAATCAGGCAGCACAATTGGGTAGTTAAATAGAATAAAGGAATACAATGGTAGAAGCACGTTATAAAAATTTATACGGGAGAGAAGACTGGGAACCGGGTAAAGAGCTACCTGTAATTTCCACAAATATTGATTCAGTTCGGGTGTACCAGTGGGAGGTGCATCTCTTCGGAGCCCCTGTTCCGACACTTCAGAAGGATTTTACTCTGGCTGCTAAACAGGTGGATGCAGTAGGTTATGGAGTGGACGCTATTGAAGTACACAGAGTAAACGATAAGCTGTACTACCCAGGGAAGCCTTCTTTAGAGTCAATCAGAATAACTTTTGATAATCTTTATCTTTATCCTACTTCTGAACATTTATGGAATTGGTTTAAAAACACTTATGATCCGGTTACAGGAGATATGACAAAGAATGCTTCTCCTGGTGCGGGGAGTGGTAAAACTTTTAAGGCTGCTAAGATGGACGTAGTTTTATTGGATAATAAGATGATACCCCACTCTGTGGTGCAGGTTCATGGTGTTTGGCCCGTTTCGTGGAAAGCTACAGAATTAAATTATTCAGAAAATAATTTCCATACAATTGAGGTAGACTTCCGCTTCGACTTTATGGACTTTAGCGAATCAAAATCGATATAATATTAAGATAAAATATATTCAATGTTATATTAATAACTACGATAGAAGCCCAACATTTCGTGTTGGGCTTTTTTCTCTTCTATAATTAATCATGCGATACTTCTACGATCTAATAGAGAGCTTTGAACTTCTCAAGAAGAGAAAACTCAGTATTAAATTTCGCAGACTATATGAGGAATCAAGCGAGCTAACCCAGAAGGAAGTTCAAGAGGTCCAAGCAGCAGCAGGGAGCGAAATAAACGGAATTCAGATAAGTTTAGAGGGAGGTATTTATTATGGATTCGATCCTAATGCTCATGGAGGACAAGGACAGAAAGCCCCAGTTGTAGAGGGAGGCCAAAAAAAGAAAGGACTTTCAGCTAACCACATGTGGGGAGTTATGTTTCCTAAAAATGGAGCGGGTGCAAAAAGTCAAGCTGGGGTAACAGGGGCCACTACAGAACCGGGCGCTCCAGCACCGGTCGCTCCAGAAAGTCAAGTTGAGCCTACCCTAACTACGGAACCAGATTTACTTTTACCCCCGCCCTTAACGGATAAATTTGGGAAGGTCCTTCCCGAATATTTACAAACTGCGGGACAAGCTATTGGGATGAGCCCTTATGGTCAATTAGTAGTAGATCCCGATACAAAACTTACTTTAATTGGTCTTTTTGAGGATTTAGCAAAATTACTTCCAGATTTGTGTAAAAATGTTAAAGGTAATATTAATACTAATGATATGGCTAAGGCTATTGCCGTAAGAACAAATATGAGACAGCCTGGGGAAGGGGGGTCTAAGGGAGAGCCTTGTGGTGACTTCTTTAAGTATTTCGTTGGGGGCTATCAGGCATCAATAGAAGCTAAAATGGCTAAAGCTGTAGGGGCGAGGTATGATGAAGAGGGCAACCTGGAAACTATAAAGGCAGAAGTAAATGATGATACAATGATCGGTGTCGGTAAATCTCTCCAGACAATATTTGATATACTAAAAAAGGAAAACATAAATGATACCGATAGATTGACCCTAAGGGCTTTGATCAAAGTTAAGGGAAAACATCTTATTATAAAAGCATCACAAGAAGGGGATCTCGCTCAGCACGGATTGGTTTTCCCCGAATGGAGTCAACCCAGATCAGCATGGCAAATGCAAGGTTACGAAATGAACAATATGTTTCAATCAGTTGTCGAAACAATTGTTGATACTAAGTCCCAAGAAGATGCTGAAGAATTTATTATTTCACAATCAGTAACAGAAGGTGGTTTAGATAAAGGAGATATATCTTGGAGGGGTTTGCATTTTGAAAGAGTCCTCACCGCACTTAATCTACATAGGCGATGTTTAGGAGCGCAGGCACAGGAGGCTAGCCCAGAAGGATTAATGGCAGAAGCAGCGGAAAAGAGAGCAGTTGAAGCTGACTGCACAACTCCAGAGTGTAGAGTTCTATGTGATGCAGCCGATGTATCATGGAAAAAATTTAGAAAAGAAGCTGCTAAAATGTTCAAGGTCCATCATGATTGGGTTAAAGGTTTCAGAGACGGACTAACAGCAGTAGACGAAGAATTTTATAACGAGTATGGAGAAGCGGTAAATGCCTTATTTGAAATGGCAAAGGTGGAGTTGCCTGGAGGTAAGGCAGAGACTACTGAATTTGAAAGAGTAGGGATGCTTCTGGCGAAGGCCTCCCAGAAAAGTCTTATGGTTAGAATGCCGGATGCAATAGTTACAGTGGGAACAGAAGAAGGCTTCGGAAAGAAAGCTGACACTTTGGAGGCGTGGGGAAGCTACGAAGAGGCTGAAGCAGCATTGCAAAGGCAAGGAGTTGCGGATCCCAGCAAATATATTCGGCCCATGCCTAAAAAAGACTATTTAAAAAATGAGAAAGACACAAAGGTAGCTGAAGCAATTGGTACTGGTTTACCCGATAACCTATTTGTTGTTGGAATAAGTTTAAAGAACTATGAAGAGCTTGAGGAAACTAGACTTGCAGGATTTTCAGCTAGGAGAACAGCACGATATATACATGGGGATAAAACCGAGACCAATCAGCATGGAATGAAAGTACCTCTTTTTAACCAAGCCACTCATAATAACATATTAGAACAGACTGGCATGGGACCAGCAGATCATAAGGGAGCACAAAGTTATCAAACAGAAATAGACGATCTAGAGGCAACAGTTGGGGGTCTTGACGCAGTCAACAAGGTAAAGTATAAACAAAAAACTGTTGCAATTAAGACGCTACAATCTCGTGCAAAAGCTGTTTTAAAAGCAGTCGCAGATAAGACGCAATACGGGGATTTAATCGACCCAGAAACAGATGCTGGTCAATTATCGGTTGCCCTCTCTAGAGTTAAAAATTGGGATAGCCCAGAAACTTCAGCACGAGTTAAAGAGACAATAACTAAGTTTTTACTGGATAGAAAAAGAAAAAGGGATCTTGAAAATGCAGGCCGCATTAAAGAGGAGCTTGATCTGGAAACAGTGAAGGATAAAGACTCTGTAGATCTAGAAAAGATAAAAGAATTGACGGCAAATCACGCAGCGGCAGAACAGAAAAGAACAGATGCAACTAACCACATACTATATGAGACGGGGCTTATATCAGCATCAGATGATCCAATCTTGGGTGAGGGTAGAAGTTTGGCAGATCTAAGTATTGAGGTGTATGATGCAAACGAACAAGTATTCGACGCATTACGGGGGGTCAAAGAAGGTAGATATAATATTGAAACAACTAGGGCAGGAAATATAAAAATTGTAGATGTTGGCAGTAAAGATAATTTTCTTACCGTTAGAAGAGGTTCTAAATCTGTAAGAGGTGCAGATGGTTCGTATAAAAAAGAGACTAAATTAAGTGTCTTTACCAGTAGGGGTCAAGTTAATAAACATTCTGGTCAGTGGGTTGAACCTACAGCTAGAGAAGATGCTTCTACTATTCTTATTAAAGAGTTTGAAAAGAGTCAGATATTACTAGTAGAAACTCTTAGAAGATTATTTAATCAAGTTAGTATATAATACTAATTATTATACCAATAGTAGTTATTTAGATTAATTATATTATCCAATAAGATGATAGTCCAGGACTTGTTAAATATTTGAATATTTATTTTATTATTTAGTCCCTGTTCCCCAAACTCGCTAGATGGAAATGCTGCAAGAATACTTTTTCTGTCCTGCTGCCAAATTATTAAAGGAAGTCTGCCTGCTTTCTCAGCATCTCTCTCTACTTGTGCTACGAATTCCCAGAACCTCGATTTTTTATTAAATAGTGTAGAGAGTGTCTCCTCGTTGTAGCCTTTTTTACAGTCAACAACAAATTTAAAATTCAATGGGGTAATTAAATCCCCGTAGACTTTCATGTGTTCTGGGAGGCTGTGAGTTGTAGCGAAGGCTCCTGATCCTGGTGTCCGACAAAACTCGTTGGTTTCGAATCTGTCGTTCAGTAGCTTGCAGACCTTGTTTTCGAAAGTGTTTCCTTTTTTACGGCTATTAATCCTTCTCTTTTTAGGTTTCCGTAGCTTGCTCGAATCGAAATTATCTTTCATTTTTTGTTGCCTCTAACTATAATAGATGGCACATGAATACGAAACTGGAGTTGACACTTAATCCTGGAAATGCCCAGATAAAAATAACAGAAAGGTCCCGAGGTCGTATGAAAATACAAATTAAATTAGGTAAGGATGAGGCAACAGCCTTCAAGAATTTTGTCGAACAGTTGAAGCCAGAGCAGGTTACTTTTGATGAGTTTTCAAAGGCTATCTTCTTCACTGGACTCAACGCTATGGGTGACAACCTACAAAAATCTACAATTGATTACGTAAAAGCTAATCGTGAGCAGTTAGAGGCTTCAGGGATGGACGTTAATAAATTCTTCGAAGATGTAGAAAATGTAGAGCAAATTAATGAGTGACAAAAGATTAGTCCATATCACCAAAGAAAATCAGATCAATAAGATTCTTAAGAAGTATCGAAAGGGTGGGCGAAGTACGATTTATGTTCTATTTACTTCTTTATGGGATAAGTGGAGCATGTCACTAATAAACAAGCTAGAGCGGGAGTATGGTGGGAATGAGGATCTGGATGCTGACCCAATATATATTTTAAATAGTCTAGATACGCCCCACAGTTTTAAGATCTTTAAAACTAACAAAGTTCCTCATATGATACGCATTGATAAATTGGGGCTGTACTCGGAAGATTATCTCCCTAAGATATATGAAAATCTCCTGACTCTTTAGCCCGAAGAATATAATTTTCAATTTTAATTTTATACTTTTTATTCTTTGTATAGAGGAACTTTAAATGATTAACTATCATTGTGGTGAAGTAATTAAACGCAGTCCCCTTTTTATTTTTAAAGTTGGGTAGTTTACTAAAGATCAGTAGGAAGCAATCTTGCTTGGCATCGTCGGTGTCAACCCTGAAATTAAATGAATTAATAACATTCGTTATTAACAGATCAAACATTTCAACAAGTTCATTTTCTAGACAGGAACTACCGTCCAGATATTCTCTGATAGTAGTTTCAAATTTTTTATTATCTAGATAATGGTTCGCCATAATACATTATAGGATATGGATATACGAGAACAACTATTCGAGGACTCTTTTTTTGGAAATGAGTTATGTAGAGGCTGCTCAATCCTCGATAAAAATAAGCCAATCTACTCTTATATAGATCATGAAAAGATGGAAGAGTGTGATGTATTATTTTTATCTGACAGCTTAAAATACCGCAACGGGAATATATCGGCATTCTCCAAAGATGAGACGAAGTTAATTTCTGAGACTCTTAATGCCTATTCCCCGGAAGGAATACATTACGAATACTCGGCATCTATTAAGTGTCCCAACGTTAAAGAAAGGGATATGAATAAGAAGGACAGGGATATATGTCGCCAACATTTGATTGCAACGGTAGAAAAGCTAAAGCCTAAACTAATCTTTGCGTGTGGGAACTTAGCTCTAACCATGATCAACAAAGTAGGGGGACTTAAAACTAAAGACAACGTGAAACGAGGTGCTGATCTTCCTTATAAGCTCTCAGACCATGAATGTACAATTGTTCCCCTGTTCCATCCCTTCTTTGTGATTCAGGAACCGAAGAATAGATTCTTGTTTCAATCAGATATAAAGAATGCCTTGGGCCGTCATTTTGGCAGTGTGCAGGAATCAGAATTTTCTTATACTCCCATAATGTCTTACGTAGAACTACTGCCCTACCAATGGTTGCGGAATGCGAAGGGCATGGTGATAGCTGCTGACATTGAAACTACAGGACTTAATTTTAAGAAAGATGAAATTTGTTCTGTGTCCTTGTCGTACAGGATGGAAGATGGGATAGAAACTATTGTTATTCCAATTTTTCATCATGAGACTCCTTTTACGGATGGGGAACTGTACAATGAGGTGCTGCCGTTTTTGAAGGGTATAATGGAGAATCCTGAGATCATCAAGGTGTTTCACCATGCCCCCTTTGATTCTAAATTCTTTCGTGAAATCGGGATCGTGCCCTGTAATGTAAGAGACACAAAAATTATGCATCATCTAGTCTTAGAGGATGTGCCCAATAGTCTCATGCAATTGGTAAATATTTATTTCCCTGAAGAGTTTCGTGCAATAAATGCTAACAGTAACTAATCCTAAGAAAATAAGTTTCAAAGACATGCCTCTGGTTGAGTGCATAGAGGGTAATGCAATGGACACTTATTTCACACTAAAGCTTTACGAACTGTTTAATTCTGGTAAGATGGAGGATGGGCATGATTTGTATCATAACTTGGTAGCTCCGGTTGCAGAACATTTTGTATCTGCTGAGCATCGGGGTATTGATATCAATATGGGTGAGTTGGACGGGCTAGGGAGAAAGCTTAGAGCGAAAACTTTAGATGTGGAGGACCAGATATACGAAAGTGATGTTGTCCTCCCAACGGACAACCTAAAATCTAATGCTGATATGTCCAGGATACTCTTTGCGAAGAAAACTAGCAGTGGCTTTGAGGAGCAAGAGGATAGTTTCAATTTGCTTCCTACTGAACTAACTGCAACAGAGCAAGGATCAGTATCTGAGCCATCACTTAGACTTCTTCTAGAAATGATTAATAAGGAACTGCTGAATAGATGAGCAAACGCAGAAAAAAAGAAGAGCAGGAGTTTCTGGCTAGGGCCATGATTGCGGAGAAAGACGTTAAGACTTTAGAAGAGGTAAAGTCTTTTCTGGAGCTAGAGTTCCAGAGGCGTACAGCATCAAAATTATACGATACTTATATTAAGGGTACTAGGGAGGCAGTTGAATACAACGAGTGCCCGAAGGTTTACTCTTCTTTCAATTTCGATGGTGCAGTTTCTGGGAGACTCTCTTGTTCTAAATATACGGCTGATAAACCCATGGGTGTATCGTTCCATACTTTACCTAGGGAAGCTAATGATGTAAATATTAGAGATATTTATACCGCCCCTCCTGGGTGGTGTTTTGTGACAGCAGACGAAAAGGGGATGGAGCTAAGAGTTATGGCTCATGTCTCCAAAGAAGATAAGATGCTGGAAGCTTTTAGGGCGAAAAAAGACTTACATACCTATTCTGCTAGTCTAACTTTTGGGGTGCCTGAAGAAAAGGTTACGAAGGAGCAGCGTCAAATCGCTAAGGAATCTTCTTTCTTGGTAATCTTCGGGGGGACAGAATATACCCTTGCGTCGAAGAGAAGGATTTCTCTAACAAGAGCAAAGCAAGTTATTGAAAACTGGTATAAAGCCTTCCCTGGCGTAAAATCTTATAAGGAATATATTCATAACTTCCTAAGAGAAAATAAGTACGTATACTCTATCTTTGGAAGGAAGAGAAGG
>Ga0080013_1005751_pt1 | contig 11353 bp, 23 predicted proteins | sample ETNvirenome_6_85_FD_69236 | JGI IMG/M metagenome (GOLD analysis project Ga0080013, IMG submission 69236) | Marine viral communities from the Pacific Ocean - ETNP_6_85 (SPADES assembly) (version 2) | ecosystem: Environmental > Aquatic > Marine > Oceanic | place: Pacific Ocean | collected 2013-06-19
TATTAGGATCATTTCTCCAATCTATTTTAAGAGCATCCATATATCTCCCATAATGTTCACTCGCCTCTTCAATCATCTCTTGTTTTTCTTTTTCTGATAATACTAAATTATCATTAGCGTATTTTAATTTACTCATTATACTCCTCGTATATCTCCATAAGTTATTATGTGTAACCTATCTGAAAAATTATATCCTTCTTTTACACATGACTCGATCAACCACCGTCTCCGTTTATTTAATTGTTCTTCCACCAAACCTTCTGGCATTAACCAAACTTTATCATTCGGAACATCTAATATATCTTGTAAGTACTTTACTTCTTCCAAATCTTTTTCACTTGATATAACAGGTTTTAACTGATAATCTGAATGACTACTGATTAATTGTTTCATTGCATGATAATTACATCTCCACTTTTCGTGTTGTTGTTTATCTTTTAGTGTAACTTCACGATTAGTATATTCCATCCAAGTACCTGGTATAGGTGTTGAGCTAGATAATTTCGGTGATAGTGAAATAAAATCAGCATCTGTTTGTACAAACTCACTACCTTCTGTTTCAATGGTTACTATGTGACCATATATCTTACCTATCTTACATAGAGTTTTTAATAAAGTTGAATGAGCTGTAGGTCCTCCACCTGTAATCATGGTGTATTTAATTTGTGGAGTATTCTCATAGAACTCAACAATGTCATCTAATGTAAACTTACCCTTCTCTGGTTTCCAAGAAGCGAATGGTGTATCACAAAATGAATCCTTGAATTGACATCTTAATTTACAACCACTTACACGAATAAGGATATGTGGTATCCCTGTATATTTACCTTCACCTTGTAAACAAGTGTAGAGTTCTCCGATTGGTTGTGTTTTATTATAATCCACAATTACTTAATATAACACATTTTGATGTTAATATCAAGACTCATTTTCTAAATATTCTAAATATTCTTCTAACGATTTCGTACCCATGTCATCATTATATTCTTTTCTTATAGCAATACAATTACCTAATATAGTTAATCCACCCTTTGACCAAGCGATGTCATGACCACCAACAACTTCATCCAATCGTGAAGGTAATCCATCAACGGCGCACACCCCACCTTGTTCATGTAAAGCAGCTGCTATTTCAGCTGTAGTATATTTTCTTTTCGGATCACGATAAATAACATACTTTAATTTACCATCAGTATTTAATACTCTATTCCATTCATTTTCAGCAACTAATAAGTTTTTTACTGAATTACTTATTAAAGCTGCTCTATAAGCACTCTGACCACCTAATTTGTTTCCATCTTTATCGGTTGGTTCTGCAATTAACTCATTATGTAAATTCCAAAATTGGTCTGTTAGTTTTTTATAATCAAATTTATTTTGTAAACCAGATTTCATGTGAATATGAGTGTAATACATTAGTGAATAAAATGTACCCTTGTCTACCTGAGCCCAGGCTCTTCTATCTTTCAATATTTGATACATAAAATATGTATAAAATCTAGCTATCCTAATAAAATTAATTTTTTTCTTAAATTCAGTAGAAGAACCTGTAACACCATATTTATACTTTTCGTTTGCATATAATTCATCTAGAGTTGTTTTTGTTAAATTTTTACTAAATCCAGTTAAACTCAGTTGACAAATTATTGTGAATAATTCTTCAAATTGCATTTTCTTATTGTCAGCTGGTTTAGAAAACAATTTATTTTTTCCCCAATCTTTAAATAACTTCACACAAGTTTTTGGATTGGTTTTAAACCTAGAATATTTTCTAATATCCATTGCTATCTTATAGGTACTAGCCTGTCTTAACATGTGTGCATTCAAATTAATATTGTTATTTATTATTTGAAAAAGATAAGTTTCTTCACTAGCTGTACATACTTCTGTATCATCACCGTAAATCCAAATGTGGAGAATGCAATTATCAAATCTTTCTTCCACCAAACCTGGATGTTTTTTTCTGATTACACTACACAATTGACCACCGATAGGTATGCGTTTGTTGTTCCAAGTTACCTTAAGATTTTTTGGTGTCCTTATCATATCATTATCAAACCACCATAAACCTGTTCCTCTTTGTAATCCATTGATGGTTTTATGATCGGCGTTAATGGTTTTTTTACTCCAAGATTTATCCGTTTTAAATTTTTTGGCTTGGAATGAAAATGTAAGTGGTTCGACAGCATATTTTAAGAATACATTCCCGATTAAATCTCGAGCCCATTGAACTCCCAGTTGTTCATCACGTTGGAATTCTTCAGGACAAGCCTCCGTAGTTGGAACAATTATATCTAAAAAATGTCTAATCGATTTCTTCAACGGAAGAAATGGTGCTGCCTCTTTTTTACCTTTGAAATCCATGTTATCTACTCAGGTAACATCTTGTTTGCATTACGTTGTACCTCTGCATAAGAATCCGGTGTTTCCCATACCTTGATAGATGAACACCATAATCTTTCATCTGCAAGAGTTTCATCAACTATTTCAAATAAGTATCGAGCTATATTTTCTGCTGTAGAATTATCGTCTATGACAAACATTTTTTGATTATTACTATCTAACCAATCCATCAAATCAGTATCCTTTGCAGACACCATACAACCATGATCCCAATTATCATCTATCCAATTTTTTATTTTATCTTTAATATCTTTAAAGTCAACCACGAAATCAAACCTATCCAATTTCTGAGTTGCTATTTTAATCTCTGCTAAATATTCATGTCCATGTAAATTTTTACACTTACCAGGATACTCTTTTACAAGACGATGACCCATTGACCATCTAATCTGTTTTACAACTTGTGTTATCATTTTATTCCTTTTGTCAATATGGAAAATTGTTGAACCAATCGTTATCATTGGATTTGGCCACGTGATAAGCTATATAGAGTAAAAGTGCTATAACCATCAATTCAAACATTATGACTCCTTCACCTCTTTGATTTTACCAAGATGTCCACCAGTTCTCTGAACATAAAGTTCAGCATCTTTTTTATCTTTTGCCCAAAACTTATATCCTTGATCGGATGTCCATTGTTTGTAATTATGAGCGATATGAAAAGGGATATCCTTTTTCTTTTTCTTAGCCATTGTAACCTCTATTTTATGATTTATTTAATTTTCTTAATATACGAATAATTTTCAATAAAGTCAAGTACTTTTTGTTCCATCAAAAAATAACATACCTTTATTTGTATAATATATCTCTGCACAATCGCATGTATCTTCATCACATCCAGCAGTATCATCCCATCTCTTTTGATGTATTTCTTGCCAGTCTAATCCCATGAACCTCATGTTGTACATGTGTATTTTGTGATCTTTAATCATCTTTTTTTTGTCTTTCATTTTTAACTCCTTTCCAAAGTTCATTGATTTGTTTTTTAGTTCCACCTTGTTTCTTATAAGCTTCTTCTCTTGTCATTACAGTCATCGGAACATCTGATAAATTAGGTGGTCTACCAAACTCATCTACGAAAACTCTTTCGTGTAACCATTTATTTTTAGTCATTATAACTCCTGTTTTATGATTTATTTGATTGTTTTAATTTACTAATCTTTTTCAATTAAGTCAAGCACTTTTTCCTTAAATTCTCTAACACCATCTGAACAATTATCTACCCAGTCACCTGCTGAATGTTCATCAGCATTATCTGTAATATACTTAAATGATATAAATGGGATGTCATAATGATGACATACTTTAGCTAATGCATATGCTTCCATATCAAATACATCACTATAAATATCTTTATCAGTTTGTACAAAATTATCACCTGTACCACATCGTAGTTTCTTACCTATTGGATTAAATCGTACATGGTCATAATCTAATACCATAGGAACTTCTTTTTCAAATGGTGTTTGGCCCTTCATAAATCCAAGACCCGTTACATCCATATCTCGTTGTGTAAACTTTGTACAATCTACTAATTCACCTATTGGTAATTTTCTACTACCAGCCGTTCCATAATTGATTACAAGTTTTGGCATCTCTGGTAGATAATGTAAATATGATGAATGTAATCTCTCGGTAAGTTGTCCTGTAGCATTTACTTTACCAACACCTGTATAAATGATTTCTCTTGGGTCTGGTAATATTCCATCTAACTTACCATTGAGTTCTTGTTCAAGGGCACATACAATTACTATATCTTTTTTATTCATATTGAATCACCGAATGTACTTTATGTCCACCTACAGTAAAATCTTTATCGTGTAAATATAATAAATCAATAAGTACTGAAACTCCAATTACATCATAACCATTATTAACCAATAGTTCGTAAGAGGATTCTAAAGTATTACCCGTAGCTAAAACATCATCTACTAATACTACTGACTTTCTATGTTCTCCTGCGTTTGGTTGTATCTCAAGAGTCTCATAACTATATTCTGTATTGATTGGTATTGAACTAACAGGAGGTGGTAACTTACCTTTTTTTCTAATCATCAATACACCACCACCATTTACTTGAGATAGTCCAGATGCGAATAGAAATCCTCTACTATCTACACCAGCCCATAACTCATTATTATGTCCTTGTAACATATCATATAAAGCCAATCTAAACATATTACCACTTTCTAATAGTGGACTAATATCTTTGAAACTAACTCCGTCTTTCGGAAAGTCGGATACTTCATTTATCAAGTCTTTATATCTTTGTTGATCAATCATCTGGTTCACTTATTGGTAAATCTCCAGAATTCTTTGCTATAGTTAACAAGTTTTCAACTACTTTATACTCTTTATGTTTAGATAATGCAGTTAGAAGATTCGTAAAATATTCCACAGGAATAGTATCTAAATCATAATCTTCTAATATATTAGTCTGTTCGATAAATGTATTAATTGAATCTTGTAAATCTTGTGGTAGATTTTTATCTGCTATTTTATCTATCATTATTATTCACCTATTACGTTTGTTACTTGTATTAAAACAATTGCTGCTGCCAACAATAAACATATAAGAGTTTTCATTGTTGGTATTTCTTCTAAAAATAAATAACTCATTATACCAAAAACTATAGTTCCTAAACCAAATCCCATCAAACGAATATTCCAAGTAAACCCAAAATGTTCGTATGAAAATTTAGTCGCCCACCAAAATAGAAATCCTATTGGTATTCCATACAATGACATCCAATATGGATTTTTCCAAAACGGATGTCCTTCTTTAAAATAAAACTGGCCGTTCAATTGCCACCAAGCCATTATATTAGTAAAGAACAGAATTATAATCGATAACCATAACTTACTCACTAATACTCTTCTCCATAAAGTGAATACTTCTTAATCGTTGGTGGTTTCTCTTTACCATCTTCTGTATGTACTTCACCCTTTCCCGCATCAATATAGAATTCTGATGTTTGTGTTTCCATAAATATTGCATTCAAACATTCAGTTAGTGATGAATATATTTGGTCATCACCATCTACAATTGCCCATCTATCTCCTGGTGGTACACGAGTTGCTTTAAGTTCTTTCATTATTCATTTCCTTTTATTAAACCTTTCTTGGGTTGCGTATCAGATAGTGATTTTTCTATCTTATGTAAAACTCCAAGCATTTCTTGTAATAAGTCAATTATCTTATCTTGTTTATTTATCTTTGCTGTTGCCATCTTCTTTATCTTCTCCTATAAATTTATGGGTTTTATACTTTAAAGGTTTCTTCTTACCTCTCAAATGTACTTCTGAATTAGTTTTCTTTCTATGACAAGGTTTACACAATGTCTGTAAGTTATCTAAACTATAATAACTCCAATCCAAATCTTTTGCCTTTACATTCTTCTGTTCCACTAAAGGTCTTATATGGTCTACATCCCACTTTCTTGATGTTCTACCACAATGATTACATACACCCTTATCTCGTTTACGAACATGGGCTCGTTGTTCACGAGAATGATAAATCAACATATACTCATCAACACATTCTTTGTGCCAAGTCTTTCTCTGATTTATAGTTCCATCTTCTGTTATAATTATCATACCACACCATCTACAATGTCCTTTTATTTTAGTATAATAACTATCGGGTTTTGGTGGTAATCTAAAATCTTTTTTACTATCCCACTTCTCTTTCTTTTTACCAAAGGTTCTTTTATGTCTTTTAGTATATCTACTTAACGGCATATCATTTACTTGCTCTCAATGTATGTATATCTTCAATACGATGTTTCGCTCCATTCATATCTTCAAATACTTCTGGTAAATTTTCATATTGTCCTTGTGGTATCTTACCGTGATCTGTCATTGAACCAGGTAATCTTTCAGGTGGATAACCATCTAAGTTACAATACTTCCATTGTATCCATAAATCTGAATCACCCACTTTAACCATTGGATGAGTTCTATTCATTGTGTATAGTTGTAATAGTGGAAACTTCATATCTGTATACTCTTTAGTAATTCACTACAATTCTCATCCATATGTTTAGTTACATAGAACGCTTCACAAATATGACTAATAAACCATACACTCGAAAGTAAACTTATATAAATTTTCCAATTCAATTCCAAAATAAATAATCCAGTATATGTCATAAATAACATAAACATAGACTTAGTTAAAAATCCTAACATATTCCAAGCCAATGCAGATAAATTTCCATGAGTATAAACCAACCATACACTTACGATAGTGTGTATTAACGAAAATATTATTGGTATTATTACTCCCATTAATATCATCTCAATCATTTGAATGGTGGGCCTAAGAACCAACATATCAAAGAATATCGTACACCCTTTGTTATTGGTGTAACTCTATGTTTTCGATATGATGGAAACACTATAACATCACCTGAATCTCCAGAATGATTATGATTCTCTTTTGGTGATTCCACTTTACCATCTATTTCAAATTCAAAATCACCACCCTCAAAATCGTTATTCAATATTACAGACATACTTAACTTTCTAACATAACCATCTACGTTAGGATTACTTGGTTTATTATACACGGATAAGTTATCACTCTTACCATCTTTATGCCATTGATAGAATCCACCCTTTTTATAACGAGTAATTTGTATTGTTTCTGCAGACTTGATATCATACTCCCAACCTGCCTCTTTATTTGCAGTTTCCATGTATGGTAATATTATATCATATAACCATCTATCAGTTGCAAATATAACTTCACTCTTACGTTTAGTTTCTCTATATTCTGAATCTTTATGTAGAGCATCTGTTACAGTACCAGTTTTCCAAGTACTATGTAAGTTTATTATCTTATCACAAGTTTCTTTATCTACAGCACCTTTCCAAAAATAATAATCATTTGTATTAAACATATAGATTCCTAATGTTAGAGCCAGGAACAGGATTCGAACCTGCGACATTCTCATTACAAGTGAGATGCTCTACCAACTGAGCTATCCTGGCAGTAGCCGATAGGAGAATCGAACTCCTGTTGCAGGCGTGAAAAGCCTGAGTCCTAACCACTAGACGAATCGGCCTCTGAATTGGTGGAGCTGACAGGGTTCGAACCTGCGACCCCCACAGTGCAAGTGTGGTGCTCTCCCAACTGAGCTACAGCCCCGGCCCTCACCAAATTCATATTATAACTAATATACGAAATAAAACAAGTCAAGTCAAGTCTTTTTTTCATAATATTCCTCTACAACCAATTATGTCCAATAGGACGTAACTTTTCATATAAATATTTTGCATACAAATCACCACGTGTACAATATCCTAATTCATCTGCACAATTATTACGAGCTGACCAATCATGTATTGAAATTGATGCATCAAAGTTATCTATTTGAGATATCAAGTTTGAATACGATTTATACTCACGACTCCCATACTTAAACCCATCAGGTATGTATGTTGTTTCTTTATCTGTGAGATACGTAGAATATCCAATATCTTTATCTATATTATTATTTACATCACTAATAAAGGTAGGTAGTTCTGAAAATGCAGATACGAAATAATAATCAACACCAAGTGATTTAAAATAACCTTGTAACATTACAATCTTACGTATTGATTCCAACATAGACTTAAAACCACTATAATAATAATATAAATATTGTTGATAAAATTTAGGTCTTGGTCTTACACCATCAGATAGAAATGGGTCATGACCCGGATATCCTGGTAAATTTTTATAATCCTCTGTTCTATCTTTACCATATAAATCTTTCATTCTATTGGTAAAGTCTGGTACGGATGTTTCAGTTAAATCGTGTGGATGTTTGGGTTCGTACTCATTAGCTATAGCATTAAACCATTCCCATCTATATGGTTGTGTTAATCCAATTACAAATGCAGTTTCAGGTACTTTATCTGAATTCTTACCAATCCATTCCATTGTAGTTCTGACTATCCAATCATTCGAAGCTCCTGGTATTGCCCAACTTACTTCTTCAACATCATATATTTTAGACAACTCCAATGTCCATCTATTTTCATATCGTTCTTCTCGTTCTAATTCCTCATTCCTACGTCTACCATAGGTGTAACTACATCCATTAAAAAATATTCTTTTCATAACGTTTCCTCAATATAAGATATTACACTATTGGCAAGTATATCGTGTAATTTTTGATTTGGATGTTCATCATATCCCATTCTAAAATTTTCAGGTAAGTCTCCACTTATTGTGTATTTATCTTTTACATCTTTAACCCATATATCACATATACTTGTAAACGTTTGTCTGTTATGAACAATCGGTATTACTCTTTCAAGATACCAATCAAAATTTGGAATTGATAGTCCACTATTCTTATAATACTCTAATAGTACATATTCTTCAGAACACCAACTTCCAATAAATCTAAATGGCATTTCAAGTTCATCTTCCAATCTTTTTAGACATTCAAATAAAGCTTCATAATATATTCTAAATAAATATATAATCTCTTTAGGGTTACGTATATCGTTCCAACGTGGTGGCCCGAATGGATAACCTGGTTCGTTCTTTCCCTCTAACATACTTACTTTTAACCCAGTCAGTTGTTCCATTATATATCTCATTCTATCAAATTGTCTTTTATGAACTTTCGTTTCATATGGAACATAACCTGTAAAGTAATTAACATCTGAATTACTATATTTGTTCTTTATCTGATTTTCCCACATTATATTTATATCTCTTTGTGGATGAGATAGTATAAATATTTTTATATCATCTGGTACTATATCGTGAGCTTGAGTTGATTCCAAAAGTGTAATATGATTACCACCACCATTATCTGCCCCAGATAAGTATTCGCACTTGAAATGATTTGCAACCTTAGTAGTCCATCTTCTATTTACAATACTACAATATCTAATCCAATCCTCACCATAATGAAATAATGAAGAAGTCATTACTCCTTCTTCGGGTCTTGGATTATTGAATATTCGTGGTGTACATGCAAAGTTAAATTTATGAGGTTCACTATTATCTAACTTTTTCCAATTACTTTTGGTAAAGTGTTCTCCATAGTTTTCTCCAGTATCGTATAAATCTAATCCTTGACCCCATACAAAACTATCACCATAAAACCCAATTCTATTTATGTTATCCAAATTAATAATCCTCTGTCTGACAAATGAAACAAGGACAATCACCATACTTATTGGCATCATCTTTGTATTCTTTTACATACTCACTAAAAGTTTTTATATCTTGTGAACCACCATATAGATATAACCATTTAGCATATAGGTGTTGTAATTGTTTTTCTGTATATTCTTTCATAACGTTATCTATAATACGTTGGGGTGCCTTACGACACCCCGTAGTATTATGCTACATGGTTGCTACTTAATATTTAGATCCAAATACTCTTTTTGCACCCTTTACAACTTTAGTTAGAAATTCAATTTCTTTGACTTTTGGTTTTGTAACTTTAGTTGTTTTCTTTGCTTTCGGCATAGATTTTCTCCTTATAACTTGTTTCTGTAATTCATCTAATATATAATTTGGAAATATCAATAATCACTCCTAATGGTGTTTAAATGGGTCAATAAATAAATCCTTTAGAGCCATCAACATTATCACTAATACTATAATCAGTAATATAGGAACTGATACAATTACTATCAATGGATACATTAGTAGGTACAATACAAACTTCGGAAAAGATAATATCCTTTCCATAAATAATCCTATCCTGCGGTCTATCGTTGATTTTCGTTGTTGTTTTTTTAGTTCTTTCTTTGCGTAGGTATCCCAGTGATATCTGTTTTTTATTTGATTTTGTAACTCTTTCATTTCTTGATATGTTTTTCTTGACTTCATATCTATTAACTCCATAACCTATCATTTGCGTATGTATCGGATAAGCCACACCCAATACACGACTGATATTAATATTATTAATACTTGAAATACTTCCATACATTAATCCAACCAATAGGACTAACATAACACTCCTATATAAATATGTCAAGAGTAAACCTTTACGTTATATTTTTTACTAAATTCTATACCATCAAGATAGTTGTTTACTATGGGTTGACCCTTGATATTCAGACTCGTATTCAGTACCATTGGACAACCTGTTTGTTTATAGAATTCATTTATCAGATTATAGAAATTAGGGTTATCGTCTTTACTTACTGTTTGTACTCTTGATGTTCCATCTACGTGACATATAGCTGGATACTTCTTTGGATACTTACAATTAGCAACAAACTGCATATACTGAGACTTCCTAACAGGCATATCGAATATCTCGTGTGCGTGTTCCTCAAGTACTGCTGGAGCAAATGGTCTAAACTCTTGTCGTTTCTTTATTTTATTTACCTTATCTTTTATATCATCACCACGAGGGTCAGCCAGTAAACTACGATTACCTAAGGCTCTTGGCCCATATTCAGCTCTACCACTAGCAACTCCCACTATATTACCCTTGAGTAATTCATTCAATACATTCTGTGTTGGGTACTTACCTTTTATATTATAACCTAAAAATGTATTATTCCAATTCACGTGTCTACCGTGTAAATACGCTGCACATCCAAGTGATGAACCAGCATCACCAGGGTTTGGGATAATCCATAACTTGGGATAGTACTCTCGAGCAATCATACTATTGGCTACACAATTCAAAGCCACACCACCACCATAACACATATTCTTTGTTTCGGGAACTAATCGTTCAGCTAAATCAAATACCTTTCTTATCTCATCTTCACAAATACTCTGTACGTTAGCTGCAATATTGAACTTCCACTCATCAGAGCCGTCATCTTTATAATAATCAGGATTCCAATCTCTACACCCTCGATGTAAATTCTTAGTTAAACGAATAGGTAGTGGAGAAATAGGCCATTTGTAAAAATCATTATAAATGTTATATTTTAGTTCACGGTCTACTGTACCATATCCAGCCATA
>Ga0080013_1005754_pt1 | contig 11351 bp, 18 predicted proteins | sample ETNvirenome_6_85_FD_69236 | JGI IMG/M metagenome (GOLD analysis project Ga0080013, IMG submission 69236) | Marine viral communities from the Pacific Ocean - ETNP_6_85 (SPADES assembly) (version 2) | ecosystem: Environmental > Aquatic > Marine > Oceanic | place: Pacific Ocean | collected 2013-06-19
GGGACCAAGAATTTGACAAACCTTACCGATATGCGAATGGAAATATCTTTCTTTTACCCAAATAAAAAGCCTTGACAAACCTCTGAAAATTGTGTATATTATAGTATAAGAAATTTTAGAAGTTTTACTTTTTTTAAAAGGTTTTTTAAATGCATATTGATGATGTATTAACTGCCATGAAAGTGGGAAATGTAGTTCTGCGCCAAGATAGTAGCACTAATCCTATAAGGGTTGAATGGTTAGAAGAAAAAAATGGATACGACATACCACTGAGTGTTCTCAAAGACAATAGTGGTAGAGTATATTTAATAGTAGTAGATGGGATAATAAAAAAAATAGGTGGATCACAAGCAAAAGGCGGCATTAAAGGAACATGGTCACCTTATTGTGGTGCAATGAATGGATCACCTTCAGTACGCACTTATGGCATACCTCTCTTAATTAAAAAGCAATTAGATGCAGGGAGTAAAATAGAAATATGGATGATAACTTCCGAAGAAGTTATAGCGCCAGTCAAAGGATTATTTGGAGAAGAAAAAGATCAAGTAGGTATTGATTTCAAAGCTATTGAAAATAAATGCAAGGATGATTACAAAAATAACGTAGGCGATTATCCAGAATGGAATTTTCAAGAAAGACATAAGCCTTGGCCACGATGGATTCAAGAAGGTTGTAATAAATTAAACGAAGAAACTTCTAAAAAATCAAAAAGGAATAGATGAAAACACCTATTAGATATGCAGGCGGAAAATCAAAAGCCTATAAAACTATAACGCCTCTCATACCTGCGGATGTAAAAAAGATTGTATCCCCTTTTGTTGGTGGGGGTAGTTTAGAAGTTAAATGGGCAACAGAAAATGGAATTGATGTTATAGGTTTTGATATTTTTGATATACTTATCAACTACTGGCACCATCAATTAAAGAAACCGCAACAGATCTATAATATTTTAGCACAAATGCAACCTAGTAAAGATCACTACAAACAAATAAAAGAAGAATTAATGTGTGTTGATGTAGTGCAGAACATCTTTAAGGGGTTAAAAACCAAATATTATAATAGAAACTCTGTATCAATGAACAAAGACAAATTAGCTGCTTATTATTTTTATAATCATAATTTATCATATGGGCCTATGTTTTTAGGATGGTACTCATCTCTTTTTAATGACCATAAAAAATATATTGCCGCTATTGAAAGGGTTAGAGATTTTAAAGCACCGACCTTACAAGTAGAGGAAGGAAGTTTTGATGGGGTAATTGATAGCCATAAAAATGAATTTCTTTATTTAGATCCACCCTATTTTTTAGAAAAAGATGGCGATAATAAAATGCTCAAAGGGATGTATCCTAATTGTAATTTTGCTATTCACCATAATAGTTTTGATCATAAAAAATTACGGGACTTATTACATAGTCATAATGGCAGATTTATTATGTCTTATAATAATTGTGAAACTATTCGCGAGTGGTATAAAGATTTTAGATTGGAATACCCATCTTGGCAATACTCATATGCTAACGGCGAAAGAAGAATTGGTAAGAATAAGAAAAATAATATATCAGAGCCATTAAAAGAAAAAGCCCTTTCTTTGAAAAACAAAAGTGAAATGTGGGCATTGCACGATGTAGAAGAGTCAGAAAAGTATATGAGCCAATATCATAAGATTTGGCACACCAAAGAGTCCCATGAAATTCTGATTATTAAGGATTAACGCGCATAAAGTCAATAAAAACAACAACTTACAACCCTAAAAGGGTAGTATACATAACTTCAATAAAAACAAGGACTTACGTCAATATACCCTAACTTCAATAAAAACAAGGACTTAGGATGGGAAAAGATTTCCCTTGACAAAACCCCAATTATTTCGTATATTATAGTATATAAAGTTTCACATTTTTTAAGAGGTGAGATGTAACCAATATGGCGACAAAACATACGATTCGTAAGAAGTCAGGGAAACTCAAGAATGTTGAGCTGACCCGTTCATTAGCCATCAAAGCGTTTTGTACAGAGTGTTTGGGATATGAGACACACCCAAATGATTGCGACTCTATACATTGTTCATTATATCCGTTTAGGGGAAAGACTACTATTGCGTTTAGATGAATAATCCTCATGACCAATTTGAAAAAATAATGAGAATAATGTTTTGGATTGTTGTTAGTTATTTTGTTGTAGTATTTATCCCTCAAGTACTTATTAAGTTATCTCAATGAAAATAATTACCAATCTATCAGAATATTCTGAGTTTAAAATAGATGAAGGTGCCTTGAAGAGCGCTATAGTTAAGTGTTTTTCTAATATCAAGAAACCTTTGTATATTCATATTAACAAAAATCTTATACGATGTCATGGCCTTCATCGTAGAGATTGGATAACAGAATTAAAAAAGTATCCTACATCTTGGCCATCCCAATTTATTTCTGAGATTAAAAACAGCCATGATCTATATCATCGTATTACTCTGTCATATGAGTTTATGCATAATGCATTTCATAATAGAAAAGAGAGTAATTTAGATACGGAGACATGGTATATACGTAAGTATTTTGATTTTGATCCAAAAGATTATCCTTACATCTATTTGTTTTTCTTATTGGCGCATGAATTACAACACGCACAACAATGTGATAGTTTACGTATGAAATATTTTAAGTATGACAGTTGTCATGTTCAGTATAAGAAAAAGAATTGGAGGGAATATGAAGATGTAGATGGTAATGCTGATGTTTTGGAGTTTGATGCAGAGATAGCATCTATAAATAAAACCTTAAAACTTTATGAAAGTTATTTTTAATGAATGTAGGAATTGTTGGTAGTCGAAGATGGAAAAGTAGATCAGCCGTAGAGAGTTTAGTAAAGACCCTTCCTGCAGATACTACTGTTGTATCTGGTGGTGCGCGTGGTGTGGATAGTTGGGCAGCAGAGTTTGCACGTAAACGTGGGTTAAAGGTAGTTGAGTTTCTTCCCGATTTGCCATCGAATGGTAATCCTCGATGGAAATATACTAAAGCCTATCATGCCCGAAACCGGCAAATTGCTGAACACTCTGAGGTAGTGTATGCTTTTGTAGCACCTGATCGAAAAGGCGGCACAGAAAATACTATCAAATATGCTAAAGAACTTGGCGTTCCTGTAAATATTATCAATGAGGTTACATCTCAATGAATAAAAGATTTTTAAATGAAATAACGTGTGGCGATTCTGAGCAATTGATTCAAGATTTAGATGATAACTCTATAGATTTAGTAGTAACATCGCCACCATATAATGTGGATTTGGGGTATAATGCTAAACATCAGAACCCATATGATTTATATCAAGATAATAAATCACATCATGATTATATAGATTGGTTGCATTCTATCTTTGATAAGATAAAGCCAAAACTAGTAACAGGTGGCCGCATATGCCTTAACATAGGCGACGGCAAGAATGGATCGGTTCCTACTCATTCTGATATTATTCAATTTATGACTAGGGAGTTAGATCTCCTAATGATGTCTAGTATTATTTGGAATAAGAATACTACAGGCAATAGAACGGCATGGGGTAGTTATATGTCACCCTCTTCACCAAGTTTTCCATCACCTTTTGAATTTATCTTAGTGTTTGCTAAAGATACGAAAAAGAAAAAAGGCACCAAAGATAAAATTACTGTGCAGCGAGATGACTTTATTAAAAATGCTTGGGGTATGTGGACATTCGCTCCAGAAACCAGGCAAAAGAAAATAGGATTAAGCGCCATGTTTCCTGAAGAGTTGCCACGCCGTTGTATTGAGATGTTGAGCTATAAAGAAGATGTAGTATTTGATCCTTTTTGTGGATTGGGAACAACCTGCCTGGTAGCCAAGCGGTTAGAAAGAAATTACATTGGGTTTGAAATGAGTGTAGAATATTGTAAAAAAGCTAGAAGTCGTATTACTAATGACTAATCTTCCTATATTCTAATTGATTCACTATAAGGAGAATGTAGTATCATATTTAAATTCTTAATTGCGGTGTTTTTATTGACAGGATGGTTTATTTTATCTATATTTGTTATTAATAAAGGCGATAGAAAGTCTTTATGGAAGAGAGGAATTTAATGAAGTGGTTCCAGAATCCATTTAGTAACCATAGTAGATGGCAATTGAAAAGAGCATGGTGGCAGTTGGTAGCACCCGGTCTTATAAAAGAAAATCGCGAATGGGCGCAAATGGTTGATCGTCGTTGGGATGATTTAGAAAAGCGCGACGAAGAAATTGATGAATTAAAAAAAGAGGTGCATGAGAACAGATATTTTTGGAGCCGAATGCAGGATGGGTACTGGCATATTCATATTGGAGATGGCGTTAGTTCTGTTAGTCGAATAGATGAAAAGTTTATTAAATGGTATGAAACGTGGATTACACCAGTGCAGGAAGAGTTTGTTTTTGAATATGAAAGACCTGAATTAGCAAGAGAGTATGAAAAGCGCATACAAACTTATGAAGAAGAATATGATGAAAGGTATTATTAATGAAAGTAAATGATCTAGAAGATAAGATTATGAGTGTCTGGACAACAGTCGATGATATAGATACATTTTTATACAGATACTTAGATTCACCTGCTGATGAATTATCGGAGGATGATATATCGAACACTCTTCTTGGTATTAAGATATTGCATGAGCAAAGATGTCAAAAGTTGTGGGATGCGTTTGAAGAAGTATTGGCAAACCTTCCGCGGCCTTCGAGTAAAGATGAAAGAAAAAGAATAGAGAAAGAAGCAGACCTGCTTCGCGAAGAAATGCCGTCGCAGACTGGCCCTGAAGGGGGTGTAAGAACTGGCGTAGCCGAGGGAGTCTTCTAAACTCTTAACCGTAATTGGAGCTGTAAATACAGGTTCGATTCCTGTCGCCAGTGCCAGAAAATGTTGGCAGATCGACTAATTGGTAAGCCGCGAACCTGCTAAGTTCGACGATGTAGGTTTGAGTCCTACCTCCGGAGCCATTTTTAAGAGAGTTAATTATGATTAAAAGAACATTTTCCGTTGCAACCGATAATCATTTGCATGTTATATTGGGCAATATGTGCAGATATGTTGAGGTTAATTATTGGGATATAGATTTCGAAAAGGCACACTGGTATATGTATTATTCATGGCCTAAAGAAAAGGAAGAACACTTTAAGAAGTGGTTAACTGATTATATTTATGGTGTTAAAGGTGCCCAAAGAGAGCTTTATGAAAGAACTACAATGAGAAAAAAAGAATGTGAAGAGGCAGCATCTATGTTTGTTTTTAACTACGGATGGTCGTTAAGTAAAGATGGCGAGTAGCATATCAGGTAAATGCAGTCGTCTTATAAGCGACAGACAGCGGGTTCAACCCCCGCCTCGCCTACCATAAAAAGGAGGTGGTGATTGAATAAAGAAAAACGAGATAGGTTAATTGAAGAAAATATGTGGGTAGTTGATCATGTTATTAAAGATTACCGGCATTTAATGCAATACAGTGATTTGAAGAGTGCTGGTTTATATGGTTTAATACAGGGCATTGAAAAATATAGAGAAGGCAAAGGTACTAAGCCATCTACTTATGCGCGACATTGGGTAAAGGCTGAAGTATTGAAATCTCTTTATGAAAACAGAAATGTGCATATTCCTTGGAACCGCATTAATGACTATATAAAAGAAAAGAATGAAGAAGGAATGTATGCGAGTGTAAGTGGCACCAGTAGATCCGGTAGTAGCAGTCGCCGTAAAACAAAAAAACATCACACTATAATTCCACAGTTTGAAATTAGTCTTGATCAAGGCAAGTCTTGTGATGATGCCAAAGAAGGGCGAAGTGAACACATTGAATTACAATCTTCATTAAGTTCACATGATTTACATATCAAAGATATTCAAGAACTTTCTGATCATGTTAATTTTGCGATTGAAAATTCTGACCTTTCTAAAATTGAAAGAACAATAATTTTGCATCGGTTTGGTTTGGAGGGATTTGAACCTAAGACATTAGCGGAAATTAGTGCGCTAACAGGCTATACTCCAATGGGAGTACAGAAAGCAGAGAAGCGCGCCATTAAGAAACTTAAAAATAATGAATTATTTCAAGAATTGGTGACATAAATGTAAAATGAACCCGATTTGAGGTATAATTTAACCATAAATAATGAAACACATTTTTTAGGGGTTTTTAGGGGGTTTTTAGTGTTATAAATGGTGTGAAATTAAATAGGTGTTCCCATATAGGGTGGAGAGAGATTGAGTGTTATTGAATAGAAAAATAGGGGGTTTTGCTCCTAATAAACCCAAACAATCTGAGCAATACGTGCAAGAAGATTTTTACTGTGAGATGTGTGGGCGTACTACCAAAGAAGAGACTGAATTGAATGAAAAGTTAAATAAATATTTATGCGACGGTTGCCGCAAAGAACAAGAAAGGAAAAACAAATGAAAAAAATAGTTGATGTGATTGCACTAGAGCGCGAGATGGTACAACGTTTAGATATTTTAAATGCTGATACAGTTTTTTTACAAACTGATAAAGCACAATCAAAAATTAATACTTTGATTGAAAGATTGCACGCTGTAGAATTAATCAAAAAACATTTTGATTTATTTCAATGGTTGATGGGAAATACTGACGTTACTCGCGAACGATTGCTTGATCAAGACGAGGCATAATGACCGAAGATTTATATGGTGATGTAGATGCAGCAACACCCGAAGCACCTGCACCAAAAAGAAAACGTAAATCAAAGGCTCTACAAGAAGCACCTAAGAAAAAGAAGCCAGAGGTACAAGGGTTTCATTTGCGAGTCGGTGTGATGGGTACACTGATTGATATTATGTCTCCTATACCCCGCGATCAGTTTTGCGAGGAAATGTGCGACACCATTAATGAAAGAAGCTCGGACCCGGGTTGGTCTGGTATTTATCACTTAAAGAAGATTGATGGCAAGATTGTGTCGGTACGCCTTCGTAGCATAGATGTAGTAGAGGAAATGTAATGGCAATTAATTTAGATAAGGCAGAACAAATTGGTGAAGAAAACAAACCATCTTCACCTAAAAGTGATTTATTGTTTGGGAATACTGAAGTCCTTACTATTAATAAAGTACCTTTTAGTGGGACTTCTTTTATAAAGGATGGGTTTTATCAATGCCCATTTTGCAGACGAAGTGCGATAAAACAAATTTTAGATTATAGGTGCCATAAATGTGAGAGTAAAGTAATAGCATGGCAATGTTATGCAACTAAGAAGGAGGAGAAACATCAATTGTATGATAGTTATATTTCGGGTTTTTATGAGGCGACTGCAGTGAAAGTTAAGAGGATAAAAGCTAAATATAAAAAAGAAGGAAAAGAATGGCCTGGTGACCCCAAACCTAAAACCAAAAACATACACCCCAATTAAAATGAGCGAAACATATCGCAATAGAAACTATCATAGTACTCGTGCTTCAAGAGAAATGTCAGACAAGAGAAGTAAGTTTGTAAGAGAAAGCAAATTTAGTTTTCTTACTGCTATTATTGATCACTATGCTTATTTAATGGATCTAAAAAAAGAAGAGTTTAGTTTCGAATACAATACATACATGAGCCATATTCGTTATACGAGTAGAAAGAAATTTAAACGACAACATGATAAAATATTAGAGATGGCAATAATGAAAGCATGTTCAGATCATTATGATGATTTTGGTGATAATAATTTATCTAATTTTGTAAAGACATATATGGCTACTCAAACTATAAGTGGATAAAAAAAATCAGTTAAATAATAATGTTTGATAGAAATAGGTTAACGATAAAAAAACTAGATGAAAGGAAATCTAAAACTTCTTATAACCCAACGGAGTTTATACCGCCGATTAAACAGCAAGAGCAACTTGCGTTTGTTGAAGAAATAGCAGCCGAGATAAGAAATAAGAAAAAAGTTATTATTGGCTTTGGTGCTCACTTTATAAAGAATAAGTGCCACCGCCATCTGATAGAGTTAATGGGTAAAGGTTATATTACTCATATAGTAACTAATGGTGCATCTACTATACATGATTTCGAATTTGCATATCATGGTAAGACAGAAGAAGATGTTAGAGAAAATTTAGCTAATGGAACGTTTGGTTTATGGGAAACCGGCGAACATATAAATAAAGCTATTAATACTTATACGGATTTAGGTTATGGAAAAGCGTTAGGTAAATATATAGATGAAGAAAGAGATAAATCTTCTATATGGCCAGCAGGTTGCATAAGTTTATCCTGGCATTGTTATAAAAGAAATATTCCCTTAAGTATATGTACTAGTATTGGGCACGATATTATTTATGAGCACCCCGAATGTGATGGAGCTAAAATAGGCAAGGCATCTTATACTGATTTTCTTAAACTTGCAACTACCTTGGAAGGGTTAACAGATGCAGTTATTTTATGCGTGGGCTCAGCAATTACGGTTCCAATGGTTATGGAAAAAGCCATGGCAATGGCTAAGAATGTTGCGCCCATTACTGGCACTAATATTAATTGTTACATCATTGATTTGTTTGATAAAGATAATAGGTGGTGCACTGATAGAACTACTGAACCTCCAGAACATGATATTTCTTATTTCATAAGACCTCTTAAAACATTTAATAGAATGTTTCCGGGCCGCTGTAAGTATATGCAGTTAGACAACCGGCAATTAATGTATCATTTAAGAGATGAATTAATGATAAAAAAGATTACTGGTGAGTGACCGATATGCCAATATCACACGATCATAAATGTTTATTTATTCATATTCCTAGAACCGGTGGCACTTCGTTTAGGAAAATTCTAGGAATAGATGGTAAAGATGGTGAGGTACCTGCATCATTAGAACAGATAAATGGTAAAGGATTATTATCTGTTTGTAATAGAAATCCTGAATTGCCATCTAATAAAGTGCCTAGAGTTTTGCATAAAGAACATTTATGCATGAAGCATATATATCAATTAAGTTTAGTTGATAATAAAATATATGGTGAGTATTTTAAATTTGCTTTTGTTAGAAATCCTTGGGACCGGGCATTATCTATATATTCTAATCATTACTATATCTATTGTAATGACTTTCAAGAGTTTGTAAATAAAATAAAAGTAATTGCACCATTTATTAATGATAATTTTACGTTTGAACTTGAAGAAGAGTTTTATGTTGATTATAGCAAAGTGGTGTTTAATACTCTCTATAATAAAGACCCAGATTTTCCTCATAGGCCATGGCCTGGTGATGAAGTAATATTTGATCCTCAATTTATACCTCAATATCTTTTTACTCATAACGAATATGGCGATCAGTTAGTAGATACGATTGCTTCTTTTGAAAACTATGCGGAAGATGCAGCAATAATATTAGAACGACTGGGTATTGATCATCCTATAGAAAAGATACATGCATCTGATCACCCACTATATAGGGATGTTTATACACCAGAGATGGTAGATATTATTGCTGATGCATATGCTAAAGATATTGAGATGTTTGGGTATGAGTTTTAAAGGATAAAAAAATAAAATGAAATAGCCTAATACATAGAGAGAATAAATTAACTCAGAACAAGAAGAAGAATTATTAAAAGAAAGAATAAATGAGTATCTGATAGAAAATAGGTTATTTCTTCCTTTTTTCACTATAAAGAAAAGAAGGAGTGGATATATCTTACTGCAATCTGAAGGCACTGTATGGGTAATTCGTGATGTTTTTTGATGGTTTTTTAAGGTTGTGGCCCGGCGACTAAAAATAAAGGAAAATAAGCCTTGACAAATCAAGAAAAGTTTCGTATATTATATAGACACTTTAAAAAGATAATAATATAACTGAAAGGTTAATATGAATGAATTATCCGCGTTAAGAGGCATAGAGGCCATTGTGAATAACACATTACCAACTGGTGTTTTTGTTTCTAATAATGCACACGATATTAGAACTGCATGTTTAACAGGGTTTTGGGATACGGATGTGAAACCTCATACTATTGGTGGGTTATTTCAAATTGTAGGTACCAAGCCTGTAAGAGAATCCATTGATACTGGTGGGGTGTTGACTTTCAAAATTGCAGAAGGTGAAACAGGAGGCACTTTTAGCGATAATCGTTGGTATGATCCATTAAAGATTTGGCGTAGTCGGCTGTATTTTAAACGCAATGATGCCGGATTCCCTCTCATAGAGTATAGAACTGATTTGAACGAGTTGGAAAATAGTGTGTATGGAAATAGTTCTAGCAAAGGGATGCAATGCGGATTTGTCTATGTTAACAGAGGTTGACAAAGTTATTTCACTCGTCCATAAAAAAACTGAAAGGAATTTATGAATAAAATATATAGCACAACAGTGCAAGAAGATGCAGAAGGAAATGCCTTTATTGAGATCCCAACAGAAGTATTAACCCAATTAGATTGGAATGAAGGTGATGACCTTGTATGGGATGAAACGGAAGTATGTGATGATGATGGCGAATTTAAGGGAGCCGTTATTTTTAAAATAAATGAAAATAAAGCTTGACAAACCAAGAAAAATTGTGTATATTATATAGACATTAAGAGAATAACTATAAACGAAAAAAGAGAGGTTTTAACCATGACTAGTGAGGCGTCACCACTGCAAGAAACACAATACAAACTGCAAGTAATAAAAGATAATATAGAGAATGAACCACCGTTAGCTAATTATATTAAACCTTATGAGAAAATGAATTATGATTGGGAAACTGACAAGAAAATAATTCAAAGAGTGGGAATCGACGCAGCCGGTGATCTTTTAGCCTATTGCAACGACTGCGGTATGTATCATCCTTTTGATGAAATGTCCAAAGACGCGCTACGAGGCCCATATGGTATAAAACAAAAATGTAAAGAATGTGAAAATAAGCGTCAACGCGATCGATCTGCTGCTGAAAAAAATGATAATGGAGATGGTGTTGCTCATTTGCCAACTATTACTCAAGTCGATCCTGTTGCAGATGCATCAGACAGGGCAGGTTATCTAGCAGCGTTAGAAGAAATATGGAATAAAGCACCCCAAGAGATTACATTTGATGGTCTAGCGAAGTCGGGCCTTACTGGTAAACATTTTATATACATCGTAAGATGGTTCGGTATCTCTAACGAAGTAATGAAGGATATAGAAGAAAGAACATCATCACAATCTACTAACGCAAAGTTTTATTATGTAGGGCAAACAAATGGAAATGATTTAGATTATAATGGTAGTGGATCAGATGCAAAGATAGTAAAAGATTTAACTAAAAATGATCCTAATGTTAGAGAGGAAATAAGAATTATTGATATAGTAGATCCAGCGAAAGTTAATGAAGCTGAGTATCTAATAATTAGAGAAACAGGCGCTTT
>Ga0080013_1005755_pt1 | contig 11351 bp, 21 predicted proteins | sample ETNvirenome_6_85_FD_69236 | JGI IMG/M metagenome (GOLD analysis project Ga0080013, IMG submission 69236) | Marine viral communities from the Pacific Ocean - ETNP_6_85 (SPADES assembly) (version 2) | ecosystem: Environmental > Aquatic > Marine > Oceanic | place: Pacific Ocean | collected 2013-06-19
TGCAGCAGAATTTGATGAGCAAGTACAAAAGCAGTTCCAAAAATCAGTTTTAAGGGACGAACTTAGAAAACGAGATGACAATACTTTAATGTATGTAGCATTAGGGGTTGGAATAATGACATTAGGATCGATTGTGATCCTTGCAAAAAGATAAAATTTGGAAAAGTTAAGTCCAAATATAACTTATAAAATGGCCATTATTGTTCTTATTTATAAGAATGAAATAATTGATATAATAAATCAACATGGCTTAGGTTCTTTGACATACGGAGTTGACCAAATAACTGTTAATAGGATTGTTATTAGCAATTTTAATAATATTCCTTTTATGATGGATATAGCTAACATAGAAGAAGGCGATGAGGAATATAGTAATTTTGTTTGTGGGGGATTGTGTATAGCTGGTATTGTTATTGCTGTAGTAGGTGGTAGTGTGGCTATGTCTAATGCAAGTAGAAATGCCAGAAAATCTCGGAATGACTTAAAACAAGCAGAATTAGAAGGTAGGTGGCTTACACGGGAAGAACAAAATAGATTAAAGTTATACTATCAAGATGAGTATGAATTGAAATTTTTAGAGGCCCAAAATGCCTACATGGAAAATCAAGAAAAAATAAATGTGGAAAATCAGGCAGTTAGGCATCAAAGTATGGTATTATTATTGTTAGCAAGTATAGCAATAGTTGGAATTGCGGCATTTATGTTTAAAAAAGTAAAATGAAAGACAAACATATATATTTATTAATTGGGGGTTTTATATTGGACAATAGGAAAACTATGGTTCGATTTTTAAACCAAGGGGGTTATGCTCAATTAAAACCTAATTCCTCTATACAAGATATAAATGATGTAGTAGCTTATAATATAACTAATAATGATTTTGTAACTAAATTAATTACTTTAATTGCAAATTCACAAAGTGATGGTTATAATTATATGGTAGAAATAGATAGTTTAGATTTAGGATCAGGTGGCGGCGGCGCTGGTGGCGGTTTAGATTTAGGATCGGTAGAGGGGGCAGCGGATACTGCTAATGCACAAACTCCTTGGGGAATGATTGCTTCAGTGGTAATGGATATAGCAGAAGGGGTTAATAATATGATTATTGCCGCTAGAATGGCTCTTTTTCAAAGAAACCAAGCAAGGAGACAAGAACTTGAAGATAGAAGATTAACAGATTGGCAAAAGGCACAAGCAGAATTAAATGCAAAAAAACAATTTTCTATTAATATTTCCACTGCACAATCATCTTTATTAAACCAAAAAAGTTTAGGTGAAGATGTTAATAAAAGAAATAGGAATTTAGCAATATTTGGGGTATTTGCAGTAGCTTCAATAATAATAATGGTATCTGTAGTACAATTAAAGAAAAAATGAAAGATTTAACAAAACTTTTAATAGTAGGTATTTTAGTTTTTGGGGCTATACAAATATCTAATAGTAAAAAAATAAAAATTTAAAAAATGGATCAATTAGCATATATAAAACAACAATGGGGCTTAACTGGTAATCAAGCTGATGAAATAGTTAGGTTTGTAGACAATAAGATTAGACCAAATGGAGACTGGGTAGAAAAAGTACAAGAAAAAGCAGATACAAAAGGAGTAGATTATGAAACACAGCTTTTATATGAAGCTCATTGGATGTTATATGATCCAAAATCATCTTCTTGTAAGTATTGTACTGAACCGGCGAAAAAAGGTGGTATGGCTATGGGCGGGTTATTTAGCGATAGAAATTACTGGACAGGGATAATAGTTGGTGTAGCAGGGTTATTATTATACCAAAATTATGTTAGACCGGCATTAAAAAATAGATAATTATGAAAAATATGAGTGATAAAACAAAATGTTATATATGCCTTGGGATAATAGGATTATTAATTATTAGAAATATCCAATTAATGAACCAAGTAAAAGAATTAAAAGAAGAAAATAAATAGTTATGGCAAAAAGAAAAATGAATGAATTTTTTAAGAAAATGACCGCTGCAAAAAAAAGTGGTGCGGCTTCTTTTAAATATAATGGTAAAACATATAAAAAGAAAAAAACTAAAACAGGTTTAGTAATATATAAAAAGGCTTAAAAATGAAAGTTTTAGGTGATAAAGTAAATTGGGGAACGGTAGTAGTTGCTGTAGGGTGTTTTATTGCTATTGAAATGTTAGCTGAAATTTATATTTTTAAACCAGGGGTAAAAAAAATAGTTCATGAAGAATTAGAAAGTTTAAAACAATAATGGACGATATAATACAACAAGCGGAAGGAGATATTACCAAGTATTTAAATACGGAAAATACATGGTTAGAAAAAGATGATTTTTTTGATACAAATCAAATTTCGCAACCTTATGTTTTAGGGGTTCCATCAAGTGGGGTAATAGGTGGTTTACCTGTTTCTTTTTCCGGTAAAAATTATTCTTTAACCGGGTATAGGCGTAATAGTCCCCATAGGAATAGACCGTATAATATTATTCCAAGTAGGAATATTAGCATGAAAAATGTTGATTTTCCTATTTTAGGGATAGACAATAAGGGCAACCGTAAGGTTATGGAGCCCGGTAGAAATTACCAATTTAAAGGTAATAGGGTATTGGAAGTTCCAATACGGAAACGAAAGCCATTTTTTAGTGGCAATATTTAATAATTAATTAAAAACTTTAAAAATTAAAAATTATGTGGAAAATAGGAATTTATGCACTCGCGGGATATGGGGCATATACTGCTTATGATAGATTCATAGCAGGTAAAACAAACGGAAACGGAAACGGAAACGGAAACGGAAACGGTGATGCTACTGTTAGTTTTGTGGGTACACCTTGGCAAAGAAAAGGGTATCAAGGAACTTATTGGCAAAATCAAAATAGTAATTTTGGTGGAGCAGGTTATAGTAAGTTTGTAGGTACACCTTGGCAAAGAAAAGGATACCAGGGAACTTATTGGCAAAATCAAAATAGTAACTTTGCTGGAAGAAAAGGTTATAAAAAATTTACAGGAACTGAATGGCAAAGAGCAGGACACTTAAATGCTACAAACTGGCAAAATAAAGGTGTTTTAAATGCTTGTGGAGCTTGTGGGTAAATTGAAATGGCTAAGTGGGAAGATTATTTAGAAGAAGGGCATTTTGAAAAAATCCTTACTGTTGGAGGGGTTGTTGCAATTGCAATAGCCACATCCTATGCAATTAGGGGTTATTTAGATATTTTACGGATTAAAAAATTAAAAAGTGAAATTAAAAATCCTTCTAAAATCGACGATAGTGAATAAAAATTTAAAAAATTAAAAATGGCAATAGATTTAACAGGACCTCCTTCACATATTACAGAAAGGTTACACGATGTTCCAAAATGGGAAACTCATGTCTCTGGGACTTTAAATAATAATAGTAATAATACTACTAACGGAAATGGAAACGGAAACGGAAATGGAAATGGAAATGGAAATGGAAACGGAAATGGAAATGGAGACGAAAATGAAGACCAAAATGGAAATGGGAATGGTAATGGTAATGGTAATGGTAATGGTAACCTTGGGTTACTTCCACCTAAACAAGCTGGTATGCCTATGAGCAAAATAGTCATTATAATTGGTGCTTGTGCTGTATTATATTATGTAGCCAAGAAGCAAAAATGGATTAAATAATGGCTAAAGGAGGTGTTTCAAGGATACAAGATGGAAAAGTAGCTCCATTGGATATACAAATTGCTTTTAATATTTTAGCAATATTGATGGCAATACAATTGTATGATAATTTTTTAAAAGATACTATTGGTGGTGGAAAAACAATCGATCAATTAGTCGGATTAGAAAAATAAATTTAAAATAAAAAAATATGAGTTATTCAAATTTTAATAGAGGTAGAGGGCAAACAAGACAGGTAGGATGTGATGGATGCTGTGAATGTCAAACAAGTTCTGATTGTGTAGAGAATTATCCAATGGGTGAGGATAGACCCGAAGGAACAACTTTGAGCACTTGTAAAAGTGGGTGTTGTGTTTGGTCAAGACCAACTTTAGATCAAAGTAAACGGTCTACTTGGACAGCAGGAGCAAGTCAATCCCAACCTTATATGATGTCTGCCCCAGCAGGAGGTGGAACTATAGGACCGGCAGCAGCCAGTATAGGTTTTAGTGGTGATATATACCCATCAAGTTGTGGCACTCAACGTGCAACTACTTCAGTAGGTGAATATGTTATTGGGATGGTAACAGTAGGTATGTTATTTTTCGTTATAGGATATTCATTAAAAAAAGGAAGTAATATAGCTTAAAAATATAGATATGAGTAATAATTTATGGTTTAAGGAAGATCGTTTAACAAAGGGTCCATTATGGTTTAATCAAGGCGGAATTTGGACGGATCTATTATCTGGAAATCAAGGTAATTGTAGCAGTCCGAGTTTAGGTGAGGTTTGTTGTAATCCAGGATATACAAATGACGAAGGACACCCTACTTGCCCAAGTTCTTATACAAATCCAGTAGCTTTAGGAAGTGATCCTTGTCCTTATACATATAATCATTCTGATTATCAATGTGGGGCTATAATAGATGATGTTCCAATGGTAACTTGTTATAGGTGTAATGCGTCTAATCAGTTGATAAGTCAAGAATCTGAAGGTGAATGTATATCTGATAATTGGTCTTTAGAGCCACCTGATTGTTCTGAAAACCTTACTAATGAAGATGAAGATATTTATGGTTGTAGCGATCCAAATGCATTTAATTATAATCCTGAAGCGGATATTAATGATGGTTCGTGTGAGAAGGTATTAGAGGGTTGTACTGATCCACTGGCTACCAATTATATGGAAGTTGCAAATACAGATGATGGGAGTTGTGAATTTGATAGTAATGGAACTGATAATGGGGGTACCGAAACGGGTGCATTTACCAATATTTGTTATAAATGTGAAGAGGGGGTTATAACCACTTTAAATCATGAGTCAGAAGTAGAGGGGGAATGTCCTGAAGGTTATACTATAGATGAAACCCTTGAATGTGAAGAGGAAGAAGATGAAAATGGAAATGGAAATGGGGTATATGAAGATGAAGATGAAGATATAGTTTTAGATCCTCCTGTCCAAGCTGGTATTTCCGGTCCACAAATATTAGTAGGAGCTATAATACTTGCGGGATTATATTACTCATATAAGAAAAAAATAATTTAAAAACGCACAATAATGTCAAGAGCAAAGGCTTTAAAAATATGTAAAAATTTAACTAAGACTATTAATGGGATAATTCCTATTACCCAAGATAACTACCATGTGACTTTTGAAAGTCCAAGGGCAAAAAAATCCACATTGCAAAAAGTGTTAAATAAATTAGTTAAAAAATATAAAATTAAAGAAATTGAGTTGGCGAATGGTATAAAAAATAATTAATGAAAGGTAAATTTTTTATAGGTTCAGTATTAGTAATAAGTATAATTGGGACAATAGTCTTGCTAAGAGAGTCGTTTTTAACTGCTAAATTAATACGAGAAAATAAAAAATTTGAAAATGAATGATTTTTCTGAATATGAAGTATTAAAATTCATGCCTATCAAGTTGCCTTATCAATATAAAGGTTTAGAACCCTATATTGACGAAGAGACTATGCAAATACACTATAATAAACATTATATAGGGTATTTAAATAAACTTAATAAGGCGGTAGATAAATATGATGTCTCTGATGACATTATGGATATAATGAGAAATATTGATCAATATCCTCTTGAAATCAGAGATAATGGGGGTGGTTATGTGAACCACTCTATGTTTTGGAAGGTTTTAAAGCCAAACCCCACTAAAAGGAACAATATCCCTACGGGCGTGGTTTTAAACAAAATAAAGCAAGATTATGGCACATTTGGGCAGTTTAAAGAAACTATTATAGAAGCTGCGCAACGGTGTTTTGGATCAGGTTGGTTGTGGTGGGTTATGAATAAGGATGGTTCTACTAATATTTTAGTTACTCCATACCAAGATAATCCATATATGCCACCATATAATGCGTATCCTATTTTAGGTATAGACTTGTGGGAACATGCTTATTATTTAAAATATGATGCAGAAAAAACAAAATATGTTAAAAATATTTTTAACATCCTTAATTGGGATGAGGTTAAAAAGCGGTGTATTCGTGGAAACCAAAGTATTTTTGATATAAATATAATTAATTAAAAAAATATATATTATGCAAAAATTATTTGATTTTTTAGGTGGTCGTAAAATGTTCTTTGCGATCTTTTTATTTTTATGTGCAACAGTATTCTTATTTGTTGACAAAGCAGATTTTGGCGATTGGTCACAATTTGTAATGTGGATATTTGGTATATATGCTGTGGGTAATGGCGCTGAACATTTAGCGCGTAGAAAAGAGTAGATAAAATTATGTTCAAAAAAGTTAAACATAAGGCTTTTCTAATTTGTATATTCCTTTTAGGGCTTTTTATATGGCAAGCATTTGCTGCCCATTCCCAATTAAAGGATTATAAAAATCAGATTGTTAAGTTTAAGGATGGAGAACAGGTTTTTATTGAAAAATTAAATGAAAAAGGAGAAAGGATAGCAGAGCAAGATCAAGTTATATTAACACAGAAAGACGCGATAGCTCATAATTTATTAGAAATAGATAAATTAAAATCAGTTAATTCTCAAGTAAAAATAAGAACTATCACTAAAATAGATAGTGTATTTGTTCCTATAATAGATACGGTTGAAAGGATCGTAATAGATACAACTGGTGTTGCTTTGCTACGGCTCCCAACAAAATTTGGGTTAGAAAATGAGTGGTATTCTCTTTATACTACCGTTAATACGGAGGGTATGATGATAGATAGTTTATCACTTTTTAATAGACAAGTGGTTACGATTGGTTTTGAAAGTAATGGTATTTTAAAAGCACCGACACCAAAGGTTTTGGTTACAAACGAAAATCCTTATGTATCGGTTAATAGTTTAAGTAATATAGTAATAAAGAACGATTTAAAGTGGTATGAGAAAAAAGCAGTTTGGGGAGGAATCGGATTTGTTGGAGGATTAACAACATTTATATTGATAACAAAATGAACATAAACGAAAGAAAAGATGCGATAATCTCTTATGATTGGAGTGATTTTATAATGAGTCAAATAGATTATCTAAAAGAAAATCCTGATGAGTTTTTAGAACAATATAGCATAGATGCAGCTGGGATGGAGAGTTTTGAGGAGGATAAAAGTGCTTATATAGATTGGTATTTTGAAGGTGATGAGCAAATAGAGTGGGATTGGTATTGGGATGATTTTTTAATGAACTTGGATAGTGAATTTAAGGGATATGTTGGTGATAGAGTATTCGTTGAAGGCAGTAATATGGGGTGGAGAAACAGAATGGGTGTTAAGTCATTTGTGTTAGATACTCCAGAGGATATGTTTAGAGAATTAGTACCTCAAAATACTGATGTCACCTTTTATTTATGGAAAATAAGAGAAGGTGAATATGAGGCGAGTGTAAGTCATCACGATAGTCCAATGGGTGAGCATTTTGATATTAAAATAATGCCTGATTATATAAATAGAATATATCTTGAAAACTATGATGGTGAAAGAGTTGGTTTGATAAAGGTTGATAAAAATGAATTAGGCGAAATAGAGGATTTATATGATGATGATTTATACAATTTTTCATTTTATAAAGATGAAGATGAAGATGATGAAGGCAAATATCTTATCCTGAAATATGAGTATGATGATTCAAAAAAAGAAATAAATAAGAATTTAGGCAAGTTTTTAAAACAATTTCCTAAATCTGAATTTGTAGATGATTTTAAAGAGATTAATGCTTTTGCAAAAGGTGGTGTAATTGAAGAATGGAGTATTCAAACAGATAATGAAGATGAACATTTTGATAATGAAGATGAAGCCACAGAATTTTGGAAAAGTTTATCTGAAAAAGAAAGGAAAAGTGGTCAATACTTTAGAAAAAGTTATTTCAAAAATGAAGATGGAGAATTAGAAGAAGATGAAGTAGAAATAATAGAGCAATTTGCAAAAGGTGGTATAACAAAACCAAGACTTAAAAAGGGGGATAAAGTTGATATATATGGGAAAAGATGGTTCCAAAAGAGTTATGGAAATACTTATCATGTTACAAAAGTATATGTAAATGGGGTTGATATAGGAGAAAGTGACCAGCAATATGGTTATGATGAGCAATATCTCCAAACAGGAGCAAAAATCCTATGGAATAAATATAAACCACCTTATAAATGGAATATGAATAACCCATTATGGATGTTAAGGAATAATGGTATTGATATTTATTATAACGCTACAGATGTAGAGCGTGAAAAAGATTTATGGTTTAGTAGTCGTAGATTTGCAAAAGGTGGGGATTTAAGGAAATACAAAGTGGGAGATGAATTTATTGATGAATGGGGTAGTAAAATTATAATAATAGGTCAAAGGTTAAGACCAAGTGGAAAGCCCGTATTTGAAGATGAGTGGAAAATTGAAAGAAGAACAGACGGCAAAGGTAAACAGAGAGGTTATCGTTCTGAGAAACTTTTAATGAGGGAACAACAATTAGATACATTAAAAAGTTATGCAAAAGGTGGGAGAGTTATGAGTGTAGAAAGATTGGCTCAAAAGTTAGAAAGAGCATATCCTAACATTAATTTGCGAGAAGATGATGATAGTATCTCTATTTTTGAAGAATTCCCAACCGACAGAAGAGGGTATGAGATAGCAGATTATTATAGTGAGGCAGAAGATACAACATTTGGTGTCAAAGACCATTTTAATAACTTTTTAGAAAGAAATGGGTATTGGGCAGAGTGGCAAAACCCTGGTCATTTAAAGATATGGAAACGAGATTTCGCAAAAGGTGGATTAACTCCAGAGGAGGGTGAAATGGTAGAACCTTGGATGTGGGATTATATAAAAAATGAAATAAGTTATACTCGAAAACCAACTTCTATAGATGAAGTTAGTGCAAGTTTTGATGCAGCAGAAGTAGATGAAGAAGTGTTACAAATTATAGGTTTATTTCCAAGATTAGAAGCTGATAACCTTGAAGACCTTGATGGTGTATTAACAGGAGACACCCAATTTTATGTCGTATATATTAATGAAGTACCTTATTTAATAAATAATGAAGGTTTTGATTATCCACGATATGCAAGTAGAATTGATAATTTAGAAGGAACAGAAGAAAATTGGGGTTTAATATATAATCCTAAATTTAAAGGTTATGCACAATATGCCAAAGGAGGTTATTTGAAAAAAGTAAAAGTCCCTAAAAACAGTCCTTTTTGGAAAATGACTGAAAACGAATTAAAAAAGGAAATTATTGATGCATATTTTTATAAAAAAAGATTTAGTATGCACAAGGCAAATAACAAAAAATCTATCCTAAACAACCGAAACTTTGATTGGAAAGAAAGGTCTAAAAGGTTAGAACACGATAGTGCTTGGTGGGATCGTGAAAGGAAAGAGGTAAATGATAAGTTAAAACAACTACGAAAAGTACACATGGAAAAATTTGGTGTAGTTGATTATATCCCCTCCGGAGTAACAGGCGCTTCAAGAGGTTGGGAGTATTATCGGCTTGCAAAAGGTGGAAAAATTACTAATAAAAAGGTAAAAGAATTAATAGAAAACCACACAAAAGCAAAGTGGAGAAATACTGATATGGGAAGTGGTTGGGAATTTACTTTAAGACACCCTGATGATAATGAAAAACTATCGGAGAAATTATATTTAGATTTTTATGATGGTGAAGATGATGAATATAAAGAATGGAAAGAAGATACGCTTGTCTATACACGAAAAGAATTTTTAGAAGAAGTAATGAAGGATAAAAATGTAATTGAGGAGTTTCAAGAATTTATGCAAAAAGATGAAGATTTTGCAAAAGGTGGTAAAATAGTACCAAATCCTTATGATAAATATTTACATGATAATCCTTATGATCAATATTTAAAAGCTCGAGGAGGTAAATTAAATAAAAAAGAAGATACTACAGCTTTAATGGGAGGGGGATTAGCCGGAATACTATTAGGATTTTTTTTAAATAAATAAAATGCAACAAAAAAGGGACATATCAATTAATACAGCAGGAAATGTAAATGCTTCTGGTGGTGCTTTTTTTTTAAGAAATGGGGGTACGGTAAAAACCACCATTCCTAATCTTAACTTTGTAGCTTGTGGCCAAGGAGGTCCTCAACAACAAGTTGGATTTGTTGGTCCATCACCTTGGACTGGTACACTACAACAAATTCTCCAGTATTCAGCAGATTTAAGAATTGGAAATGGACAACAAACCTATAATGGGGTTAAGTTATTGTGGTATGCAACAACTACATCAATCACAGGATTAGAATTTGGATATTTAGATTTTGGGAAAGGTTGGGTAAGTGGGGCGGATACAACAGTAACCGGTAATTATACTAAATTAGGGGATATAGGTGCCAATTCCGCAACACCTGACCAACTAACGTATGATAAAATAGCTTTTTCATTTAAACCTGACAATCAATTAATGTTCACATTTGTTATTTATAATAATAGCGGAGCAAATGCGGATCGTGTGGGGTATGTTTCAACAATAACAACAGATTCTAAATTAATTTAAAATGGAAACTAACCCTACATTCGGATTATCAGGAAATATTGCCCCAAACTCCTATAATATAGGAAAGGGGGCTATGACCCTTGTTGGTACAACAGATAAATCTGGTACATGGGCTAATGGTAGTTATATGCTGCCTTTTCCGGTAGGTGGGACCTCAAATATAACATCTTTAACTGGGGTAAACCGTTTGACAGCAATGTCGGCTATGGGTTATATTCAATCAAACCAAATAATAAGTGGATGGCAAATATATTGGACCACATTAAGTGGTGCTATTACAGGTTTACAAATGTGTATGTTAACATGTCCCCAGTCTAATTATGAAGGAAATACAGTTATGGATTTTAGTGAAACCGTAATGGATAGTTTAGTTATAGGGGGAGCACCCGGTGCATTTAAATATGATTCAGGGCAATATACAGGGGCTCAACCTAATGTAGATGATTTTGTTATGTTTGGTATTAAAAATGATAGGGGATCAGCCACAAACAGTTTTGATTCTATAGTAAGTATTGATTTTAATTGGGAAACAGCATGACAGAATTATCAAAAAGTTTTGGAGTATATGGAGGAACAAAAACCTCTAATCCTAGTGGCGCTATGAGTTTATATTGTGCTTATGCTTATAAATTGCTCACTGCTGCGAATAGTTATACTTATCCTTCTATTTTTAATGCTACCAAATGTTATTCTAACTTAGCTTTAATAAATCTTACTTTTGGTAATATGGAAGGTATTTTCTATTTTGTTCAA
>Ga0080013_1005756_pt1 | contig 11349 bp, 15 predicted proteins | sample ETNvirenome_6_85_FD_69236 | JGI IMG/M metagenome (GOLD analysis project Ga0080013, IMG submission 69236) | Marine viral communities from the Pacific Ocean - ETNP_6_85 (SPADES assembly) (version 2) | ecosystem: Environmental > Aquatic > Marine > Oceanic | place: Pacific Ocean | collected 2013-06-19
ATCGAGCCACTTAACGGCAGCGTATGTCCACCTGTCTTTGACTTTGGTGCTTTCTACTATTCCGTATCTCCGTATTCCTTGGTAATCTTGGAATACTGCTTGTCCAATTTTCATTCGTCCTCCACTTTTGTAACCTCGATGGGCTCAAATAATACTACGACATTCATATCCCCAATAGTATAATAAGCCCCGATATAACCACTTTCAACAATATTCTGAAATAGTTTGTCGTAATCCAGGCCATGGCCATATGGGCCGGCAGAAATCTTTTTGATTTCATCAGGGTCTGACATCATATCGTAAATTTTATCTGCCGGGACGTCAGCGTAATACAGTTCCTTGCTTGAAGAAACTATGGCCTCGGCGTCGTTTAAATCAACATAAAAAAAGGTTCTCGGATAAGAAGACATTTGATAGTCTTTACGAGAATAGCTTTGACGATGAGTTAAAAAATATGCTGGATCTAATGTTATCTCTTGTTCTTTTGCTCTAGAGAAGTGATACAATCTAAAATCATCTGTTGTATACGCCCTCCAGTTTTCAAATAAGTTTTCCATGATTAGTCTCCCAAGGTTTCTAAGTATCTATGTAAATACCAGATTGCTTTCTCAATGTCTTGTTTCGCATTGTTTTTTTCTTTGTGTCTCGCAATATATTTAATAACATTGCCGCAATGAAAGTTTAAATCCCACGCCTCGATAACATTAATGGCCTCGTAAACACTATCTTCCCCTCCATAATATGAAGGGTGATCAACCGGCTCACAGGCCAAAACACCTTCTGAGTAGGAACCGAACCTATCCATCATGTCATTATTGGCAGTGCTGTTCTTTATGAAATCATCATATTTTTCTGCATCACGATCTTTGAATCCGCTCATTAATCTGTACTCCCCAGGGCACCGCTGCCTCTGCTGGAAATAGTAACGGGGTTTTGATATAGCTTTTCCGTGGTTGTCTCAGTCGTTCTAAACGAAACAACGGGCACCATAACAACCTGTGCAATTTTATCTCCGTTGAAGATAGTTTGGGGAGAATTACCCACATTGTGTAAATCAATAAACACTTCTCCATCGTAACCGCTGTCAATAATGTGAGCACCGACAATCAAACAACGCTTTGCGCCCATTGATGAGCGGTTACATACCTGAAGCATGTGACCATGAGGCACTTCGAACCTCAACCCCGTTGGGACAACCTTGTTGCAACCAGGGAAAATTTCAACATCTTCCATGAGGTCTGCATAAATATCCAATCCTGCGTCGGATGGGTTTGCCCGTGTTGGTGATTTGATTCCTTCGTGCTCTTTTGAATATTGTATTAACATAGTTCCAACTCCAGTTGTTGATTGCTATCGAAGAGGTGGCGGTTGTGTCTTTCCAAGAACCCCTCTGTTAAGCTAATCCATTTATCAAGTGGGATTCTGACCATCAGGCGAGAGGTGTCAACCTCAAAATATTCAGGGCTGTCAATCTCCAGATAGATATTTTCTCCATCGTCAGTCCTTGAATATATTTGATACTGCATATCATAACTCATCATTATCTTGCTGCTCATTATTCATAGCCTCCTCTACTTGCTTAATGGCCTCGGTCGTTTTGTTCCAGCAATCTGGGCAGTACAGTCTGACAACTTGTTCTTGTTCTCTTACAACTACTTTCCAGGTCATCGCATGCTCTTTTAACTTCTTGTCAAAAGGAGCCAAGCAGGCAGCGCATTCGTCGCCCATCTTGTCGAATAACCCAAGTAGTTCCTTCATCTCTTTCTTATGCTTCTTAGCCTTGTTACGAGCTATCTTTCTTTCTAGGCTTCCCATTATTTAACTCCTTTAATCTTTCTTCTGCTATCTCGTTCAATAGGGCATATTCTCCCCGTAGTTCTATAGCTTTTTTATTATAGGCTCTCGCAGCTTCTTTCTCACAGGTGAAATGACCAAGGTAGATATTCTTTCCATCGTGTCTGGTCGCTGCCTGCCACTTCTTCCCCCCCTTATGCCAAGTTACCCCTCTATACTGTGAAGAGGTCTTTTTACGGTAGTCTTGTTTTCTATTATCCAATAGGTAATCTTCTTTGGGGAAGTTTGTATAGGCATATTCTCCCCATAGTTCAAGTGCCTTCCTGTCATATGCTCTTGCGGCTTGTTCCTCGCAGGTGAATGAACCAATGTGAGCCTGCTCACCCCCTGTCCTAAGCCTTGCGATCCAGCTGTTACTACTGCTCGGCTTATATACCCCTTTATATTGTGAAGTAGTGTTTTTACGGCCTCTGCTATTCCAGATATTTTGTGCTCTAGTTACAAATCTCAGATTTTTTTCTGTATTGTCCAGCCCATTATGGTTTATATGATCGACTATCATTCCCTTTTCGGGCTTTCCGATTATGAGAGTGTGCATTAACAACGTGGTTCTTCTTGGACCTACCCGTCCATTGGCGTAACAATACAAGGACCGGTCTGGATGAGGTATAGTGGCTTGAGCATATGGATATTGGACTGAGGGGGGTGCCGTTAGATACCACCGATGCTCTTTGACCTTATCCCAGTTTTTGGCGTCAATAGTGATTATGTGGCTACCTGGAAATTTTTTACTCTTGCTCTCGATAAAGATGTGTGTTGTGCCGTCTTCATTGTGTTTAAATTGATTCTTCATATTTACCCCAATAGTTTAAATGTGTGTCGAATTGACCGTGTACTAAAACCCCAGTCTTCGTTGTGCTGTAACTTTGCTGCATAAGGTCGATTTAAATGAATCTCATCGTGTTCTTTAATGCCCCAGCATCTAATAGTAGTAACAGTCGACGTGTCGTCAATTACCTTCAGGACCCAGAAGGGCTTGTCGTTCTTTGTCTTCTTCCGAATTATTTCTCGGGGAATAAACCAAGCCACTCCAAGGTTCTTGTCCCAGTTGCCAAGAGGTGGAACACGATGATTCCAGATTGACTCCTTGAGTTGTTTTGTCATGACCAAATCAAATGGAAAGATACCAGTCAGAGTTGAAACATTTTCAATCTTTTCCTCGGGTGTGAAGTCTTCCTCTGCGCAATATTCTTTAATATTCTCTGCAAACTTCTTGAGATTCTTGGGCCTGTTGTTAACGCATGCCATCCAGAAGTGTTTGCAGCCATTAAATCTATCATCGACTAAGCTATCCAAGCCACCGCTGAGACACAGAGCGTGTAAGGCTCTCTTGTTCAGTTTGGAATAAACGACGTCCTCGTTAAACAACAGTTCTTCAGCAGTATTAAAGGGTCGATTCTTGATAATCTGCTCAACAGCTTTATCCCCGACACCCTTAATAGAACTAAAGGGTTGAATCAAAGTTTTGCCATCTTCACTAATCTCCCATTGTTCAGTTGAGGTATTAATATCAACGTGCTCAATCTCATAGCCATACTTCTGTACCAAACTAATAGCCTGTTCCTTTCTGCTTTCAGGCTCTTTGTCTAAGAAGGCAGCCATCCAGCACTCGGGATAATAATTTAAGAGCCATGCGCACTGGTAACTAAGTATGCTATAAGCAACAGCATGAGACTTATTGAAGCCATAACCAGAGAAATATTCAAAAGTTCTCCAGAGCGTCTCTGCGGTCCCTGCAGCAATTGACTTAGCAAGGCATCCTTTAATAAATCTCTGCCTGATTTGTTCTTTTTCCTCATTTCCTTTACCTGTTCCCTTCTTCGTCAAGAGCTTCCGAAGTTTGTTGCCCTCGTCAAGCGAAATATCCTCGCCCAACTCATGAGCCAGCATGGCGATTTGCTCTTGGAAAATAAGAAAGCCTGCTGTCTCTTCTGTAATTTCTTTTACTCGGTCATTGATATACACAATGTCCTTGGGATTGCGCTTTGCCTTAACATAAGACCTATCAACACTGGCGCTCAACGGACCAGGGCGATAGATAGAAGTAATGGCTGAGATATCAATAATGTTCTCAGGCTTAGCCTTCTTGCAGAACCGTTGTGCTCCTTCGTTAGTAAACTGGAACACGCCGACGAACTTACCTTTCTGAAATATGTTTTTGTAAACCTTCTGGTCATTTAAATCAATCTTGTCTGGGTGCAAGTTTTCGTCATAGTATTTCTTGATGTCCTTGTAGGTGGGACTCTCAATCCCGTGGTTCCTCTTAAGGACGTGGCCGACGGCGCATTGAATCATTTCAAGTGTCGAGAGGCCAAGCAGATCAAACTTAATAAACCCAAGTGGCTCAAGATGACGGACGTTTTGCCCCTCAGACCAAGGAGTTTGGACAACACCGCCGGAATTAATGAGCGGCATATATTTATCCAGGTCTTCGCCAATCACAACGCCGCCTGCATGGCGGCTTGTGGAGCGCTTCTGTCCCACAAGAGCCTCAACGTGCGTCTTAATATGTGGATACTTACTCAGAAAATCGCGAAGCGAATCTGAATATTGCATCACTTCTTCAAATGTAGGCGCATAGACACCAGCGCGTATTCCGTGTTTTGCCTTGGCCTTTGGAGTCGCCTCGCGGACCATCTTGCTGGTCACGTTATTCACTTCCATAAACGGAATATCATAAAACTTGCCAATGTCTTTAATCACTGACCGTAATTGTAGGGTATTAAAATTAGAGATGGGGACAACAGTAGTTTCACCCCACTCCTTAGCAAGAATCTCTTTGAGGCCGAAGGCATCACTGACGTCATAATCAATATCAGGGTAATCCTTTGCGTCCGAGCGCAAGAACCTACTGAACAGAAGGCCATACTTAATCGGGTCAACTTGCGTGATACCAAGAACGTATGCCACCAACGAGCCTGCGGCGGATCCGCGGCCCGGGCCAGAGAGCATATTCTCGTTTGCTTTGCCGGCAATTGCTTTCATGGTCAAGAAGTATTTACTAAACCCGCGATCATTAATAATCAGAAGTTCGTGCTTCAAGCGATCGATATACTCTTGATTCTCGGCTAGGTCGAAGTGTTGTAATCCAGCAATAGACGCCTTAATAAGCGCCTGCTCAGCAGTCACACCGTCAGGTACAACAAAACTGGGCAAGCGAACTGTGTCATCAGGCATAAAGCTCTCAATCATTTCGTTGGCAACCCAATGCGTGGTCGTCAAGCTATCATACACAAGATCGTCACTGTACGTAACACCACACTCTTCAGAATACTTCTTATATGATTCCCACATCTGATCGCCGTTCTTCGGATAGAGTTCATATCCAATTTCATCAACACCGTCAGGCAATTCAGATGTCAGCCATTCAGGAGTCTTGGACTTACCAAGCCACCCAAGTCGCTTATATAATTCCCTGTCCTTCCAGGCATCTGGATTGGGATAGTGACTGTCCGCAGTCGAAATTAAAGGAATATCATATTCCTTATGCATCTCAATGATAAATTTGTTCAACCTATGCTGTTCTGGTATATTGTTCCACTGAAGTTCACCGAACCACCTGTCGCCAAGAATAGCGACCATCTGTTCTGTGGTGCGTCTCATTGCTGTGAGAACAGCATCATCACCAGACTCACGATTATCCCAAAAGTCACCTGCGTAAACACCACCAAGGCAAGCAGATGAAGCAATAATTCCCTCATTGTATTTCTCCAAGAGATCGTAATCTAGCCGAGGGAAACGATAAAAATTGTCACCCTGGTGTGATTCAGAAACGATCTTGTAAATGTTGTTTAACCCAACCTGATTCTGTGCGACGAGAACTAAATGGCGTCTTCCGCGGATCTTATTATCGGACTTCTTTTTCGAAGCCCCCTCGTCCTCCGTCGCCATTTTGTCATCGTCAGATGACAACTGTTTCTTTGCAGACTTCTTATCCGCTTTTACTTTTTCGTATTCTTCCTTCCATTCGGCAATAGAAGGCACGAAGTATGCCTCCACACCAAAGATGGGCTTGAAGTCTTTGCCTGCAGTCTTCATCTTCTTGGCATGAAGGACTTGATAAGAGAGGCCATTCATATTCCCATGGTCAGTCAATGCCAGGGCATTCATACCATTCTGGTATGCAAAGTCCATGTGCTCTTGTGGATATCCAAACCCATCAAAAACAGAACCGGCAACGCTGTGAGCGTGCAGTCCAACAAAAGGAATTTTAGAAACAGTTCTATCCATGCTTACCCTCCAAGGTTACACAGTCAGTATAGGAACAAGTAGGGCGACGTAAAGCCTGTAGTTAAAGAATACCCATATATCTTTCGCCTCGGTCACATAGCATTGTAACAACAATACCTTCGGGATTGTGTTCTTCAATCCATTTTTCAGCAGCAAGAACGTTTGCTCCGGAGGACACGCCTACAAGCAGGCCGTTTTCCCTGGCTAGTTGTCTCGCTCTTTTTATCGCGTCGGCAGTCTTAATTTCAACGACCTGGTGCATTAGGGACGTATCTAAAAGGAAGTCCTCACCGTCGTTAATGCCTTGAATACCATGTTCTGCCGCCGGCTCCGCAGGGGTTACCAAAACAAACTTAGGTTTTTGATGGCGCATAGTATCGAAATACCCCTTAACACCCATCATAGTGCCGCCTGTGCCGGCGCCGGAAACAAAGGCAGCCAGATTGTGGCCGTAAGTTTGTTCAAATATTTCCGGCCCAGTGGCTAGCTGGTGGCAAAGAATATTGTCTTCATTGCTAAACTGCTTTGGGGACCAATAAGATTCATTTTCGCTAACTAATTTATCGCGAAGGCCTATTGCATCCTTAAATGCATTTTGACCAACTTCAATAATCTCGGCACCGTAGAGCTTCATCATCTTTTTGCGCTCTTCGCTCATATTATGTGGTATAATAATTATGACCTTCATTTTGTTACATGCGCCTAGTCTCGCGAAAGCGATCCCTGTATTTCCGCTAGATGCCTCAATTATGGTTGTTTTGCCCTCTAGTTCGCCGCGGCCTTGTGCCATACCGAATATAAAATACGCCATCCGGTCTTTTACAGAGCCAGTGGGGCTATAAGTTTCAAACTTAGCCCACAATCTATCACCAATTTCAACCATTGGTGTTTCTCCAATAATACTATTCATCGTCTATCCCCATCTCATTCCATTCAGAATACCCCAACATGCTAGGTTTTTTAATAAAATTATTGTCCTTCAAAAATTTACAATAATTTTCCCAACAATCAATTGGATAATAATTCTCAACTTCAACTTTATTATAACTAGAGAAATCAATTGTATCAAACACTTGTTTTAAATTAAAGTTTCTATATGAAAATCTTTCTTCTAGTGAGTATTTCTCTTTGCGCGCGTCTGGATCTTTCCAGAGTCCCGTGGACTTTGCGTTGACCTCGGATATCAATTGTTCAACCTGGTCAATCGTTAATGTAAAACCAAGATATAAATTATCCTGAACATTCTCATTGTTGTAAGTCAAAGTAAGATCACCCTCGGTGATAGTTTTTCTATGTTCTCGCAACAACCAAGGGGCGCTATAACCATATGGCCAAGATATGTAAAATTTATCTGGTCTTGTGTAGACACTCATGGATCCCAAAACCTTGTCAGCCACCTTCGATCCGTGTATCGCGCCCCAAGCCACATTATCTCGTTTGTTGATGTCGCGGATTGCTATGGGTACGTAGTACACCCGGATAGGTCGCTTGACATCATTTTTGTTTCTTTCAAAATGGCGATAACTGTAAACGGGATCTTGTATCTTCTCACCAATTTGATATCTTATTAGCGGGGTCACATCGTCATTGCATATAATCCATATTGTATTACAACCTGCATATGCACATTCGGCCACTGCTCGTTCGACAGCCAAATAATTTGGGCCGACGGGCATCAGGCTCTCGTGCCATGGCATGTTAAAATCAGATTTTAGTCCGGACACAGGAATGATTCCAGCAATTTGTTTCTTCAATTAATCGCCTCGTATACTGGAAACACATTGCGGCGCCACAAAATGAGATTGGCGCGCCCAAAGCCGTGCCTGTTTAATATATCCAACGTCTTAAACCTAGCCATGGTATCGCTAAATTCAAAGCTTTTTAGCTGATTCTCGGCCAAAAAGGACTCACTTACCAGATCCTTATACCCTCGGGCCCCATCGATGCGTATGTTATTAAAAAAGGTGATTCTATTAACAAACTTGTCTTCTGTAACAATTTCTTCCAATTCGACTGCTCCAAGCTTCGTGGCATCGAACCAGTCCAACACTCTATAGCCTACTAGGTTAAGTTCGTATTTGTCCTCTAGGCCTGATACATTTCTTACACCAAAAACATGCAAGTCGTCATACCCTATTTTATAGACTTTGTTGGTATTAGTAAATACGCCAATTGTCTTTTCTTTCTGATCAACTCTCAGTTTATCAATTAAATTTACAAAAGGGTTCAAAGCCTTGACGTATAACGAATGGGCTTTATCCGCCCATTCGTTTTCTAAAGTATCGTAATTTGGGTTTGATGATTTTTCGTAAGAATGAATAGCAGGAGAACAATTAACAAGTATGTGATAATTGTTTTCTAAAGCAAAAGTTAGTGCTTCGATAGTTCCGCCGATTACTACATTATTCCACTGAAAATCAGCATCCATCCGGCTCCTCTAAAGAGTCTAGATGATCGTCCCTATCATTACGAATTTTACGATGCCACTTTTTTAAAAGCTTATAATGATTGGGCTTTTCGTAGCACCGTCCGCCGGCCTTTGGGGCGCGAATTCCATGGACCCAAGCGGCAATCCAAACTCTCTTCGCGGTCTTGAACTTACATCGCTTCTTGACTTTAGGAATTTGTCTTGTGATATGTTGCATCCAAGTGTTGGCAGAGGACGATGCGTCAGTCCGGACAGTGCCGTAATACTTCTCATACCATCGCCACTGTTGAAGCAAACCGATGGCCCTAGGGGTTTTCTTATTCTTGCTAAACTTATGGTCGCCCTTTGCTTTTGGATTATAGCCACTTTCGAGGCATGCTGCGCTAAGTAACATCCCGCGCAAATTTGCCGGTGGATTAAAGCTCTTTTCTATCTCTATCAAGAGATCAATCAACTCAACATCAACCTTGTGTGGTCTTTTATTCTTGCAATTGTTGATTGCCATCTCTCTGATCTCTTGATAGGTGATGGGACTATCGATTCCCTCAAGGACCCATTCATAATCCGAATCATAAGATTCATTCAAGTCAGCCACAGGGTGAATAAAATCTTCTGCCTGCGCGGTAGTCAGATGATGCATCGGTTTTACAAATCCATCATCAGGTGGGGTGCCAATCAAAAGCATGATGGCGGGTATAATATAAATCATTTTTAATTCTCCTTTTCTCTGAAGGCTTTCACAGCAATTGGCCAGAGTCCTTCAGCAATTTTTAACATTCCTTGCGCTAATTCTTGAATCTCCCACTGTGCTCCCTCATGAATTCGCAAGGATACAAACTTAAGTAGGTTGTTCAAGTTAACTGTGCCATAATATTCAGTATACATGTTTTGCGGTAGCACACCGCGAGCTTGCTCCCGGCAGACACCGGCCTCCATTAGCTTATTATAAAGTTCCAGGCTCTTTTTATGATGATCTCGTACCCTATAAGATGCCAAGGTGTCCAAACTGTCTGTCGGCATGTAGGGATTAAATGAAGAATCAATATCTGATGCTTGCCTATTACTTTTGCTTTGTTTTCGAAAAGCTCCAGGCTCATAGAACTCAATATTAAAGTCGGTATATCGTCGGCTGATTTCGTTATAGGACCAAGTCCTGTGACGATGGTGTTGCGAGCGAACGAACAGAGGCGCCTTCACTCTAAAGGTGATAAGGTTGTGTTCAAATGTGCTGGTGTGTTTATGTTCAACCAGATAATTAATTAGCTTTTTATCCTGGGCATCTAGGCTCTCTTTATGTTTCCCAAAAGATACACGGGCACTGTTCACAATTGTGAGGTCGGTGCCCATATGATCGACTAATTCGACAAAGCCTTTATCGTCTCCGTATAAATCTACTCTACTCATCTTTCCTCATTTTGAAATGATTTTTTGTAATTTTTTAATTTCTTCTCGCATCACATTACGATGATGCCATTTAGATTTATTAGTGCGGTTTTTTTCAAAAAGAAGTCGATTTCTTTTATTGATGTTTTCTGATAGTTTTTGTGCTTGTTCTTCTGATGGTATTTCTTCAGGCTCAAATGATATGCGGCGACCGCCATCCGATGGGAACGAACCTTCGTGGGCATCATCGAAAAACGGGATTATAAATTTACGGCCTTCCTTTTCAGAATAGTAGTCTTCTTTAGATTGAATGTCCGTGCCGCCCATACTAACATCGCGGGTCTGTATCGTATCATAACCTTCTATATATTCAAACCTAAAGAATGGCGCGCCCTCTTCCTGGCGCATTTTCTGCCCCCAGATGACTGCCTCTTGGCCGAACTTTTCGCCGAGCATTGTTACGTCGTCTCGGGAAATATTCATAATAAACACAGATTTTTCTGGACTGCCAAAGCTGCCGCCGATGTCTGTATAGCCTATTTGCATCGTTTGAAGGGAACTTTTTAAATCCTTCATCAGGGCATTGTTTTCGGCCGGGCTCAGAGGCTGAGCATTTGGGTTCTCTGCTGTCAGAATTCCCACAGCATCAACTGATGGAACTTGGCCGAGCATTATCTGCCTAACGCGAGCGAAGCCGGCTTCCTTTATTAGGTTTTTCTTTGTCTCTTTGATTAATTTTCTTAGGTCGTTTAGTTTCATTCATCCTCCTCGCCCCCGTGAAACGCAATAACGTGGGTCTCAGGTAATAAATAGTATTCATTATCCAAAACAGTTATCTGTTCAATTGAATGAGATGGCGCAACCAACTTCATGCCTTTACGAAGCCTTGAGTCTGCATGTGCCTCCAGCAATTCAACCAGCTTATAGGGCGAAGCATCCACCTCAATATCGTCCGGAATGAGAACAGTGCTCTCTTCTTTTTGTGTATTTTGAATTGGCTCAACAACCAAATATTTGTTTAATGGGAAAAGCACCTCAAACTCCTGTAATATTGCTGTTCAATTTGTTAAAATAATCAGAAAATTGAGTGATGTCGTCGCCGCTCTTAAGCATACGATATGCACGGACGGCCTGACGCATTTCGTCCTTGGAAAGCCAGCCATTTTGAGCATAATTCTTTCTCAAGTCTCTTTTGTGTTCCTTGTATGGCTCCATCTCATCTTCCACGGCCTTAATCGCCTTGATAAACTCAACAACATAATCTTCCTTAGTAGGATCGCTCATAATAACCTCCTTTGTGAGCATTTATACTATAGTCACTACTAATTACGAATCAACTCAAAAATTTCATTTATACTATCTCACATGCTCCGCCGCTGCAGGCCAACTCTCCCGTTAAGTTAGTACCGTCCTCAATTTCGACAACTTTTGTTAGATCAACTTCTTCAAGGCTC
>Ga0080013_1005758_pt1 | contig 11347 bp, 12 predicted proteins | sample ETNvirenome_6_85_FD_69236 | JGI IMG/M metagenome (GOLD analysis project Ga0080013, IMG submission 69236) | Marine viral communities from the Pacific Ocean - ETNP_6_85 (SPADES assembly) (version 2) | ecosystem: Environmental > Aquatic > Marine > Oceanic | place: Pacific Ocean | collected 2013-06-19
ACTCATCTCAAAGTGATAATATTTATGATTATTTCCCTCAACAAGAAACATTTGTAGATAAAACATTATATGAGGATGTAGATGTATTTGGTAATGTATACAATAGAATGGTAATTTTTGACGGAAGGTGTATTCATTCCTCATGTGGATATTTCGGTCATAGTATAGATACAGGAAGATTATGGCACATGTTTTTCTTTGATGCTAAATAAAAATAAAAAATAAATGGAAACAGTAACACAAACATTCGGAATGATATTCGTAGGAATTATAATAGTCTGCATAGTATGGACATTTGGTACATATATAGTTAATTCCATGGACCGTCCAGGAAAAAGAAATAAGAAGTTATTAGATAACATGAAAAAATTAAAGTGATGAAAAGAAATATAACAAAAGAATCCTTAAAAATAACCGGGGGTGAATTTAAATCTTGGTACCAAACCCTAACTCACACTCAACGTGTAGAATATCATTACCTACTATCAAACAGCAGGGACCAAAAGAAACCATTATTAAAAAGACCTTGGATTAAGTTGGTTTTTAGTCTTTCGATAATCTTATCAGCAATTCCGTCAATATATCAAGATATGGTTTACGGACATGACGGCACGTGGACACACTACGGAATGATAACAATAGGAGGGTTATACTTAGTAGAATCCATTTTATGGATAATGGACGTATGGAATGACAGATAAAAAGATATTAATAACAGGAGCTCCAAGAGCTGCCACAAAATCTACTGCTGTTTTCCTATATGAAATAGGATTAGAGATTCATCATGAGATGAATAAGGAAAATGGCACCGTCTCAAGTTTGCATACACACCTTCACGAAGATTATGATGTGGTACTACACCAAACCAGAGAACCTTTAGCTTCAATCAAATCGTTACATAAATTAAATTGGGTATCTTACGACTTTTATCAAGATATACCAGAAGATATTTACGATAATGATAAACTCTTAATGGATTACTTGCCTTTATCAGAGATTAAATTATTCAATTCAAAAAAACCAGAGTCGTATGAACACATTAAGAGATGGAAAAATATAATGCCGAAGATTAAAGACACAAATCTAACAAGACAATGTATGAAAGCTTGGTTGGAATTTAATTTAGAAGCGGAAGATGTCGCTTCATGGACATATAGGGTAGAAGATTTACAAAACAAGGAAATCTTTAAAGAATGGTTGGAAAGAATGGGAATCCCTTATAGTGATGATTATTTTGACCGATACATAAAAGGAAGATATTCAAAAAACAAAATAAACGCATGGGAAGAAACAACAGCCCCCGACTTAAGTTGGGATATACTAGCAGAACTAGATTTGGACTTAACAAGACGAATTATATCATGTTCACATAACTTCGGATATAACATTAATTTATCATATGAAATCAAACATCAAAATATTAGAGAATAAGTTAAAAGAATTCGAAGAAGACATATTCGAAGGAAAGAATATAGATTTAAAAGAATTTTACAGACTTAAAAAGAAATTAATGGATTCTGAAGAACATAGGGAGTTATTGGGCTTACATATGATATTGGAAACAATGTTGGACAAACAACAAAACGAACTTATGAACAAAAGATTGAACTTATTAACAATCTGGTCAACCATATTCTTGCCATTATCATTTTATACTGGGGTATGGGGAATGAACTTCGATGATATCCCATTAATAACAGGAGACCATGGTTTTTGGATATTCCTAGGGTTAACAATTATAACCATAATAGGAATGTTTAGATACTTTAAGAAAAATAAGTGGTTATAGGGGTTACTTGTTACTTCTATTATTAAGTTTAGACAACTTTCTTATCTACCGTAATACCAAATACGTTTTAGTGGTTTAATATAATAATGCAAGAAAAAGGTCTTAATTTCTTTCTTGCCCAACTTCCTTCTCAATCTATTTTCCCATATGGTAGCCGGACAAACCAAAACCGGAGAAAATATTAGATGCATAATCAATATGTTAATTGGAATCCAAATCCAGAAAGGTTCATTGAATATAAGAAAAAAGGGAGTTATAAACAATAACATAATAACCTTAAAGTGAATAAACACCAATCCATAGAATAATATCTTTGTCCACATAGTGTTACCCCTTAGCTCTTTCATATTATATAAGTAGTTTAGGGGGACTTTAAAAAAACCGAAATTATTTCAAAAATTTTTTTTTAGGATTTAGAGCTTTTCACAGGAACTGCTTCGCTTTTAGGGGAGTAAATCATTTACCATCCAAATACTCTATAAACCAAAATATAACTTTAAACAATAAAAAGCCTGCTAGTATTAATATTATTCCTTCTACCATATTATAAAGTATACATACTAATCTCATTTTATCAAAAAAAACTATATAAATATTTTTTAACCATATGCTTTCTTTACGGCACCGTCCCCCTATTTGACCCCTCAAAAGCGGCTGATTACAGGGGATACGGCCAGGGGGCGCCTAGGGGGGAGAGCAGCCCATACGGCCGCTAGGGGGCTTATATGGGTGTATAGGTGGGGGTATGTTGGAACCTATGGCCCCAGCCCCGCTCTACGGATTACCGTCCCTTACATCTCATTATATAGTGTGCTTATTATTTTTCTTACAGATAATATTATATCCCCCGGGACACCCACGCGACTCAGCAGCGTAAGACCCGCCCTCCCACAACCGCAAGGTACAACTTTTTTCTGACATGGCCTAATATATAGTATGACAATATGTCGGAGCTGTTATGGTACGTATAAATTGTTAATAACTTTAGCCACTGAATCCCGTCTGACACATTGTCAGGTGGAATTTGTTCATAACTTTTCACAAATAGTGGTCCAAAAACTTGACATTGTCAGAATGTCAGTCCACACAGCGGGAGCGGGACAATCCCTTCAGAGGTATTTGTATCTCCTCACTAGTGATAAGTATCAGTCATAATGACAGAAAACTATCTATAGGAAATCAGTATAAAGGATTAGTAAGTGGTAGTGTGTGGGAATAAGTGGTAAATAGTGGAGTATAGTACACGATAAAGATAGTATGTTACGGAACATGTAGTATATAAGTATAGGGCATACGTTAAACCCCTACAGGATTAGTTGTAAGCCGCAGTAAATCGTATATAAAAAATTATAAATGGAAGGGGTAGGTAACTCATCCAACATAAGGGAAATCACTTTAAAATGGATGGTTATATTGTAAGGTTTTCTTTAGGGTTTTGTGATAGAATGTAAGTGGTTCATAGCGGAACAAAGGGTGTCACATTTCTTTATGGACCATTTAAATATCCACCATTCGGCCATGACTCTGTAACCATTCATATCTCCTTCTACTATATAGTTCTTCTTAAACATTATAAGGGGTTTTTACATCACATAGATGTTTACAAATGGAACACTCTGCAAGACTGGTGAAACCATTAGGGAGTAATACTCCTACTTCATTACCACATTCTTTACATGGGGATATTTTTCTATAACTAGGAGTGTTATAAGGATTAGTAAGAAGAAGTGGTAAATGGTGGAATGGAGTACACGATTCAGTATAGTATAATTCTTTATCTTTCTTTAGTACCATTGGTGGTTTTAATATTGGGGAATGTTATATACCCCGTCTTTTATTGTACAGGCTTTATGACAGATTGTACATTCTGCTAGAGACATTGTTGATTCTATACGAATACCTTTATCATTCCCACATTCTTTACATGGATAGATGTTTACTATCTCTCCGTCACCTTCCCATACTCTGTACAAGTTGTATCTACTAACTTTATTCATTATTTCTTTTTCTTTAGTTGGTTGTATCTGTGTATACTTACACCTATTACTATTAATATTATTAGTGATATGTATGTCATTAGTCTCCATTTTTCCATTACTTCCTTGTATTGGTGTGTACATATATCATCATAACAATCATTAGGAAACATCCGAAGATTATTCCTATGTCTAATATTTTACTTATTACTTCCGGTGTTTCCATTCTTTCCAGTATTCGAAGTCTTTAAGTTTCTCCAGGAAATCTTTTTCTATGAGAATCATGTCCTTACCATCTTTATTATATTCTACTCCGTCTGGTCCGATGGTATGAGCTTTAGTTGATTGTTCTTTCTTCTCGACCTCTTTCCTGTTGTGGGCAATGATTTCTTCTTGTGTGGGATGTTTGATTTTGGTCCAGAAGTCGTTTGGGTTGTTCCCTCCCTCATTGGTGGTGCCATCTTTCATCTCTTGTTTTACATTACCATAGTAAGGATTGTTTGCATCATACTTGTTTTCGTACTCTTCTCCTCCTTCTTTGAAATATCCTTTTTTATCCATTATCTTATTCCTAATCTTCTTACTTGTTCTGTTATGTCTCCCATTAGGTTTTTGATTCTGTTAACTTTCATCTGGTTCTCACTGTTGTACATTACTGTCTTGTCTTTATCCACGTATGCACTTTGTTCTTCGATAGGTAGTTGTTGGATTGCTGAGAGGCTGTTTTCTAATCTTACGTATTCTCTCATTAGCCAATCATATTTTCTTGCTTTTTCTTCTCCTCTCATTGTTATGTTTTTTTAACGTTGTGTTTAGGTCTGTAATACTTTTTCTTTTTCTTCTTATTATAAGTATTTGATTTCCTTTCATTCATAGTCTGTAGGGTTTTCGTAAGTAATTCTAAGTTACTTATTCTTGTACCTAAACTTTTCATTCCTGCATTGTTCTTGTTTACTCCATATAAACTTAGTAAACCTACTACTACTATTATTGCTAGTATTATAATTGTTTCCATCATATAAATTTATCTTTGTTTTTTATTTTATTTATTGAGTTTAATATCTCGTCCCGTACTGCCAGTGTAATGACTACTAACATAATCGGACAGAATGCCACTAAAGTTAATATGGTTTCGAAGAAACCTAGCATTAGTATTCCTGTTATGACTACTGCCTTATTTGTAAAAAACCTCTTCATTAACCTTATCATTAACCATCTTCATTTAAATTATTGTTGCAATGTTTTATTTATTACTTGCTCTTGTTTCACCACCGAACTCTCCTGATGAACCTACCTTTGGCCCTGATGACTTCTCTTTCTTTTTTCTTATTCTGGTGTCACATTCATTACAGAACTTAGCCATTGTGACCTTATCATGCACATAGTCTGTGCAATACTTTACAATTTTGTTACACGTGGGGCAGTAGATTGTTTTTTCTTCCATTTTAAAAGTCTTTGTAGTCGTCTGGGACTTGAGCAATTATATGGTTTTCGACAAACTTAGTCCACCATACCTTTAGCTTATTATATATTTTTCTCATATTGTTTTATTATGTATGACCGGGGTTTCGTAATTCGACCCGAACCTCGCAAGAGTTGAGGGAGAGGGTCGAGTTTCGTGAACCGTGGTCATCCCTATAAATAGAATTATAGTAAAACCTGAACAGAAAGATAGTCTATTTGGAGATTAACCTTAAAAATAAACCGTCACACTACGTGTGTTTGTGTTATAATGGGGTTAGACACTTCGGTCTTTGACGTTTCTTCTAGAGTAGAACTTCTTATACAGTTTACGAGCTTGGTTGGCTCTTTTCTTACGTTTCTTTGTATTATTAGATGATGCTGGTCTCTCGAAGTTTACCATAAACGATATAGCTGCCTCTTCTGGTGTACTTGTCTTAACAAGTTTTTGATATGCCTTATTTTCTTTGGTTTGGAGTTCATGCCATAGATATTCTAACTGAGCAGTTGGGTCTACAATCTTTAGTTGTTTATTCTTCGCGAATTGATTTAACCTTAATAATCTACTTTTATGCCATTGTGCTAATCCCATAGATGTTCCACCGTCACCTATAACTCCTGTCTGCCATGTACCGGCAGACTCTGTCTTAATGTTACCGGCAATTCCGGCGGCTTGTGGAGATGTTAATCCTTTGTCAATAAAGAATGATATAATAGTATTAGGGTTTACCTTTACCGAACCAGGGTAAAATTTACCACTTAATGGTAATACAAAATTAGCATCAGGGTTTACAAGTCCTTGACTCTCAGCATTTTTCACAGCAAGAGGGTCATTTTCCTGAGGTTTTTTATTTATATTAGCCTCATCCTTCATGGCTTTTAACATTTCAGTTGTAACTACTTCACCTACATCTGATGAGAAATAATCTCTCTGGAAAGCATTAACCGCTGCTAAAGTCTCAGCACCATACTTACCATCTACACCGAACTGAGGAAGAATATAATTTCTGGCGATTAAATCGGTTTGCATTTCCTGTACTTGACTATCCATTTCTATAGGACCAGAACCTCCTCTGCATTCGTTATCACCACAACCATCCCATAAAACGATAGTACCTTCTTCTCTTTTTACGTCTGGTGTTGCTACAACATTGGCTTTATTTATATGATGTTCTGGATTTACCCATTTATTTTTATATTTTAACCCAAAATGTAAATGTGCCCCCATAGAATTTCCTCTTCCATAATCCTTAGAGCTTCCTCCAGTTAAACCTACCACATCTCCCGCATTTACTCTTTGTTTTTCCTTTACATCTATACGTTTCATATGACAATAAGAACTTTTATATCCATTATCGTATTTAATGACTATAGTACCACCACAAGCTCCTGAATCATTACTAGTCCTACTTACAACACCAGAAGAAATAGCAAGTGCCTTAGTCCCAGAACTTGCTTTGTAGTCTGTACCATTGTGTGCTCTACATTTCTGACCAGTTAAACATCTTTTAGGGGAAAATGCACTATTAACCTTAAGAGTCCCTGCTAAAGGTGCAGCTAAAGTTGCTTCTGAAAGAATAGTAGATGTATTTTTCTTAACGTTTTCTACTAAAATACCTAATTGTCTTTTATTTATTATAATATGTCCCATATCTTATAAATATTTGATTCCCCACGTTCCGTACATAGCCTTTTGTTTTTCGTCAAACACTAAATCATTACTGAGTACATAATCACTTAATTGTTCAGGTTTAATTCTATAGTCTTGGTATCTATTCTCTTTACCACCTTTTACATCTACTTCTTGAGCCACTTTAATATCTATCATATTTTCAGCATTATCAAAATTTATTATTTGTACTTGTTTTTTTTGTTCTTTGTTTACCCATATACTTTGACGGTTTACAATATCAGTACTATTTGCACCTTGAAACTTTAAGTCTTCTAGAATCTTTATTAAATTATATAAATTTTCCCGTTTCTTTATTAAATCATCTCTACTGTCAAGCAATCCTGTTAAATAATTATTCATGAGAGTATTAATAGCTTCACCTGTTTCATCAGAATATCCATATCCGTCATACCAAACATCTGATAAACCAGAGTCTATCCCATTCCACTCACTATTAGCTAATTCTTCAAATGTTCTAGCCTCACTATAGTTAATTACCCATAATAATTGTAGCCATGATAGGTCTATAACCACATTACCATAACCATACTCCTCTTTAAAAAGCATCTCGCTGTCTAAATGTGATTTCAGGTCCTTTGCTCGTTCTTCTCCTATACCATAACCTAACTCTGAAGTTATCTCACCAGACACATCATACCATTCAGAACCACCATGTGCTTCCATTGGATTAAGTATGTCTCCTTCGTCAAAATCTCTATTTGTGTCTTTTGTATACTCGTTTTCACCTAATAATACCATTACTTCATTCCACTTATCTAGAGTATCTTGAGTAAAATTACCTGCTATATAATCTATTTCTGTATCCTCTACCTCCTCATATGCATAATCATGATAAAGACCTTTCGCTTGTTTATAATAGTATTCGTCATCATCATGTAAGTTTACTACTTTATCATGGTACTTATTTTCTTGCATTTGTAATGATACACCATCATTATGAATCAACACATTAAGATTATCATTGCCACGAAAAGAATTCCATGTGGATTGTGGGTAAGTGGAAGAGTCATCTGTTTCCATATCTACATCTTCTCCCGCAAAATCCCATAATATATCTTCTATTTCTTTTGTACTCAGATTACTATTCATTATCTTAAAGATTTGTCTAGCAAATTCTCCGACCACTAACTTTCTTATAGCCTCTTCAGAGTTTAACATATCAAATTTAATAAGGTCCTCGTTGGAGTATTTTATATTAAAAAATTCTATAAGTTCTGGTTTATTACTCAAAAATCTTTTCATATTAAGTGTATTAGACCAGTCTAACGTGCCATTTCTTATAATATGAAATGAATAACTAGCTTTGTCGTCTCTCAGGAATGGTACTTTTCCTACATCATGTAAAATAAATGACTGATTAGTTTTTTTTAGTAATAGAAAATACGCTGTCCCGTCACTTATTAGACTCTCCCATCTTCCTGATGAATTTAATTCATTACAAACGGCTGTAGGAACTAAGGAACAAAAACTTTCTCGGTCAAGTGGTACTACAATTTTATAATTGTCAGTATCTAACATCTCTCTAACTCTGTTAGTTTTCTCTTCTGTTTGTTCATTTAATTGTGGTTCTCTAAATGTCATTCTATTATTAACCCAATCAGTCAAAATATCTATAAATAAAGTGGCGTCTTCCTGGGGAATTCCTCCTTCTAACATATTGGGAATAGTATGATAAAGAGCTTCTACTGGAACAAATGCTTCATGGTCATAAGAATACAATTGCATATTATTTCCCTCGTAGTTTAATTCACCTTCTGGGTGTGAATATATACCAAAATTATCATCTAATATATTAAATAGGTGTGTGGTTAATTCTCCCTTTTTTCTATCTTCAGGTTTATCATATTGTTCTTGGAGAGATGAATATATTTCAGGGAATATTTTACCGTAAGTCTTAACTAATCTTCCTGCCATACTATTAGCTTCATCTTCTATAGGGCCCCCTATTTCTGGATGTGATTTTTTAATTAATCCATCTTCCTTTTGTTTGTGATGGACTAACTCATGAGCTATACTTCTTAGTATATCAGCTAATTGTCTCTGATACCCTCTTACCTTAATTATTTCCTTTTGGTTATTATAGTACCCTGTAGTGTATGTAGAAGTAGGTTCTACTTCCACTCTTATTGGTGGTGGGTTTTGCATTCCTAACTCATTTACAACAAAATCAATAAAATCACTATATTGTTGTTCACTATAAGGATGAGAACTATCTACTATGTGTATTCGTGCTTCACTTAATTCTAATTCTTCTTCTGGTTGGTGTACGTATTCATACATTTCATCACCTACTAATTTTCCAAATTCTGAATCACTAGGATAGTGAACTTTAGCCATATTACGACTGTATGCAATATCGTCACCAATCTTTCTAAACTCTGTCCCATACTCAGGGTATAAATCTTCTAGATATCGACCAATAAATCTTCCCTGTGCAGCGTGACCTGATGGGTAGGAAGGTGTAGAAGCTGATTTTAAATTCTCTGAATCTAATTTCAATCCTTTCGCGTTGGCAATTTGCCATGGACGTGGACGATTATAGTGGTATTTTAATATAAGAATTATCGCTCTAACTCCTTTCATTACTCTTTTCAATTCTTCTTCAGGGTATTCTAGTCCTTTAGCATTAATAAAACTTTTAAAATGTTGGTCTATTTCATCGGCACTTTCTATAAAAGTGTTATCCACTGGTATATTATCTAAATAATCTATTTCTTCTTCCGTTGTATCTGATTCATTTTCAGGTGGTGGCATATTTTTAAATTTATGAATAGGAAAACCATTTAAAGTCCCCAAATCTCTACTCATTCTTTTTTTATGTCTTTTGGGTGGTTCATCTCTATAAACTAAATCATTAAGAGCTTCCCGTATTCTTCTAGACATAATATCCCTCCCACTATCATCTAATTCTTTTTGTCTTGCTTCTATGTCACCTGGAATATTTGAGTGATGTTTCTTTACTGTTATCCACGTGTCCTTGTCTGTCAGAATTATTTCTCTGAAGTTCTTTACATTTGATTGGATTTTATAATTTTCACCAACTGGCCATAACATCCAATAAGGGTTGAGATAGTCTCTATCCTTTGGTCTGTAAAGACTCTTGGACATGACCGCATAAAGTACCATTGGTCTTGGGTAGGTATCTTGACCATGTATTTGCCCTCTAGGGTGGTTTGTCATCAGACTATTCCCTGAAGCATTCCCTGTGTCATATGGATATGTAGGTTGTTCGTATTCACTATCTTTATCTACATCTACAACTCTAATTACATCACCCATAGTTAATGGCTGGTTGAGTTCTTCTTGGTGTTCATTTAATTTACTTTTATTTTCTTTGAATCCCGTAATCTCTTTATTTATATACCAAGGAGAATTCTTATAATCAATAGTAATCTCGTCACCTTTTTTAATATCATTCTGAGCGTACATATTTAAGTTATTGTTTTCACTTTTTACTATACAATTATTTTCAGACTGGTGATTCAATTTTTTTGCAAGATTACTACGTGTATCTAATTTATCATTTCTTGTACGAACAAACTCAGCAAATTTATTCTCATCAGGTATAGGAACACCTATGAATTCTCCCTTTTCTATATCGTGTGTAGCAAATACACCTTCTCCTTCTATATCTGATTTAGCAATATTATATTTTTTATGTTCATTAATTGGGGTTAGCTGGTCCATTGTTTTAGTTAACGAATCACCTTTTTTAAAATTATCACCGTCATTTGTAACAATGTAAGTTATAGTTCTACCAGCGTCATTAGATAAATCATCTATATCATTAATAATACCTTCACTACGATAATGTGTACATCCAGGATTATTATTAACTATTTTATCTCCTACAGATGGTTCATAGGAATGACTTATATATCGTTTAGATTCTTTATGTTCACTAATAGTTTTTCTATCTACATTACTTGCCATTGGCATATCCGCTGGAATCCATGTATCTCCACGATATAAAGTTTTTCTATCTGGATGTCCCCAGATTCGATTAAATTTGCTGGGATAAGGTATTACGTCATAATAAAATTCTTGGGTGGCATTATCTTGTTTAACCTCTATTACTTTATAGACTCCCCATCTATCTGGCATGCGTGCATGTTCTCCGTCAATATCAATTACTCTTATAATGTCATATACTTCTAAGTCAGGACTTATTCCTGGTTGTTCTTGTTCATTTAATTCACCCCTTAAAAATCCTTTTCTTAATATCCATTGGTCACTTCCTCTATATTCACTAGGTGAAGGAAAAATATACATTGGTTTCATACGTCCTCCTCCAGCTAACATAGCACCTGTTCTCTCTTCATCTGTCATCCCAATAGGTTCTATTTGATAAAAAGGTTTATCATAATCAGGACGGTTATCTTTTCTGTGGGGGTTAAGGGGGTTATGAGAATATTTAATTCCTACAAC
>Ga0080013_1005760_pt1 | contig 11344 bp, 13 predicted proteins | sample ETNvirenome_6_85_FD_69236 | JGI IMG/M metagenome (GOLD analysis project Ga0080013, IMG submission 69236) | Marine viral communities from the Pacific Ocean - ETNP_6_85 (SPADES assembly) (version 2) | ecosystem: Environmental > Aquatic > Marine > Oceanic | place: Pacific Ocean | collected 2013-06-19
TATATCAAATGTTACATTATCTGAATTAATAGTTGTATAATTAATAATAAATTTAATTTTTCCATTTTGAACTTTAACTGCAAAATTTTGTGCATCTGGTAATGCATTTTTTGCTTTAATAAATTTATTAACAAAATCATCATCTATATCAAGAATAACATTATAATCTGGCTCTGCATTAATAGTTGGAACTGCGGGAATAACAGTTGTATCTGCTAACATAAATGTCATTGTAGTACTACCTTCTGTAATTTTCATTGCATAATTTTTTCCTTCGGATTCCTGAACATGAATATTAATATTTTCACCAACTGCCGATAACATCTTTGTTAATGCACCTGTATGGTTGATTCCTAATTCTCCGTTCATAAACGGACTAGTCTTCCATTTTATTTTGCCAACAACTGTTTGATCTGCATCAATTAATTCACAATTAACACCTGTACCATTTTCTTTAACAATAACTGCCTCACAGTTTCCTGCTAAATAGTATCTATTAATAAATGACTGTAATTTACTTTTTTCCATTACTTACCTTTTTAAAATTTAAAAAATTCTTGAAACTTATTAGCATCAGTAGTTGATATACTATCTCCGCCAAATTTCTTATATGTTTTCTTATATGTTGCATAAACGTGCAATGCTTTATCTGGATCATCAAACATTTCATGTAATGATAAAATTACATCAAATAAATTCTTTGGAATTGCCGTTTCTAATAATTCTACATGATTATTTACTAATTTACTTACATCTTTTGCTATATCAACATAAAGATGTGTATTATGAATAACCATTCTTGGCATACCTTCTTGACTATACCTATCTAATCCTGTAGTAGTTTCTCCCCCGAGATAATCATAAGTAAAATCTTGACAAGCGGGACAACCCAAAGAACAAGGGACATTTTTAGTAACATCGATACTAATCGATTTATTTGTTTTATTTGCATGACTTTTTCTACGATATTCATTATTCTTTGGAAAATATAATTCTGTAAATGTTTGTGTCTTATAATTCCCCGAATGTAAATATGTTCCATAGACAGGATATTGTCCTGGAGATGATGAATCTGTAGAAAACAATACCCTATTATCAGTTAATTCATTCATTAACTTCTGTAATGTTGCTAATATAAAAAAATCTGATATTTTTGATATACCTAATAAATGTATATATTGAACATGATTCTTTTCAAATTCTCGTTCTGTTAACATTAATGCAATTACATACATAAAGTCTACTAATTTCTTAGGTCCGCCAATACACCATCCATTAAATGCAAAATCTTTAAATTTATGATACCATTCTGAATATTCTTCATTATATGTACCTTGTATAACATTTAAAAAATCTGTCTTGCCTGATTGTTTGGATTCAAAGTATTTAAAATTGTCAAAACTAATATCCATAGATTCAGCAAACCGATTTTCATACATTGCTCTTGGAGGAATATCTAAATTTGCAGCTACATCTGAATTGTGTTCTAACCATTCGAATATTCTTTGACGAATTGTCTTGTCCCACTTTAATGCACCGGTAGCTATTTGAAATCCTCCTGAATCTCCGAATACTAATACCTCATCATCCAATCCCATTTGATCTCGGAAATCCATTTTTTTAAAATGATGTCCTGCAGTAATTAGAAAATATGGATGTCTCCATTGTTCGGGGTACTCTTTTGAAAAGAATCTACATGTAGTTCCATCTTCGAATTTTGTATCCTTTTTAAATGCAGACACCATACTCCCAGCAGATAGCGATGGATAATATATAAAATTCTTATCCATTAATCTACTATCTCCCATGGATCTTCACCTATACTTTGTATATTGTCAAATATAAATGCAAGTATTTCTCCAATACTTGGATCCAATTTCTGTTTATCATCCAATTGTTCTGCTAATGCTTGTAGTGGCGTTTCTATCTTTAATCTAAGTTCTTCTAGACCATGTTTATCAATTTTTGCCATAATTATTCCTCTTTTTTATTTAATAAATGTTTACAATATTCGGCTTCGTGCCAAATATTAATTTCTTGTTTAATTCCGTTTGCTACAATATAACCTTCCATTTGTCTGCCCAAATCTGCTAAATATGCTATATTATAATTTGGTTGTTGTTGTTGCATAACTTCATGTAGTCGAATAACTGCCGACTTCACGTTGAATGCGGTATATAATCTATCTGGTGGTATAAATTCAGGAAATGACCTAAAATTTGGAAATACTATGTCACAACCAAATGCCGTAGATTCTAATACTGTCCATGATACGTAATCTTGTAATGAACAATTAAATTGTATTTTTGCTTCTGCTAATTCTCTATAATATTCTTCTTTTGTTAGATTATTTAATAATTTAAATCTTGGGTTTCTTTCTGATAATTCATTTAATGCATCTAATACTCCCGGGAGCATTGATTTAAATTCTTTTCCGGATGTAGTCACGTGCCATTCTAATGCAGGAAATTCTTCTAAATATTTTTCGGCAACTGCCATCATAAAGAATGGGTTTTTTTCCTTATCTAACCTACTAGAATAAACAACCACATTCTTTTTCCGTTTATTTATATTATAATCTGGTAATTTTGCTCTTGTCAATTCTAAATGTAATGGTAAAGAGACAACATGTATTGGTGCTTCGAATCCGGCCTGTCTTAATTGATCTTTATGGATTGTACTACCAACAAATATTCCTGTCATTCTTTTATCTAATCCTAATTCAAATCCTCTCATCCATTCTCTCATTGGATATGTAAAATCATATTCATCTACACTTTGTGCATGAAGCATTGCATATATTTCTATTTCAATTCCATATAAATCTACTGCATATAATATAGCTTCAATTCCAGGGTGCCAATAATCTTGAAGAAATATAACATCTCCATTATTAACTTGATCATTATTTAACATATCTAGAAATGAGCTACATTGACTCATGGCAAATTTACCTCTACCTACTGCATCCAATACTGCGCCAACTTTAATTTGCTGATCAGGGTCGAATTCTCCTTCTACATCAACAAATTCTAATTTATCTGAATATGGTGCAAATGTTGCAGGCATCCATTCTTTTGATAATTGATATGTATAACGAGCCTTTAATGGCTCTAATCCAAAATAAAATACTTTTTTCATTTTTCTACTATTGCTCCGTTTTCCCAGTCTTCCCAGACTTCAACTTTATATAAATTTTTATTATTTTCTAATAACCACTCTCCAATATCTTCACAACTCATCCTACCAAATTCTAGTTTATATCCACCAAAATTTGTTCTTAATTGTTTTTTTAATCTTCTTTGCATTAAAATAAATTCTTCATCTCTATCTGTATGTGTTACTTTTGCATAACATCTAAAACCAAATTGGTGCCTGTGCATATCTGTTAAAAATGATACTTCGGGACCACAAGTTTCTTCAGCGGCTGGCCAATTATGAAATCCTTCTATACTAAATGATACTACTACTGAATATTTCATATTTCTTCGTCAAATTTATAATCATCTGGATTAATTTCCATTAAATTACATTTCATTATTTGGTGTACTCTATACCAACCTGCATCAATACTCAATGTATCTGTTTTTTTTAATTTTTGTACATTTTCATCATGTATTCTATAAATAATATGACATCTATTGAATAAATCAGGTGGTAATTGTTTTAATGTAATATCATTTGCTTCTATTGTAACTACGCAATTAGTTTCATCAAGAATATGACGAATTTGATTTATTTCATCTGTCTCTTCATAACATTTTTTCATATACTCAATAGTAAAATAATAATGTGGATATTCATTAAGATCTTCATGAAATCCAAATTCTAAATCTCTAACAAAATAAGTCATCATATCTGAATAACGACCCTCTACTTCTTTACCTTTCCACTGTGCTTTACCGTACATACTTTATTTTTAATATAATAAATTTATTTGTATTATCCAAATGAAAAGAACTTATTTACATTGTTATTTTCGGGTAAATTACCCCAATTCATTGCTAAATAAAAATCATCTATTTTACCTCTTAATGCGCTATCAAAAATTCTATTTCTGTCGATATACTTTTCAACAAATTCTGTTAATTGCCTCGGATCTTCATAACCTCTTAATGCAATACTATCAAACCCCATTGCATTTGTCTTAAGATACGCCCATTTAATTTTATCTCCATCATTAATAGCTGCGAATTTTTTATCAATACCTAAATGATGTAACATATCATTGTAATTGATAGAAGATTTAACATGAATTGGCGTTCCTTTTAAATAACCAGCAAATGGCTTCCTCTTTTTAGTGTATTTGCTAATCTCCTTGACTCCTGTATTATTCATTACATTTAAAATATCAGATGTTTGTATTTTATCCTTAAATTCCATTATCATATTAGTAGTATCCAATTTTGATCTTTGTTTTAATACATACCAAAGTGTCTCTTGCATTATTTCTTTAAAATCTACTGGAAATGATGATCTAACTACGTCTAAACCTTTTATATCCATATTATCAGTAGATTTTCCTTCTTTGAATATTACCCATTGAGCATACCTCTTTTTTGCAATCCACACACCTGCTTTTGCTACATATTCTTGCTTAATTTGAAACCGATGTTCTTTTGTATTATGAAAATACAATGAATATTGATTATACATTTCATTTACATGATTTTGAATTTCAGCTGCTACTTCATTTGTTTTTTCAATCATAAATTGTTCATCATTTTCATCAAAATTAGGATATCGTTTTTCTATAAGTGGTAAACTAGAAACGAATGTTGAATCTGTATCCGTGTAGAATGAAAATTCTACTCTTTTGCCTGTAGCATTAATAAAATTATGTTTTCCTGTTTCTTTTTTATAATAAGCATTAATAACCTTTGCAGAAAACTTAATTACACTTTGTCCGGTTGCCGTAATGGCGCCTGCATTGTCTAGGTCATGAAATCTAAATGTTTTTAATCCTAATACGCCATAAAATTTATTAAGCAATGTTTTTTGTGCCAATTGCTCAGCATCATAAAATTTATATTTTTCAGACCCAACTTTGTGTTTATCTCGTTCGGTTTTAAATTCAACACGCTCAACAAACCATTTTTCTAGTATTCTAGGCAAAAATCCTTTACTCCTAGTATCATAAACAACACCATTTGTTGCAACAGTAAATTTATTGTCAATTAACCACTGTTTTACATCATCAATTGGTTGTCCATTAATTTTTACACTGACTGGGTCTTTGTCTAATAAACATTCTTGTTTCCAATTGGAAATAACACCTACTTTTGTTTCTGGTGATATATTAAGACTCATTATTATACTAGGATATAGTGAAGTTAAATCTAAATCATATATCCATTTATATAATCCTGGTATTGGTGGCATTACATATGCTCCTGCCAATTTATCTTGTCTTTCTTCTTCAACAAACCTAAATTGTTTATTTGGAGCTACTAAATCATTTCTTTTTAAATCTACTATTGCTGCTCCGTCCAAATATTTTGATGAATAATATATATCTTCATAAGGAACATGTCCTTTATGGCATATAGTTCTTGCTAAATTAATTAATTGCAATTTTTCATCTAATTCGAAAACTAGATCAACATCAGTCATGTTATATTCTATAAATTTATGAATATCTGTTTCAAATAATAAATCTAAATCTCCATCATATTCGACTTTACCTTTTCCTAGCTCAAATTTAGCTATTGTGTCTAATCGGTAATTTGGTCTTTCATTTCCTGGCTGTGCTTTGTATAATGGCAAATAATCTAAACTAGACACACCGAATATTTTGTATTTATCACGATGTTTATTCCACTCTACTATTCCAATTGGAGATAATTTTTTTACTGCTTTCTGTCCTAATACTTTTTTAATACGATTTATTAAATATGGTATATCATATCCATCTGTATTCCAGCCTGTTATAACTGTAGGTTGTATTTCTGAAAAATAATTAATAAATCTATCTAACATATTAGCTTCATTATCAAAAACTTCTATTGTGTAATTATCTCCATAAATTACATCATCATCTAACCGATTACGTTCATCTAAAACTAGAACTCTACGATCTTTACCCGTTTTATCATAATATGCAATGGAGGTTATTTGAGTTCGAACATCTTCTGGGGTTGAATACCCATATTCGTCTTTTGCTGTCTCAATATCAAAAAAGAAATCAGAATGGCCAATCGATACTTTATCAGATTCATAATATAAATCTATCAATGTTCTGACTTCTTCATTTAAGTCAGATTCATATGCACTTCTATTATCTTTGTGATTTCCAGGAACTTTTTTTAATTTTGTTCCATTTAATGAAATATATGGGCCATTATTATCTGGAAGATACCCATATGGCCGAAAATTTATTGTTTGATGACCTAATTCGTCATCCCACACGTGCATTGTGTTTGTCTTTTTGTGATACGCAATGTTTTGATACATTTAATATGCTTTAATTAATTAGGGTTAATTGGTATATCTAATACTAACAATTCTCTAGTATGATGAGGAGCCATAAATTTTCTTCGGTAAATTGTTTTGCCGCCATCTGGTGATTCATATATATAAATTATTTTTTTCATTCTTCAGTTGATACCATTGATACTTCGCTCTCTCTTACGAGAATATATTCTTCATCTTCTAATTTTACCTTTTTTTGGCTACCCAAATTATTTTTATTAATTAATACCGTATCTCCGACTTTTACAGTCATTGGTATTCGATTTCCAGTTTGCGTAAATAATCCATTGCCGGTGGATATTACATCAGCATATACAAATTCGCCGTCAATGCCATCTACTAATATAATTCCCGATTTTGTTTTATCTACTTTTTCTTGTTCTTTTAAAAGAACTAAATCTCCAATTGGTTTCATTTTCATAATTATACTCCTCTTTCTGTATTATAAGCAATTATATGGTCTCTGCCTGTCATATTATACCCATGTTCTGCTACCATTTCAAATACTTTTTTATACATTGGAATTAGTGTTTCTCTGGTGTCCCCTGCAGGCATTATATATGTTTTATTTTTTGGTATTAACATTAATTGTCTAAATTCTTCTATTTCTTTTAAGTTAGATGTTGTTCCATCCCATACGGGTTTATAATGATAATCTTTATGGTATGACAATGTTTTAAAAATTGCATCTGAATTCAGTCTATACTTATTATGTTGTTTAATCATTCTTTCGTCTACCACCTTCCCACCCGGAGTAACTGCTCCTAGTTTTGGAATTGAGTTTGAAAACTTCGGTGAAAGGGATATTAAATCAATTGGATAATCTGTTTCTAAAAAATGACTACCTTCTGTCTCAATTGTAACTAATATTCCTCGTTCTTTTGCAAAATGTGTTATTTCATTTACTAATGCTTTATGCATTGTAGGAGAACCTCCAGTTAACATCATTTCTTTTACTTGAGGATTTTCATCATATATTTTTATAATGTCATTAAAACAAAATGTACCTTTTTCAGGATGAATACTTGTATACCAAGAATCACACCAGCCTCCTTCTCCAAACCAACATCGGTGAGTGCACCCGGTTGTTCTAACTGCTATAGTCGGTCTTCCAAATCTACTTCCTTCACTTTGTACACATCTATATACTTCTAATATTGGTAAAACTTTATTATAATCTTCAATTCTCTTCATATATACTTGAGTTTTTATCGTTTTCGAAACATTCCACCTTTACTACTTTACATCTTCCAGCATCTGTTTTAGATAGAACTTCATTAAATTTTTCATAAACTAATTTAGCACAAGATTCGGCCCCCATTTTCTCTAAAAAATGTACTTTAGCTAACCCCATTTGCCCCATTTGTTCAAAAATATCTTTATAAGGATCATTTTCTTGAATTAATAAGGTATGATCCCACATATCATTCATCCATGATTTTAAACCATTTCCTATAGGTGCATCTTTAAACCCACCATAATCTACAATCCAATTCATATCATCTAATCCTTGATTTTCATCATCTGGTGTATTAGATTCAAACCATACTTTAAATTTTAAAGCATAACCATGTAATAATTGACAATGTGAATGTTGTGCTTTCCATTGTCTTATTGCAACTGAATAGTTGTCAAATATTTTTGTTGATTGAAATTTACCCATTGTAACCTCTTATAAATTCATAAAACTCATTTCTTGTAGCCGGATCATCTTTAAATGCTTGAGTCAATTTACTAGTCTTCATCGATGCGCCTCCATGTTTAACTCCCCTACATTGTACACAATTATGAGTAGCTTCAATCATAACTGCAACACCATTATTGTCATTAATAATAGTATCAATTGCATTATGTATAGCAACCGTTAATTGTTCTTGTATAGCGCCTCTTCTTCCAAAGTGTTCTACTAATCTATTTAATTTTGATAGACCTATAACTTTACTATCTTTGCCTGGAATATAAGCTACGTGTATTTTTCCTAATATGGTTTGATGATGGTGTGAACACATCGATGTTAGTGGAATACCACCTTCAAATACCATTCCATCATATCCATCACTTGGAAATGCTGTTATGTCTGGAATTTCTTCATATCGGCCTGCCCATAAATCATTTACATATGCTTTAGCAACTCGAATCGGGGTATTATCTGAATTTGGGTCATCTTGCCAATGACACCCCAGTGCATCTAAAAAGTTACCAAATGCGTATGCTGCATTTTGTATCATTTGTTGTCTTTCCTGTTCCGATAAAGGTCCTCCAGGAACTACTCCATTTGCATACCCCTCTTTTACTAATTCAATACTATTTTTTATTGTCATATTTTTCTATTTGATAATCCATTTAGAAGTTTTGAAATATTTTTCACTGTATCTAAATTTGTATTTATCCATTTATTATATTTCTTTTGTTGTATTATTAATTTACTACAAGCTTCATATTCTTCATAATATTCTCCAATACTAATAAGATATGATAAAAATTGATTAACTGTTTTTTCATATTTACGTAAACAAAGCTCATTTGTAAAATGTAATTGAGTTGTACTTTGATTTGATAATATATCAACGCACCTATAAAACATTTTTATATCGACTTCTTTCGGTGATAAAAAATCAAATAACATCTTTTAATTTAATATAATAAAAATAATAATAATATCCAATCATATTACTTTATTTCACACGCTCCTCCAGCACAGGCTAATTCGCCTGACAGATCCGTGTTATCTTCTAATTCTATAACATTTTCCAGATTAATTTCTGTTAATGGTTTGAGCATTTCATTATATACTTCTTCTGTACAATCTTGAAATGGTGCTTGGTGAAAAACTTCACCACCATCGTGGGGCAGTACTGCTAACCCATTATAATATTCTCTGTTTTCCCACATCCATTCTCCAACTAATTCCCAGTCGTCATCTTTTAAACTAACTGTAGCTGAAACATTGTGTGTGTTTGAACCATTTCGGTGGCCTGGTTTTACCCATTCATTTGCAACTTTTTTAATTCTCTCTAAAAGTTGGAATGGAGATTCTGTTCTTAATATTGCCCCTTCGGGTGCTCTTTGTGGTATTGATATTACCGCCTGTTCGTGTGATCTAAAATAATCATCTTCTACTAATTCTGGATGATTTTCTATTAAATATTTATATATTGATTCATTTTTACCACAACGCATCGTACGGATGTAATAATCATTATGCCATGCATGAATACCAGAAGATGTTCCTAATGTTAATGAAGTTGTTCCTGCCGGCTTTACTGTCGTACATCTTGCTGCTTTATTAATTCCAATTATCTTTGCAACTCTTGAATTTTCTCTTTTTACAATATCAGCCGCTTTTTTCATATTATATCCTAAAACAACACCACTGCCTATTCCTGTCATCGAAACACCAATTAATGCGTCTTTTTCTGTTGTTTCTTGCCAAATTTCCCGTAAATAATGAAATCCTGTATAACCTGCTTGGAGTGTTCCTATAAATGCAGCTGCTTTTACTCTTTTATTTAAATCTTCTTGTGATTCTATATCTGAAGCATTAATTTCACATAAATTACAAAATTGATAAGGCCTTAGGGCAATTTCACAACAAGGATTAGTACCCCAATCTTTATCATTATTAAAATAAATTCCTGGTTCGCCTGTTTTTCCTAATTCAACTCGTTTCCACAAATCCATAAAGAATTCTTTGGTAATTTTATGTCTCATAAGTACCGCAGAGTTATTGGATCTATATCTTTGAGGGTTTAATTCTAATACGTCTTTTGCTTTACACGATATCATTTCACTATCATCTGCACTAAATAATGAAATAAGTGCTGCTCTACGTATACCACCGGCTAATACAGCATCAGCTATATAACATATAATATCATGAGTTTCTAATGTAGTTAATTGGTCTCCATCTTCTTTATTTTCTAATAATCCTGTTATTTTAAGAATGCATTCTTTTAATGGTTGTGGTCCTGGGGCTTTTCCGCCTGAGGTTACTAATTGTGCACCTTTTGCCCTAATATCAGAAAAATCAAATTCGATTTTAGAACTTCTTCCATTTAAATATGATTTCATTAATACTTTTATTGCGTCTGCCCATCCTTCGATTGAATCACCAATTAAAAATCTTCTTTTTCTTTTAGTATATGGTTTATTAATTGGAGGAAGTTTTGCTACATGGTGTTTTTGAACTGAATATCCTACTCCTGTTCCGCCTAGAAGTAAAAACATTGTTTCACTAAATGAATCAATGTGGTCAATTGGCAAATATGCGCAATTGTATACTCTATTAGGAGATATTTCAATTGGTTTACCACCAAATTGTAAACTTCGCATAGATGGTAAAACTTTTTTGTCATAAACTAAGTTATACACTTCACTAATTTCATCTTTTAATTTTGGGTATTTCTTAATATGCATATTTTTGTTTCTTGTAACCAACTCTTCCCATGTCTCTCTTCGGTTTAATTTTGGTATGTATTTTGCATATTTCATATGTACTGTAATGTCAGATAAAATTTTACTTGAAATGTTCATATTTATGACTCCTTTTTTAATGATTTATAATAAAAACAACTTAAAAGATATTTGTGTCTTCTTCAATTATAAATATAATTATCAACCTAAACTTCCACCCAGATCTTTAAATTTTTGTGCTAAATTTTGCTTTAAAATATTCTCTCCACTCTTCATTGTTTGTGTTGTCTGTCTGCCTTGAGATGTTTGTGGTTCAAAGAATTGAAATTGGCCATTATTTGTGTTAATTTTACTTGGCAATGTTATTCCATCTGGTCCAAATCTGTTTTTTATAACATGTCCTCTACCAGTTCCTGATAATTTGTCTTCTACTTTTCTTGCAAGTGACATTAAGAAATCA
>Ga0080013_1005762_pt1 | contig 11343 bp, 3 predicted proteins | sample ETNvirenome_6_85_FD_69236 | JGI IMG/M metagenome (GOLD analysis project Ga0080013, IMG submission 69236) | Marine viral communities from the Pacific Ocean - ETNP_6_85 (SPADES assembly) (version 2) | ecosystem: Environmental > Aquatic > Marine > Oceanic | place: Pacific Ocean | collected 2013-06-19
CAGGGTGGCTACTACAGAAACTACAGCAGTCATACCTGCAGCTACTACTATTTCTTCCTTTGGTACAGGTAGATCATGGTTTATCCAAGGGATAGTGATCTTCCGTACTTCAGGTGGTGGAGGGGGCTTTTCCTTTGCATCTTCCTCTCCTTCCTTTGCTACACCAACCGGAGGCCTTAAGTCCTCAGGTGGTGAAAGCATTGGCATGTAAGAAGGTGCTTTACCTCGTGGTAGTTCTAATATCGCACGAGGTAGATTAGGTGGTTCAGGTATAACTTGGTTAGGTATAGTGATAGATGGAAAGACTGGGGGTCCAGTAAAATCAGGCACTCAATTTATGCTGCCTCCAGTGCTGCTACTTTTGCTGATAGTTCTGTTACTGCTCCAAGAAGTTTCATGATTAGAACTGAAGTTTTAATTGTCTTATATGAATCATCAACCTGTTCGTAAGTAGCTGGTGTTACATTACCATCTTCATTTGTTGATTCAGGAGTAAGTTCCTTTTCTCCATCCTTTGTCCTTGGAACGGTATGAATAATACCAGGACAAATAGATTCTACTTCCTGTGCAATTAGACCAAGGAAACGTATATCCTTCTCTGAAACAGGTGCTTCATCATTCCAATCCCAGTTACGGAGTTTACCACCAAGAGCAGTAACATCAGCTAATTGTGGTTTAGCGTCTGTAATGTTCTTTTTAAAGCGTTGATCAGATGTTTCTGTTAATGATGTACAAGTAACGGTTGAAGCGAACGTGGCGGCTCCGGCCGCCGATATAGTGGTTCGTAAATTGTTTCCACTATAAAGAATCAGCAGATCGCCAGTACCACTATTCTGACCGTAAAGAGAAGCCGAAGTACCGCTGGCATTGTTGTAGGCACAAATTCCATAATCACTTAGGGAAGTGGCGTCGCCAACATTTACTCTGCCTTTGAAAGTGGCGGTTCCCCCCTTTGTTATCGAAGCGGTTTTATTACTAACTGCCGCTCCATCAGCATAAATTACAAACGCATTGGAAGCAGCACTATTAGCATCAGGCGTTCTAAAACTTAAGTTGCCCGTATTAACCTGGAATCCCCATCCATTAGCCATGTCCCCGAAACTGGCGACTCCATCCTTTGTGATTGAAGACGTATTAGCAGTTGCATTATTGCCAGACCATACATTACCAGCATCGCTTCTTGTGGCCTTTACATAAGTACCAGTAGTAGTAGTATCACCTACCACAACATTCCCAGCGAACGTGGCGTCTCCACTACCCTTGATAGTGCTGGTAGTAGTTCCATTATATTTACCTCGGAATACATCGTTACCTTCAACGGACTGCTCACCCATTATCAAGCCATCGGAAGCTAAATAGCAACCTTCATTCCCAGCGTAGGCATCGCCTGTGTAAATTTGTGCTGTCGTATTGATGTAACCAGAGAAATCGGCGGTTCCTGCTGTAGTTAAGTTACCACCACCTGTAATATATAATTGAGCACCAGTTCCTTCTTGGTGTGCTTCAAATACGTTATCACTACCCCCACCATATACTTTAACGACTGCATCCGTAGTAGAGTTGCCGAACGTGGCGTCTCCTGTTACATCCAGTGTACCTGCTAAATCTACACCACCTGAAGTAGTTTCAAGCTTCTTAACGTCATCATAGTAAAGCTCACAAGCTCCACCTTCACCGAATTTAGCCATTGATCCAGTTGGTCCCTCAAGCAGTACGCTTGCTGCCGCAGGAACCTTATTCCTTATATGTCCGCCTTTTGACTCAATGTATAGATCAGTATTTTCATAGATTTCAAAGCTGCCGGGATTGTAATCATTACCAGCACCATTACCTAAAGTAAGTTTAATACCATCTGCTATGTTAATACCGCCTGTAAAGGTAGCTCCTGCTAGAGCTGCTTTAGCAGCAATGTCTGTGTTAATAGAGTTAGCTAGCTTAGCGCTGGTTACTGCATCATCTGCAATCTTAGCTGTCTCAACAGCACCACTCTGAATCTTAGCAGCACTTACTGTGTTATCACCAGGTACATTAATTGTTAAAGCTGAACCAAACTGTACAATGAATACTTCTGCACTAGTTGGTAGGTTAGCTCCGAATATAATTGTATTACTATCTACAAGTGCATAACCTAAAGAAGGTGCACTAGTTCCTGTGTTAGGTTGTTGTGTAACACCATTAACACTAACCATTAACTGTGCAGCACTAGTTACACTAGCTGCTGAACCTGAATTACTACCTTCCCTTAGGTCATAAGTAGCAATAGATCCGTTAATTGTTGGTGCTCCTGTACCTCCTGCTGGACATAGATATAGGTATTTAAAATCTCCTGCTGAAGTTACCTCTTTCCAAGATCCACCAGCATCATAGGCGCCATCATACACATACATTGTGTTGGCGCCTGTATCAAAGAATAGATCACCATCATCGTTAGTATTGGAGTTATCCGCAGTCTTTGTACCTGTACGGTATCTCTCATTGAAGTCTGATACTAGTGTCTGAGCACTAGCTACACCAGCTTCATCTAGTGTTAACCTATGGTAATCATAAGTGTTTAAAGTACTAGTAGTTTGTAATAGCATACCTTTACCGGCAGCTATAGTAGTATTATTAAGTGAGGAATCAATCCCATTAATAGTTACTGTAGCATTTGTTGTGATAGTATCACCAGTTGTACTTACACCAGATCCGTTAACAACAAGACCACCAGCATCTGCTATAGATATGATAGTCCCTGCTCCATCATCAGGGTCTGGGTTAGCTTCTGGGAATGAATCTTTATCAGCTATAGGTACAAAACCACCTGCATCGTTCAGTGATGATACAATCTGATCATTAACTGCTTTAGCTGTCGGTAGTTGTACATCTGTTGAACTGCCACTTACTGTTGTTACAACTGACTTACCATCTAAGAGGTTGAGTTCAGATAGTGTAGAGGTTAGTGCCGTACCACCTGCAAGTATAGATGCAGTTTCAGTTTGCATACCTGCTAGGGTTGTTAGATCTGCATCAAGAGGTTGTTTCGCATTTAACTGTGTTTGTACGTTTGAAGTAACGCCATCTACATAGTTAAGTTCTGCAGTTGTAGATGTTACTCCGTCTAGAATATTAAGCTCCGCTGCTGTAGATGTCACACCATCTAAAATGTTAAGCTCTGCAGCAGTACTTGTTACACCGTCTAGAATGTTTAATTCTTCTGGTGTAGATGTAACTTGTGTGTTACTAGCAGCAGCTAATACCGGTACTGTACCTGATTGGTTCGGTAAGGTAATAGTTCTGTCAGCTGTAGGATTTACAACTGTCAGTGTTGTCTCATTAGCATCATCTGTAGTTCCTTCAAAGACAATATTACCTGTCATTGTAGCGCTACCATCCCTCTGGAAGGCAGCTGCTGCAGTGTTTGAAGCGTTAGTAGCAGTAGTAGACGCAGCTTCTGCAATAGTGATAGCAGCATTGGCTCCACCTGAAGGTGTTACTCCAGATTGTTTCACAGCGTTATCGTAAGCATCATCAGCTGTTACAACAGCAGCTTCAGCTTGAGTAATAGAGTAGCCGACTCCCTTAGGATCAGTACTAGCATCAGTATTGTTACCCGTCTGAGTCCAAGTAGTACCACCATCGTAGGTGACGGCTACTAGTCTATCTGTTGCAAGCTGTGCGTCATCTCCTGTTTCCTTCGCCTCTTCAGTGGAGTATAAGTTCTGTGTGAAGTTATCATTTAGATCACCTGATCTAATAGCTGAACCTGGGTAGAAGGTTGCAGTCAGCTTATCAGCATCAGTTGATCTAGATATTTTAATATTGTTATTTGCATTTGCTGGTACTTGACCGGATAAGAATTTCAGAGTGGTAGCGTTAGTGAACTCATAGTGCGTGTCTTTAGTTTTTGTTACCCAGGCGCCACTTTCTAGTACTTCTACCTTGACGTCTGCTTCTTTAATATATGGGAATGTAAATGAATAGGTAGTGGCTTGAACACCATCACCATTCTTGTATGTATATGTTGTAGCCATAAGTTCAATTTAATGGTTGTCTACTTTGTAATAATTGTTGTATTTGATCTGATGTTTCGCTTGCTCCTTGGGTGTTTCCTTGTTGTATTTGCTGTTTCTTAAACTGCTCTAGTATAGGTACGTGGTAATAGGATTCATGTTCAAGTTCTAAAGCAGCCCAAGCTGCATTGAAAGCATTATCAATCATACGATCTAATCGTTGATGGACATATGTCTCACTGATTGGCATCTCTTTCTGCTTTCTCTGACCACGAGCATCTACATACCTTTGAATGTATTTACCCTTTTTCTCTTCATTCATTAACTGTTGAACTTGTTGCCTTAATCCTGCATGCTTAGCAACCCAGTTATTAATGAAATAACGTTCATCAGGTGTGAGAGGTTGGCCAGTAAGTTTGTTAGTACGTAGATTATTCAATCCATTCCATCCTGTACCTAATAACCACTGCCTCCAAGGTTCTGTACCTCCATTACTTTTAAAGAATGGTAGTACTGAATTGATAGCAGCTGTCATAGGTTCAGTATAGTTAATACGTTCACCTGTGAAGATATCGAGTTGATCCTTTAGGTCTTCGTTACCGCTATAAAGGAATCTATTGAAGTTCTTCATGTAACCCCAGAATTCAGTCTCTACGTCTTTGAGTTGAGGTGTGATTGCTTTACTAAGTACACTTCTTACACCAGCTTGTGGTAGTAATGGGTTAGCTACTTGTGCAGCGAATCTCTGCCAAGCTCCTTCGTTATTAAGTTTGAATAGGTTTGCAAGAGGTGATAGGCCACTAAGGAATGTTTGATTAGTTACGTTCATACTGAGTGCATAACCGATCTTCCTAAAGATATCTTCTGACCAAGCTTGATCTACTCTATCACTGACATAAACTGCATCAGCAACAAGTGAAAGGATCTGTTGATAAGGTTCCATACCTCTGTAGCTATGCCACTCGCCACCGATACGGATACTTAACGGCTTCCAACCTAATCTCTGCATATCTTTCTTTTCATTAGAATCGTGTGGACCGTTACCTGTGAGGTTACCGTTAACTGCAAACATTCCTGCAGCCATAACGACACCAGCTCCCATTAACTGCCTACCACGATACTCATTCTTCAAAGCTTGATAAGCTACTTCACTGAATTCAGTGATACCATGTTCACGTAGCACTGCATCTTTCATCTGAGGTGTTATAGCTTCAAATGTTCTACGTGCTTTACCGATAGCCATTCCTAAACCACTTAAAGGGTTATATGACCAAGCCATTGTTAAACCGTTAACACCTGTTCTAGGGAACATGAATAGTGGTTTAAGTACTGGTACATGATCAATGACTTGATTCAATAGTTTAATAGCATCATTATCTAAGTTTAAAGCTATCTCTTGTGAAGCATGTTTAACTGCTTCATCTGTAACTAAACCAGTACTGTCGAAAGCAGTGGAATATAAGTCTTGCTGCCTCTTAGCGAATGCCTGTTGGAAGTCTTTACCGATAGTTACACCACCGTTAGCTTTAAATAATTCATCGTAAGCTCTAGCTCTAGCAAAACCACTAGCCATCATTGAGTTCGTAAACCCGTCAATGGTGTGTAGTAAATTAACACCCCACCTACTGATGCCTAGGTTATTATAGAAGGACATTCCTCTTGCCATATTAAGTAAGAATAACTGTCCATGCTTACCATCTCTACGCCACCCTTCAGCCATACCTTCTAACACTTCAAAAGCATCAGAAGCAGCAAACGTAACGTCGTGACGTCCTCTTTGCATAGCTTGTTCTGGGTTCTTAACTACAAAGTCCCACTCCTTCATTGCATGTCCCCACGCACGTTGGAAGTTTTCAACAATACCTCCATACGTATATAAGGCACGTTTTAGTTGTGCTCTAGTGGATACAAACCCACCAGTAGTAGCAACATCTCCTACAGCTTCAAAAGCAGATCCAGCAAGTATTGAAACTGGTTTACCTATGGTAAGCATTGCGTTACCAGTTAAAGCTCTTATCGGTGCTAGACCGTTTAATAAGGAGTTATACATAATACCCCGCACACCTTGTGCCCATAGGCTAGGTGTCGTTGGATCAAAGTCAACGAATGCCTTAGTCCAGCTTACCTTTTTAGCTGCCCATTCGTTTAATTTAGTTATATCATCAACGTTACCAGCAGTGAAATCATAAGCCTTCGTAAAAGCTTTGAGATATTCTGGTTCTTCTGTCGCAATCCGTTTCATCTCTTCAACGAATTGAGTAGCTTTCATCTGTGATGTTGTATGTATATTATCTACATCATCAGCTAATCTAGCTAAAGCTTCTGGATCAAGCTTTCTACCATCTTTAGCCATATCTAATAGCTGACCTTTATACCCCCAAAGACTACGTATAGTATTTGTTTCTCTCAAGACAACACCTAAATTGTCATACATATTAGACAATTGTCTTGTGGTATCTGTAACCCCATCTAATACCATAGCGGCATTAGCTGCATTGGTTGCACCGTCAGCTGCTTGTTGAGTGACTAAAGCTGCAGCTCTTAGTTTATCAGGATCAAAGTCTCTGAATATTGTTTGTGCTGCTAGTGACCATTCAATGAACTCTTCGTCAGATACGGTTTTAACTCCTAACTGACCTTGTTTCTTTAGTTTGTTTAATGCGTCAGCAAACTCTGTAGGATCATCTCCTACTATCTGTGCTACTTTCCTGTTAGCACCTTCAATGAATCGTGGTGATTCAATCTTCCATCTACCGCCTTCAATGACGGCTGTCATCTCTCTAGTAGGTTCAACAGCTTGAACTATCTCTTCTAGTATCTCTCCTCTAGTACCACCATCAGCTTTAAGTAGATCTCTCAAACCCTTAGTGGATGTGACAGCTCTAGCTTGACCTCTAATAGTACCCATATTCTCTTGAATCCTAACGGTATCTACAACAGCCCCTAATGAGTCAGCTGGTCCGTTAATGGATACTGCTTTAGATTGTGCTTCTGCAGGATCATGTAGGATTGGGTCGTACTCACCTTGGTTAGTTTGTATGTGTTCAGCAGCTTCATCAGCTAAAGCATTAGCTCTAGCGTTAGCAGCTTCGTTGATGTTACGAGTCAATGGATCAAAGGCCATTTCATCTACTTCAATCCTTTTCGCTTCTGCTAACAGTCTAGCTGCTTCCTGTTCAGCAAGTTCACCCCAATCATTAGGGTTTCCAAGTTCATCAATTTGATCATATATCGCTTTAAGTTCAGGACTAATGGTTTGCTGTGCAATGTTATCAGCATTCCTTACCAAGCCTTCAGCTGCTTCAGCTGTTTTAGGTACAACTACAATAGCAGGATCCCATTCAACTTGTGTTCCAGGAGCTGGTGGACCGTCCTTAGGTAACCTTTGCCTCTGTGTATCCCATTTATGTACCCAGGATGCCTCAAACATGTTCTTCTTAGGACGTGCTTTAAGTGCTTTCCTCCAAGTGTTTAACGCAGCAGCACCTTGTATGATACCACCTGCAGCAGAGAATCCTAAGTTCTCCATCTGATTGTATTTCCACTTTTCATCAGGTCCAGCACCTTCAGGTGTAGCGCCAGGTAAGTTCCATCCGAACATATCGTTCAGTGCCTTAGCTGCGTTCTCATCATAAGAAGATGTTGAACTATTAAATACTGCAGCATCTATACCCATTGTATACGCGAAAGCAGCTGTTGTTTTAGCTGCTCCCGGTATGTGTGCTGCGAAAGGTAGGGCAGCTAGTTTAGGTATAGTAGCAGCTGGAATCATGACTGAGGGTCCAATGACTCCCCACATCTTCCTTATTGCGTGGTGTGCTCCATTGTCAGACTGTGGGTTAACCTGATGCCAGTAGTCATCTACTGCTGCTGTTCCTTGTTGGATTAAGTTATTTCCTTTTGGACCACCTGCTAGTTCATCCCACCCTGATTGAGTGGAACCCATTAACCAACCCATACCTTTAAGTGCACCAAAGAAGGTGTCACCTGTGCCTTGTACTAAAGACTTGGCAACATCTGCTCCACCTTGTAAGGTCTGAACAAGAGGGTTCTCATCAAACCCTCTTACTGTTTGTTCAGCTCTTTGGTGACGCAGGTATTCATCAGTCTCATCTGTTCCACCATCCTCTCTTGTTTCATACTTATCTCCTGTGAATTCACGGATTGGTGTATGTTCAGGAGGTAGTGGACCTTCTGCTGCTGCAGCTTCTCTCAAAGCTATAGCCCTTTCTGCTTCACCAGGTATGAAGTCTGGTCCTTGGTTACCTGCTGTTGATGGTTGTAGGTTAGCTAATATAGCTTCCTGTCTTAATCTTTCTTCTTCCTCTAATGCTGCCATTAAAGCGAATGTTTCTTGAGGTGATTGTCTCATTAGTTGCCCCTCCTATCTAAGTCAATACTTTCTAAACCTAACTGTTTAGCTACGAAATCAGCTCCACCTGCGGCCCACCGCCGCCAACCAGTTGGTATTTGTTTATCTGGAGCCACTGTACCACCATGGCCATATCCTGGTGTACCGGGTCCTGCATGTCTTACCTCTGTAGGGTCAGTTAATACAACATTAGATGGTAGGGTTTCTTGGCCAACTGTGAGAGGCGGTAGTTGTGTTTGTAGTCCTGGCCATTCATTCGCTATTTTAGCTAGTTCCCTTAATCCCCATAATTCTTGACCAACTGGGAAGTTATCTCCTGCCCAATCCGCTGCTAGTCCTTTACCATGCAGGCTATTAGGATCAACTCTTCCCTCATCATAGTTAACTCTCAATGTAATACCGTGCCTACGTTTAAATTCAGAAATAATCCAACTTGAATGTGCATCTCTCTGTTTTCTACTCCCATAACCATAGTGCATATGTGCGTTTTCCTTACTATGATCACGTTTTTCCCTTACGCCTTGAACTCCCAAGCCTTCAGGTCCTATGGCTTCGACTATACCAAGATTATCGGCAATATTTCTAACTCTTGCATTAGGTGTGAATCCACCATTTGCTGTGTGACGTGCAGTTATAACTGCCTGAGTACGTTGATCAAGTTTAGATAATTGTGAACCTAATACATCGTATTGTTGCTTTACTTCGATATAATCCATGTAATCTGATTCAGATAGTCTTGTGTACTTATCTCCATAACCTTCCGCATAGTCCAGAATTGCTTGATATACTTGACCAGCACTTGAGAATTTCTGAGTACGCACCACCTCTCTTACCCATTTAGGAGCATTGCTTAATACGTTTTGAAGATCTATATGTTTATAGCGTTTAGCCTTATCAACAACGCTCATGAAGTTATGCACTTCTTCATGATCTATAGGGCCTGAAAAAGCCTCACGTAAACCGAAATGTTTACCATTGTTCATAGCATTAAGCCTTTTCTCAGTATAAGTTTGTTGAAAACCTTTCTCCCCTACACCTCGCGCCTTTTGCATATTCTCAAATTGAGGAATTGTAGGGTTATTAGGATCAAATGTTGCTTCTAACTTATGTAGAAGGGGATTAAGCAGACTAGTCTTTTCCGTTACAATTCTATTGATCTCTTTTTCTATTTCCCCAGGCCTAGCAGGATCCATCCCTTGTGCTATGAGATAGTCTGCTGTCTCAGCAGCCCAACTCGTTACAGCATCAGAAACATTACGATCAATCATTTTCATATCTTCAGTCGGTATACCTTTTAATGGAACCCTTTTACCGTCAGTATTTCTTATTAATGCTTTACCAATGTCTACTCCTTCTGTATGAGTAATGTTATCGTTTACAAACTGCTGACCAGCAGTGATAGCTGGTGCTTCACCTCCATAACCAGCTGCATTTCTCAGTGCTTCCATGAAGCTTTTTTGTACCTGAGGACTTGCACCAGCTAACTGTTGGTTTAGTTGCCCACCATTTTTAAAAAATTCTAGTCTATTCCTAGCATCTTGAGGTGATAGCAACCCTTGATTAGCTTCAGCGGTCCACTGGTTAAACTGCCCATCGTACTCACTTTGTGTGTTTTGGCGTCCTTGTTCTTCTCTAGCTACTGCTATCGCTAATGATGCATTCCAATCCTGCCATTTTTTCGTACCTGCTGGGTGTCTTGCTGATGGTGCTCCCTCATTAATAGATTCCACACCTGGATAACTCGCTGCCATAGCCTCCCTGATCCGCCCTGAACTTCCATAATTCTCCCAGTGATTCCGCAACCACTCTAATGCTTCACCTCTTGTTTTACGACTGCCGATGTGTGTACCATTCGGGTCGGTCACAAATTGTATTAGCTCGCTAGTGGTACCTGGGTGACTTTCCAGAGTAGATACAAGTTGTATTTCGTAATCCTTAGTATCTCTTTTATACTGATTGTTCTTTATTATCCTTTGAGCTTGTGCTGTTATACTATGTATACCTAATGCAGCTCTAGCCTGGGCTCCAACACCTACGTTGTGTATACCTCTTTCTTCATAGAAGCTCTTTTCCGCAGCATCCAAGAAAGCATCTCCTGAACCTGGGTATCTTCCAGCCTGTATATCACTCCAAGTTATTTCAGCACCATTATGGTTCCATGTAAATCTTTCAACGTATGTTTGATACGCGATAGCTGTAAGTCGTTCACTATGAAAAGTATTATCCTTATCAACTACATCTAATTTGTGCGCTCGGTAAACGTTCTGAACAAAGTTAATTCCAGCTTTATGATCCCCAGCTGCATTATATTCTGCAATTGCAGCTTTAGATACTCCCTCTACATCACTCCTGAGTCGTTTGATAAACTCTGGATCCCTCCTCATCTCGTTCTGTTCTTTGGAAGCCTTTAATGACGCTAGTTTTACGAACTCCAGAGTTTTCTTTTTCTGTGCAGCCTCAGCTTCCCCTGACCGTGCAATTGCTCCTTTGATAGCAGAACCACCAAGATTTACAGCAAGATCAAGTAACCCTTCTCCTAGGATTGAATCTAAACCTTTTATATGGGGGTGACTGCGCTCAGCATCTTTAGCTTTTACTTCATTGTTATATTCTACTTGCTTCTGGATCGCTGCCCTATTATCCATAAAGAACTTAAAATTATCTTCTCTATTCCTCTTCTCTACTTCATGTTTATTTATCATAGCGTTGAGGTACATACCTCTCCACTTTTCTCCCATCGCGGAGTTTTTCGCCATGTACTTAGATTGACGATTAGCTTCCGCTAAATCGTTTTCGATGACTGATCCGATGTCTATTTTAATTTGGTTGGTAGAGAATTGCTCTTCTCTTGCAAAGCCCTGAAATGCCATAGTACTAATTGTTAATTCTTCCGTAGAAGTTCTTCATAAGCTTGAGTGATGTACCTTTGTAGTACATCTAATTTTATGTGGAGTATTCCATCTATTGTCGTAACAGCATCTG
>Ga0080013_1005763_pt1 | contig 11340 bp, 11 predicted proteins | sample ETNvirenome_6_85_FD_69236 | JGI IMG/M metagenome (GOLD analysis project Ga0080013, IMG submission 69236) | Marine viral communities from the Pacific Ocean - ETNP_6_85 (SPADES assembly) (version 2) | ecosystem: Environmental > Aquatic > Marine > Oceanic | place: Pacific Ocean | collected 2013-06-19
AGATTTTGTGTGGGCAGCCAAGTATATTAAGAATAAAGTTCAGTCTGCTGAAGCAGTGTTTGTTGTTGACTTGGCACGAAAGGCACCAAAGAAAGCAATTAAAGAAGCTATTTTAAAATCTGCTTATTCTTATGCTGCATCTAAAGGTTTGAGAATATTCAGTCAGAATGAAATTAAAGAGTTTATGAGTGCTAGTACGTACATTAAAGTTGGTGGATAAAAAACGCTAAATATAGGTATGAAGAGTTTTACCCAATTTTTATCTGAAGTGTCTGGTGCATCAGCACAGGCATTGAAGTTAAACCTAAAAAGCGACGGTCACGGTGGTTGGTATGACAGCCGTGGAGAGTTTGTTGCGAAAACTGAGAAGGGTAAACTCAAATTTTATGGTAAGAACAAGAAACCTGGTGAGAAAGACGAACCTCGTGGTCCTAAAGCACCAGCAGCACAACCAGCACCAAAACCTAAGGCTCCACCTCAACCCGCTGGTGGTCAGAGAGTAAAAGCAAGTGAACCGGATGAAAAAGATGGTTCAGGACAGACAGAAGACCTTACAATTGTCTTTGGTAGGTTCAATCCTCCTACAACTGGGCACGAAAAACTCCTTCAACAGGCAAAAAGGACTGCTGCAGGTGGTGCTTTAAAGATTTATCCCTCTAGAACACAGGATCCTAAGAAGAATCCTATTGATCCAGACATGAAAGCCTCTTATATGAGGAAGATGTTCCCTGAGTTTGAGGAACAAATCATCAATGACCCTGAGATGAAGTCAATTTTTGATGTTTTAACCACTGCAGGGGAAGATGGATACCAGAATGTTAATATTGTTGTAGGGTCAGACAGACAATCAGAATTTGAGAGTTTAGCACAGAAATATAACGGAGACCTGTATAATTTTGACCTTATAAGGGTAGTATCAGCAGGCACAAGAGACGCAGATGCACCTGGTTTAGAAGGAATGTCCTCTTCTAAGTTGAGAAAAGCAGCATCAGAGGGTGATTATAAGTCATTTAGGAGTGGAACACCTAAGAAATTTGATGATGCAGAGGCAATGGCACTCTTTAATGCCACTCGTCAGGGCATGGGAATCAAAGCAACTAAGGCAGCAATCAAGGCAAATGCTGCTGCAGTTTCTGCCGATGCCAATGAAGGGTATGAACTGTGGCAAATTGCTCCTAGATTAGATCATAAAGGATTACGTGAGCATTATGTTAATGAAGAGATTTTTAACCTTGGTGATAGTGTTCAGCATCTTAGTACTGGGTTAGTTGGTAGAGTAATTCGTCGCGGAACCAACCATTTGATCTGTGTTACTAAGGAAGAGCGCATGTTTAAGGGGTGGATTCGGGATATTATGGAGTATAATGAGCAGACTCAGAAGTATGGTAATGATAGTATATACAGAGCACCCGGTAAACCTAACACTTTAGTAGGCACAAAAGGTTACTTAAAGTATGCTCAATCAATGGTTCCAGGTTCCGAGCGGGGACGGCAGTTTATAAATAAACATAGAAAAAGTAAGTAGTATCATCATGTCTGACGGAATATCACCGAACAATCTTAATGATCTAAGTAAGGTATACCTGGATCAGGTTGCTGCTTTTAGGGAAATGAGAAAGCAGGAAACTGAAAAGGACATTGAAAGGTGGAGTCATGGAGCAGATCCTACTACAACTCAGCAGGAAGAAGTAAAGGGTGTACCTACTCAGGATAGGAAAGATGATGCTGCTGAAAGAAGAGCAGGTAAGTATCCTTTAAAGAGTAAGAAAGCAGGTGAGAGTTATGCTAAGTGGACTATGAGAAAGCATCCAGCATCTGTTGATGAAGCTAAGGTAGACACTGGTTCTGCTGAAGAGAAAGCAACTGCAAGAAACAAGAGAAACACACCTGCAGGTAAGGATTCTAAGTTTGATACTTCAGTTTTTATAACCAGAAAGCCTGGTGAGTCACTTGATTCTGCTCGTACTAGAACTCGTCAAAAAGCACATGTCGCAAAGCGTGGTGTAAAGGAAAGTATATCTAATTGGAGAAATGAACTACGTGAAATAAGTGATTTCATTACTGAACCGGAGACTGAAAAGAAAGCAGACAAAGAAGTTACAGAAAAGAAAGTAAAGAATATAGTAAAGATTAATCCTACTTTACCTGAGGCAGTTGCTGCGATTGGTGGTGAATTAATTTCAGTAGAGGAGCAAACAGATGGTTCTACTCCTTCTAAAGAAGATCCTGGCATGAAAGCTAAGGAAAAAAGAACAGGTATGATAAAGAAGCAGGTTCTTATTAAGAAGTTGCAAGCAGTAAGAATGGGTGCTGGTGCAGATATTGTTGCATCATATGATCCTATAGAGGCTGCTACTGATTATCTTTATGAAGAAGGACTTAATGAGGAGGGTATTGACCTTCTTATTGAAGAGATTGGACTTGATGGTTTTGTTGAGTTTGTTGATGGATCTGCTGTAGAACTCAATGAAGAAAGATCGGCAAGACGTGCAAATGTTAAAGCAAAGTCTTATGCAGATGTAAAAGCATCAGTTGATAAGTCAGATGCTGCTAAAAAGAAAGCAAAGAAAGGAGAATATGCTCCTTCATATGCTAAGAAAGAGACAGATGTAACTGTCTATGATGACAAAGCACCTGCTAAGAAGAAAGCTGTTGCTAAGAAAGCACCTGCTGCAATGAAGAAGGCAGTTTCTAGGAAGAAAGCAGTATTAACTCAACCAGTTAAGAAAGGTGGTGCAATAGTTAAGGCTAAGTCTTCAGCAATTGTTAAGGCAGTTACTAAAGTTAAGAAGGCTCAACCTGCTAAGAAAGCAACCAAGCAAGGTTTAGGTGATAAGATACGTAGTGCCTATAAGAAAGGTGTTGAGCGTCATAAGGCATCTGTAGGTAAAGCAAAGACTGAAGTTGGAAAGGTTGTTAAGACTGCTAAGACAACTGCCAAGCAACATTCTAAGCATCGCAAGGACTTTGTTAGTGGTATTTCACCTACTGCAAGGGAAAAGAAAATCGCTAAGGGTGTAGGTGGTGCAGTTAAGAAAGCACTAACCAAAGAAGAACTTGAACTTCTTGAAAAAGTTAAAGGTCAATCTACTGAGTATAGAAGAGAACGGGCTGCTGAGAGGAGAGTCCCAGGTGATCCTCATAAGAAACAGGGTGATCCTTCAAAAAGATTATCTCCTTCAGCAGGAAGAACGAATGTTGGTAAGATGGTGAGGAGTATAGAGAAGTATGATAAACAGACAAAGGCAACTAAACCTTCTGTTCTTGGAATGGTTACTAAAGAAGAAGTAGGTATCTCATCTTCTGCTGCCATGGAAAAGGCTAAGAAAGAAGCCAAACTACAGAAGAAAGAAGCAGAAGCAGTTAAGAAGGTGAAAAAGGAAGAGGTGAACCCTATTGTTGCAAGGAATGATAGGTTGAATAAAGAAAGGGCTATGAAAGCTGCTAAGGAGAGGGAAGCAAAGAAACCCTCAGCAGATGTAATAGCAGCGAGAAAACGTCAGTATAGTGGTAAAAATTATACTGTTGCTGACAAAAAGAAAGTGATTCAGTCTTACAGAGAGGACAAAGCATTTGATAATGTAGTGAGTATGCTGCGAAAAAAGCACGGTGAGGGTTCTGTAATTACAAAGGACTCTCCAAAACCTAAATCCAAACCTCTTAATGCAAAACAAATTTGGAGGAAGGATGATAGAAATGCTGTTCAAAGAGAAGTAGATGCTCAGTATGGTAGGACTCCTTGGAATAAGAAAGGAAGTTTGGGAACTTAGTTATGCCAGCGGTATCTAAGAAACAACAAAGATTTTTTGGATATCTCTTATCCAATCCGGAGGAGAGAAAGAAAAAGGGTATCAGTAAAAAAGCTGCTAAGGATTTCGCACAGGATGTTAAGGAAGTAGCACCTCCTGGATGGGGTCATACTAAGGCAGAGAAAGAAAAGACTAAGCCTGATAAACCCAAGTCAAAGATTGGTGGTAGTGCTGCTGCTTTTGATCGTGCCCGTAAAGAGGGTAGGTTTAAAGGATCTAAAGCAGATATGTTTAAATTGATGTGGTGGATGAAGAATAAGGGTGGAAAACCTAAAGGTAAACCACATTATAAACCAGGAACTGATAAGAAGTATAAGAAGTATCAAGAAGAAGAGAAGCAGATTACTCCTATGCAGGATAATAATCTCTTTGGAAATGCTTATGCTGGGACAAAACCTCCTAAGAAAAATAAAAAATTAAAAGAAGATTTTAAAAGTTACATGGCACAAGCACAAGCTGCCAGAGACCGAGTAAAGAAAAAGCAAGAAGAACGTAAGAAGAGTGATGCTCAATATGCTGATACGAAGAAGCATGGGGTGAAGTTCTTTGATAAGAAAGGCTCTGGAAGAATAGTTAAAGGCAAGAAAGTATATAACTGATGGATATTATTCTGCAATTGGGTGGTAATCCTGCTCGTTCGGAGATTGGGATTGAACTAGCCAAGGCATATCCTGATGCTAAAGTGGTTATTTCTACTGGTGAGCACTCATGTTTGCAGAGATATACTGATGCTGGTATTGATCGAGAACGTCTTATAATAGATGATGAGGCATGGGATACAGTCACCAACTTGACACACACTTATAAATTATTGAAGAAGATGAATTGTAAGAGCGTGTATGTTGTGACAGATTTGTTCCATTCTTATCGCGCCAACCTTATTACTATGGCAGTCTGGGGATGTAGAATTCCTTTTTATATGGTTCCTTATGGCACAGTTCGTAGACCAAAGGATGCTACATATGCTACAGGTGATTTCTTAAGAGCATTACTTTGGAGATTGACTGGGGTTCTTATTTACACTAAGAGCACTAAGGCATCACGAGGGGCTATATATACTAATAACGAAAAACATTCGCTAGTTGAAATTGGATTTTAAAAGATGACTGAATTATCACTTGATGCCTCACAGGAAACACGTATAACTGTGATGCAACTAAAGGTTGAGCGACTAGAAGAAAAGCAAGAAGAACTACGTGACCGTCTTAAAGTTGTGGAGAAATGGGTGATTGGAGCAGCCGCTGTTTTGGCTGCTGGCACTACTGTTATAGGGTTTGCCACTAACATTTCTAAAGCATATCTCTAAGATATCCAGGTTATAAATATTCATTAGCACAGAAATCATTACGGAAGTAGTAACATGGCACTTTGGGGAGATAAAGACGATCTGTTTTCAGCTGGCACGGTAAGTGTTAAGTTGCCAGGTATTAATACATTTTATGCCGATGGGGATCTTATAGAAAAATCTGCTGGTGTTAATAAGACTTTGGCGGATGGCACTGCAGATACTGCTTTAGTATTTGAGGTTATTGGATCTATTGGTGCAGGTGCTGGAACTAGTTTCGGTAAGGGAACTGGATTCGCTCAAACGGGTGATATTTTAAAGTTTGGTCAAATTATTGGTGGTACTTATTACGGCAGTGGTATTGTCGTAGGTATTGCAAGTACTACTCTGTGCTATATTGCTTCTACTGAAGGTTTACAGACTGGGTTAACACAAGCTAACTTAAATGGTGTTGAATACACTGTTAACAATCAGCCTACCTGGGTTTCTGGTGGACTCTCTAACGAATATGCCCAACAAAATGAGTCGGAGGCAGAGACAAGTGAGGTTGGATTCGTAGGACTTGCTTATAGTGTAAGTGTGAGTGCTGCTTCAACTACTTACTTCCCATTAGATAATGCTTATAGTGATGCTCTTTACATACCTTCTAGCGATGCTTATAATGATTTCAAGGTTGTAAATGCAGATAGTCTATCAACTTCAGTTTCAACTGGTGGATGGGGTGACGTTACAACTCTAACAGCCACTGGACAATCTTTAGAAATTAATGTGTGGAATGCACCATTAACACAGAACGCAGGAGTTGGTGTTAATACGGTTGCTATTAGTACGGGTGGAATACTGGTTGGTGATATCTTCCAGGGTAATAACCTTTGTACTGCTATTAGTAGAATTGGATTAGCAACTGTCGGTTTTGCTGCTACTATTGGATACGGTTTAACTTCCGGTAATGTCATTGGTATTTCTAGGACAGTTAGCAACGTTATAACGGGTAGTGCTTCAGTTGTATCACTTGCTGCTACTGATACTTCTCTAAGACTTACTAGGTCAACGGGTGCTCAACAGGTTTACATTGGTGGTATATCTACCAATGGTGCAGATTCTTCTCAAGGAACTAAGTGGGAAGTTGCACACGGCGGATGGGTTGGTATTACATCCTATCAAGATGCTGAAGGTAACCTAAGAGTTCAGAGTCAGACTTTAGTTGCTCTGTCTGGTATTGCTACCGGTAACAACCCTGTTCTTGGACCTGATCCTGCTGTTTCTTGATAACTCGCTAATATGATATGAGATTTAATGAATTGAATGAGGATAATTTCCAACTGTTTGCTATTAAAAATTATGAAAATCCACAAGCAGTTACCCAGGATGATTTCCAGAAGGATCTAAACCACTTCAAATATATCAAACGATTGCTGAAGAGGTATAGGAATACTGGTGAATTAAAAACCCATCTTCTTTTAAATCATTTTATTATTCTTTATAATATTTTTGGTGATGCAACAACTCCTATGTTGTTCCATAAGATAGAAGAAGATTTGTGGCCGGTAATGAAAACTTTTGTTTTATTCCTAAATAAATTACCAGAGTATCCACGCTGTTTTATTCATGATGTAGAAGTTGATAAGGTTTGTTTAGAAGAACTTCATCACATTTACAATGGAAAAGAAGAAACTTAATCGAATAATTGGGATTCTTCGAGAGGAGATGATGACCGCTAATCCTGTTGGTGGACAAGGAGGGTTCGGGTCTAATCCAACTCCTGCAAGTACTGAAAAGACCAGAGCTGGGTTTGATCCAGTGATGGGTAAGATGATGAGAAGAAAGAAGAAGAAGTATATCAAACTTCCTGCGGGATCTAGGAAGAGATGGATGAAGAAGGATGAGAGTTAATGACGCTATTGTTGAGAAGTTTGTAGATAATAATATTCAAATGGGCAAGTTGATTGCTGTCCATGATGAGAAGTTAGATAAGCAAGATAGAATTGATGCAGTCCTTTTTGAAAAGGTAGAGCATCTTCATAAAGATTTACATGCCCATGCTGCATCTATTAGAGAAGATTACTCTAGAGATTTTAAAGCAGTAGATGATCGTCTTCGTCAGATGGAGAAGAAGATGTGGAGTATTTTTGGTGGTTTAGCCATAATTAGTGTGGTTGTATCTCCTCTTGGACAAAGAATTGTAGGGGAAGTCTTGACGGCACAAGAAGAAACGAGTATGATAAGTTTACCAGTGGCTCTTGTGGATGGATCTCGTTGATTCAAAATATATTGGATTAGTCTCGTCACGCTTATTAAAATTTAAGAGAGTTAAACCCAATCTTTATAATTTTCGGTGTCCGATTTGTGGTGATTCAAAGAAGAATAAGAGTAAGACAAGAGGATATTTGTATGCAATTAAAGCCAACGTAAATTTTAGGTGCCATAATTGTGGTGCTTCAATGTCTTTTAGCAATTTTCTGAAGCAGATAGATACTGTTCTCCAAAAACAATATGTGATGGAGAAGTTTAAGGATGGATTTTCGGGAGTAAAAGGAGGGTCGGCTATTGAAAAACCTACCTTTAATTTTGAATCTCCTACTTTTAAGAGTAAGATTTTACTTCCACGATGCTCTGAAGTAGAGAGTGCTAAGAAATACCTTGAAGATCGTGGACTTGATGCCACTAAATTTTATTATGCAGAAAAGTTTAAAGAGTTTGTTAATGGATATAAACCAACTTTTGATTCTCCTTTTAGAGAAGAAGCAAGAATAATTATTCCTTTATTCTATAAGAAAAAACTTATAGGAATGCAGGGAAGATCGCTAGGTCCTAGCCTTGTTAAATATATCACAACCATATTTGTTGATGACGCACCAAAAATCTACGGTCTCGATGAAATCAATGATTCAAAACCCATTTACATTGTTGAAGGACCGTTCGACTCGACCTTTATCCAAAACGCTGTTGCTATGTGCGGCTCCGATGTTGATATTGGGTCGTTTAATTGGAGCGATTATATTTACGTTTATGATAATGAGCCACGCAACAGAGAAATCGTCAATCGAATCTCCAAAACAATTGACAGAGGAGATAAGGTTGTGATTTGGCCTACCAATATCTTTGAAAAGGATATAAATGATATGGTATTAGCTGGGCACGATGTCCAATCTGTGGTAGAATCTAATGTATATTCAGGTTTAAAAGCACAACTTCAATTCAACACTTGGAAAAGAATATGAGTAACGGACTCAAGGTTAAAAAGCGTAATGGAAGAGGAACTGAATCCCTTGACCTAGAAAAGATGCATAAGATGGTTGAAGAGGCATGTAAGGGTCTCGCAGGCGTCTCTGCTAGTCAGGTAGAAATTCAATCTGGTATACAATTTTATGACGGTATCACAACTGCTGAAATACAAGAAATACTCATCCGTTCTGCTAGTGATCTTATTGATTTGGATCACCCTAATTACCAGTTCGTTGCTGCTAGACTCTTACTCTTTGCAGTAAGGAAGCAAATCTATGGAAAGATGAGAGAACTTCCTCATCTTGAACATCACATTATGAAGTGTACCAATCAGGATGTGTATGATAAGGATATTTTTACCAAGTATTCTAAAGAAGAGATTGAAAAAGTTAATGGTTATATAGACCATGAACGTGACTTTTTGTTTACATATGCTGGATTACGGCAAGTTGTGGATAAATACTTGGTACAAGACAGGAGTGGTGGGGGTGTATATGAGTCCCCACAATTCATGTATATCATGATCGCGCTAACCATATTCGCAGAATACCCTAAAGAAACGAGGCTTAATTATGTCAGACGATACTACGACGCAATCTCCAGACACAAACTCAACATCCCCACCCCGATCATGGCGGGAGTACGGACCCCTATTCGTCAATTTGCATCTTGTGTTTTGGTTGATATTGATGATACCCTCGACAGCATATTTAGCAGTGATATGGCTATTGGCAAATACGTCGCACAACGTGCTGGTATCGGCATTAACGCAGGACGGATCAGAGGGATCAACTCCAAAATCAGAGGAGGAGAAGTCCAGCACACGGGAGTCGTACCATTTCTCAAAAAATTTGAATCGACTGTCAGATGTTGTACTCAAAACGGGATCAGAGGGGGTAGCGCAACTGTCCACTTTCCTATCTGGCACCAGGAAATTCGTGACATCCTTGTCCTCAAAAACAACAAAGGAACAGAAGACAACAGAGTCAGAAAACTCGACTACTCCATCCAACTAAGTAAACTATTTTATGAGAGGTTCATTAATGATGAAGAGATTACGCTTTTTTCTCCTCATGACGTGCCAGGGTTGTATGATAGCTTTGGTACTAAATCTTTTGACGAACTATACGTAACTTATGAGAAGGATGAATCTATTCCTAAGGAGACTATAAAGGCACAAGAACTTATTCTTGATCTCCTTAAGGAGAGGGCAGAGACGGGTAGGATTTATATTATGAATCTTGATCATTGTAATGAACATTCTTCCTTTAAGGATAAGGTGGAGATGAGTAACCTATGTCAGGAGATTACACTACCGACATATCCTATTCAACATATTGATGACCATTTAGGGGAGATCGCCCTTTGTATTTTGAGTGCTGTTAATGTAGGTAAGATTAATTCTGATAAGGAATTGGAAGATCTTTGTGACTTATCTGTGCGTGGGTTAGAGGAGTTAATAGATTATCAACAGTATCCTGTTAAGGCAGCAGAGATAGCTACAAAGGCACGGAGATCCCTTGGAGTAGGTTTTATTGGTCTTGCTCATTATCTTGCTAAGCTTGGGTTCAAGTATGAGTCACAGGAAGCATGGGATGCCGTTCATGGACTCGCTGAATCTTTCCAGTATTTCTTATTGAAATCATCTAATCAGGTAGCAAAAGAAAAAGGATGGTGTGAAAACTTTGGGAGGACTAAGTATTCTGATAGTATACTTCCAATTGATACATATAAGAGTGATGTAGATGACATTAGCAAGCAGGAATTGCAACATGACTGGGAATCTCTTAGAGCATCTATCTCCGAATACGGTCTTAGGCACTCAACATTGTCCGCACAAATGCCTTCGGAGAGCAGCTCCGTTGTGTCAAATGCAACAAATGGAATCGAACCACCTAGAGGATACCTGTCCGTTAAAAAATCAAAGAAAGGACCTCTTAAGCAAATTGTTCCCTCCTATGCTAGTCTGAAAAATAATTATACTTTGCTTTGGGATATGCCTAATAATACTGGGTATATTAATATAGTAGCAGTAATGCAGAAGTTCTTTGATCAAGCAATCTCTGGTAACTGGTCTTATAATCCAGAGCACTATCCAGATAATGAAGTTCCTGTCAGTGTAATGGCACAGGATTTACTAACCACATATAAGTATGGGTGGAAGACTTCTTACTATCAGAATACTAATGATATGAAGACGGATGAGGTTGAAGAACCAGCACATCCTATGGGATGGCACGACAATGTTCCGGAAGAAAAATCAAAACTTGACAATTTGGTAAGTGAGCTAGAGAATGCAAATGAAGAGGAGTGTGAATCCTGTGCAATCTAATATTAAAGGAATGACGGTATTTAATACCGCCCCAGTTGATACTAAAAAGCAACCAATGTTTTTTGGTAAACCATTAGGTGTTCAACGTTATGATTCTTATAAGTATCCTCAATTTGATAAACTTACTACACAACAGTTGGGATATTTTTGGAGACCAGAAGAAGTCTCATTGCAGAAAGATCGTGGTGATTATCAATTACTTCGACCCGAACAGAAGCATATCTATACTTCTAATCTTAAGTATCAGATTATGTTGGATTCTGTACAGGGACGTGCTCCTGGTATGGCGTTCATTCCATATTGTTCTCTACCAGAACTAGAAGCATGTATGGAAGTATGGACATTTATGGAGATGATTCATAGCAGATCCTATACTTATATCATTAAGAATGTTTATTCAAATCCTTCTGATGTATTTGATACTATTCTATCTGATGAACGTATTCTAGAACGTGCTGCTAGTGTTACAGAATCTTATGATGACTTTATTAATCAAGCACATGAATGGGATACTGGTTGTATGTGGCATAAAGATTCGCAAGGATCTCCCTCAGTAGATTGGTGTCGGAAAGATTTAAAACGTAAACTCTATAAGGCGATTGCTAATGTTAACATCCTTGAGGGTATTCGGTTCTATGTCAGCTTTGCTTGCTCTTTTGCTTTTGGGGAGCTCAAGCTTATGGAAGGGA
>Ga0080013_1005764_pt1 | contig 11339 bp, 15 predicted proteins | sample ETNvirenome_6_85_FD_69236 | JGI IMG/M metagenome (GOLD analysis project Ga0080013, IMG submission 69236) | Marine viral communities from the Pacific Ocean - ETNP_6_85 (SPADES assembly) (version 2) | ecosystem: Environmental > Aquatic > Marine > Oceanic | place: Pacific Ocean | collected 2013-06-19
TACGAGAAAATTATGGAGGAATACAAGGAAGCCGGTGGCTACGCTGCCGAAACCGCAGCCCTCGTCGTAGGCTTTGACGACTCCGATAAGCACATAAAAGAACTCATAGCGAAAAAAAATGCAGCATATAAAAAAATAGAATCGGTTTTGCCCGAACACGCTACATCCTTTGCGGCAGTAGGCGCAAGGATTCCCAGGATGATTGAGTTTTGGAGTAAAAAGGCACCATTCTATCGCCAGAATCCAGACGCAGCATTCCAAAAAGAATCTCCATATGTAACAATTCTGTCGCGACACCCAGTTGATGTTGTGAGAATGTCAGACATGAATAATATTCGTTCGTGTCACTCTCGCACAGGCGGTTACTTTCAATGTGCAGTAGCTGAAAGTCGTGGGCACGGACCAATCGCATACTTGGTTCCTCGCGAACAGTTTGAGGAATACTTTGATGTGGATCTCAATGAGACAAATCCAGAAGATGTTGATTTAGATCAAGGCGGCGAAGAAATCTTTGAAGATGATCAACGTGGCGTTTCTGGTTTAAGACCTGAAGGTCGTGTTCGCTTGCGTAAGTTTGTGAGCAAAGAAGATGGAAGAATGATCACCGCACCAGAAAGAAAAACTTATGCTCCCCACGACCGTGCGACTCCACCCAATTTTCTTAAAGGTGTTACTAAATGGGCTATGGACAGCCAGAAAAATGTCCTAGGAGATCCCAAAAAACTAGCAAATGAATTCTACAAGGAAGAATGGGTCCGCCACGGCGGATCTTATGAAGATACTCAAGATGGCGAAGTGATGGCAAGGATGCTTGAGCCGCTTTTGGACGATGAAGAGTTGTTGCAGGATTTGTCGCAAGCAGGCAATATGGCACAATCTGAAGAAGAAGACGAGCGTGAAATCGAGCGGGAACTTGACGAGAATTCAGTTGAACGTCAGGCTGAAATAATTCAAGAAGAAGCCGACCAATTAAAGCATTTCAATGTTTGGCACGAAACGGGTGACGATGATTCCGTTCAATATAATGGAGGGTTTGGTTTTGTTGTTGACGAGGAATTAGGTGAATTCCCAGATCCTAGTCCGAATCCTGAATATCCTGTTGGTTGGGAACTTCACGGCGAAGCTATCAACGATGCTGTGATACAAGCACTGGACCAAGAAGCCTACATTTATGTTTCAGAGAATGGAGAAATCGGATCCCGCAACCAAACGTATCGGATATCTATTGACCCAGCGCATGATGAGTACCAAGACCTCGATGGGTTTTCAAGTTTTGTATCATCTCTTAAAAGCGCCGACGATAACTTTACTGCCATTATGAACAATGTTCGCAACCAACTGCAAGACGCGGGTATTATTCCGACAACTGGCGAATCAGTAACTAAAACTTTAAACTCTCTTGACAAGATTAAGGGCACAATAGATCCAGAAGAAAAACACATTAGGGTTACTTGGAAACAGCGCAATAAAATCACATACGATCTCCAAGAGTTTAAAAGATTCTCTGCCGTTGATCAAGATACTATAAAACAACTTTGGGCACGGGAATTTAGACACCACCTCGCAGATATTTTAAATAAGTTACGCAAGAGATTTGATTTTCCTATTTCGAATATTATTGTTCGATCAGATCGACAAATACTATCACCAGAACTCGATGGCGTCTATGGTATTATGGATTTTGATTTAAGGTATGAAGACGACCAACAAATGAGATTGGCAGCAAAACTATTGGAAGAAATGAATAAGCAAGGTTGGAACCAATCATTACGTCAAGTGTCTGCGAATGAATATTATGGTCTTTTAAAAGACGCGGAAGATCAAGAACCCCCCTTTCAAGAGGTGCCTGAAGATGAACGAAGAAAGGCCACCGAAATCGAAGGCGATGCGCGAGAACTTAATAAATTTTTTGAATCAAAAAAGACCAAAACATCTGATAAAATGTTATTTGAATCTTGGAGAAGATATTTAGGTAAATAAGGAAAAAGATTATGAATGATTATTTAAACCACAAATGGCGACAGTTTGTTAATGAGGACAAAAAACCTGTACGGAAAAGAATACTGACAGAAGGTTCAGCAAACCCCAAATACGGAGGCCATCGCGGTAAAACGATAAAGGCAAAAGTAGAAGAAAAAGTTCTACCAATACCATACCCGACTATTAGTGCAAATTGGGGGAAGCCTGGAAATGCTGATCGCGCTGAAGTTGAAGCTCTCCTTGCACGAGTGGCCACTGGTACAACATGGCAGGCAAAAATAAAAAACCTCAATATATTTGTAGAAAGTTGTAAAGGAGCCGAGGTTTGTCTAAAACAAGCTGACTCTACTATTTTATCAAAATTGATGGCACTTGACATTATTGTTTCTATTGTTTATGATTTTGATCCCGCCACTTCAGGATTTCTTTTTGAATCATTGATGGCAACTTTAATTGGTGGTACATCGGAGCAAGTTGCGGCTTCACAGTCAAGAACTGGTGAACAAACCGGAGATATTTCTGATGTAATACTATTGAACAAACCTTTCAGTCTTAAGCTTCTTCGAAAGAAGGCTTCATCCATTGATGGTTCCTACGGTGATTTGATTGGTTCGATTATAAAACATCAACAACCAATATCTTATTTGGTTGCACTTAAAGAAACTGATACGGAGTTGCCAGTAATAAGGTTTTATGAATTTACGATAGGTTCATCTGCTGTCGTTCAAGATGAAGCTGGTGATTGGGTTCATGATCTATCTCGCGTTGGCGAAGGACCATACGGCGGATACGTTGATGTGGACAATCCTGATTTAAAAGTAATTAAGGGTACAGAGTTTCACGTTCCAACCGCAATTCTTAAAAAAACCACTGGGAAAATGTCTGTAAAAAAGAAAGGGCAGAAGAAGGGCGGAAAGAAAGTAGATCCACAATTGGTTCGCCGCCAACAGGCATTTCAAGCACTGGAATTTTCAACAGAAACAGAGGTTTTAAACATAGGAACGAAAGAATCGTTGGAAACATTGGCTAATGCTTATACAAAACAAATTCATGAGGATATTACCACTATTTACAATAGTTTAGAGAGCCTAACTAAAAATATCAATTCGTATATTATAGGAAGCAAAGTATCTGCTGGCGAAACTGCTAAAACTGACGCTGGTCGAGTTTACAGAAAAACCACTAAACTTATAAGCGACCGCGAAGGAGAGTAGTCTCATAAAAAGTATAATTGAGAGCTGGCGCAGACTTATTAAAGAAAACGCCTATGCGATGGGAACGATGGGAGTCAATGTTGCATCAGGCAAACCCTCAAGTCCATGTCCACAAGGTGAAGAACAAAATGGCTTTCACCCTGATGGCGAACCATTTTGCAGGCTAAAACCAGAACTACAACAAAAAGGCCAAACAATTGTTGCTACTAGACAAGAGATGGTGGACATCATTAAGAATAATCCGCCGCAAGAAATTTACCTTGACAGTCCCAAAGGAACAGTAAAAAAGTTTGGAGGTTTGATTCCAATTGAATTGCCATTTGATTATGGTGAATGGCCAGAATTTATTAACCCAGCAGACAATAAGGGCTGGGATTTAATTATTGTTCCCAGTGCCACAAAAGATGAACCTGATCTTATTCCAGTGGGATATGTAGCATATAATGAGAATAAACCCAAAGCAATGTTTAATGATAAGATTATTATTGCTCCCGAAGGTAAATATAATTCTAGCGATAGAGAAGCCATTGAAAGAGTCTTTATTCAGATGGATTATTTCGACAATCCTGTTTGGTATTGAACAAACTATTTATTGTGAGGAGTTTATACCGTGAAACTAACAAGAGCAAAGCTACAGCAGATTATTAAAGAGGAATTAGATGCGCTGTCCGATGATGGATATGATTATGATAATCCCCCACCGGCTGAAATGATTGCCGATGCACTCCAAGATGGGTTAAAGAAATTAATCCCAGGATATGATTCAGATGATCGAATGGAGAATCTGGTACATGATAGGGTGATGGAATTCGCGGGGGAATTATATGAACTGATGGGAGAACCGGAAATCTCTGTTGATCCCGAACGATATCATGATGACCCCGGCAATCACCCCGAACCCTTGGACGAAACATGACCACACGCGGAAGATGAACCCGTGAGGTTTAAGGTAAAAAAGAAATGAAACTAACAAAAACAAAGCTACAACAAATTATACGAGAAGAATTGTCATCTTTCGGAGGGGACGATGAGATACCTATAGATATTCAAGAGGATACATGCTCAGAATTAAAGCAGCAAGTAAAAGAATTTGCAGATCGGATTCGCCAAAATAAAAGCTTTGGCTTTGATGTTAAAACGACTCGACATTATTTTGATCAACTAGTAGAAATGATTGAGAACTTCGGAAAGGAGGAAGAAGAATCAAACTTTTAATGGAGACTTGGCGAGCGTTATTAATAAGGGACGCATCTCCTTTAGGATTCCTATTTGAAATTTCAAGCGACGAGTTAGGCGAATTGCGCTTTGCGGCAAGACAAGATCGGAACCAATTTAAAAAAGTATTTCGCCGGTTAGTTAAAAAACATCATCCCGACAAAGGAGGCCACGAATCTAATATGAAGAATTTAAACACTCTCTATCGAGTATTAAAAAAGAATCCTTCATCTAAGTGGCATCCAGGTTGTTCCCATAGTGGTACACACAATACGGCAACAGGCAAAGAATGTAAACCTGAAGAAAGGATAGAGGAAAGTAAAAAAGAAATGAAACTAACAAAAGAAAAACTCCAACAAATAATTCAAGAAGAATTGGCTGAAGCTGATATGGAAATCGCCAAAGCCCTTGCAGGCAAAGCCGGTCTTGGATCCCAAAACGAACCAACACGCGCCGGTCGCAGTGGTGAAAAAATGAATATCGAATTGGGCTCCGGCGTTCCCAACAAGGAGGATGTCATATCCGCCGCAGAATTGTTAAAGATTATACCTAGATCGGGCAAAGATCGTCTGACGGTTTACAACGTTGCCACATATTTGAAAACAAATCCTGATGCCAGCCCAGAAGAACTGGTGAAGGTGGTAATGGATGCTCGTGAAGAAGCTGATTATATTGGAATAGATGATATGCTTCAAGAACAATTCAGCAACACAGCAGAAATTGTATCGGGAATTGTTAATTATTTAGTACGAAACAGATCGGTTGCCCTCGAATCAGGCGATGCCAAGGAAGTTCGCCACAAATTAACTTCCACTATTGAAGAATTGGTTAATCAATATGGCAGATCCAAAAAATAGAGTCGAGGTTGTCACCGTCGATTTCGACGACACTTTAAAGATGACTGAGGATGGAAACCCCAACCCCATCGTTATACAAAAGATTAACAAATTAAGAAACAAAGCCGACAAAATCTATATTGTCACAAGTCGCCGAGATTCCTGGGATAATAAATTAGAGATTAATGACTTCATAGAAGAAAATAATCTACAAATTGACGGAATTCACTTGACAAACTTCGCCGATAAATGGTATACTTTGGAGAAGCTGGGAAGTGATATGCACTTTGATGATGATAGAGATGAATGGGAAACCATCTCAGATAATTTGCCTGACGTAGAGATAATTAAAATAGATAATCAAACCGGCAAAGTAATTAAAGATCTTGACGAACCATTGTAAAGTCAAGTGGTGAACATTGTTTAAAGTCAAAGAAAGATAAGAACCTTGGCTGTTATCCTTCACGCTCCGGTGCAGAGAAAAGGGAAAAACAAGTCAATTACTTTAAACATAAGGATAAATAAATATGAGAAAATTAAAACCTATTTTTATCGAGAACTCTTGGGTTCCAAAATTCCTATCACACTTTGCCCCAATCAATATTGGTGCAATCACTTTGGGTATTGTGGTGTTTAGCCGAGGGGAAACTACCCCAACAACACGCCAACATGAAACCATCCATTTCCAGCAGATAATTGAAACATTATTTATTGGTTTCTTTATTTTATATGCATATGATTATGTTAAAAACTATATTCGTTTTAGAAACGGAGTTATGGCTTATTATAATATTAGGGCAGAGAAAGAAGCATATCAACATCAAGAAACTAAAGATTACTTAGTAACAAGGCCGCGCTGGAGATGGATTTTATGGAAGTAACAAAGAAATACCAAATATTTTGTGACATGGACGGGGTTCTGGTGGATCTGGTTGGTGGAGTGGGTGAAGCATTATATGCGACACCACCGGATGAAGCCTCACAGAACTATATTAAAATACAAAATAAGGCTCGCAAAGTGCTCGAAGGCAAACCACTTTTATCTGAGCATTTGGATAAGACTCATCCAAACTTTAAAAAAGAGACGAGAAACTTCTTGTATCGCGTCTTGATGGACAACCGACGATTTTGGATGAATCTCAAGTGGCTGCCAGATGGTAAGAAATTGTGGGAATATATTAAAAAATATGATCCAGTGATCTTGTCAAAACCGACAGACTTACAAGCAGTTATTGGAAAGAAGAAATGGGTTAAAGACAATATTGGTCTTTCTAAAGAGAGGGTCCAAATCAGATATGATAAATCACCCTATGCTCAATATGATGGCAAGATTGGCATACTTATTGACGATTTTGAAAGTAATACAAGTAAGTTCGATGCAGCCGGTGGACGCACAGTTCTTTACACGAACACACAAGATGCCATTAAAGAATTGAAATCTTTTGGGTTTTAACTATAAAAATTTAACGTCTTTTACATTTTAGTGTAATATGTACTAGTATGGGGGCAGTTCTTTGCCGACAACAAATATTACTCCTTTCCATCGCGGTAGCGACCATTCTTCAAGGTTGCTCATCGTGTGATGACGGATCCGGTTTGGCTAAAGTTTGCCACATAAATCGTCCTTGCGGAATTACTAACAACGGAACTGTTGTGCCCGCAGATAATTTTAAAGATTATGATCTTTACAAAACCGGTGCTTGTCACTTCGGAATAGTTGAATGTGATTCTGAAGGTCACGAGGTTTGTGTAGGTTTCGTCCCGCCCGAAGAAGAAGTCTGCGATGGTGTAGATAATGATTGTAACGGAGAGGTCGATGAAGGATTTGATCTTGACAAGGATGGATACACCTCGTGCAACGGAGACTGTAATGATCTGCGCAGGTCAGTAAATCCTTCGGCGGAAGAGGTCTGTGATGGGTTGGATAACAATTGTGATGATCAGATTGACGAAGACTTAAAACCCATTAGTTGCTGGCGTGGACCCTCTAGCGCAACATTCGGCGGCGATTCAATTTGTAAACGTGGAGAACAATTCTGTATTAATGGTCAATGGGGGCCTTGCAACAACCAAACCCTTCCAACTGCGGAAACTTGCAATCAGATTGATGATGATTGCAGCGGTGTAGTAGACGACATTCGTCATATAACCTGTGGACCATCGCAAGCTGTAGGAATTTGTGCATTTGGTAGAGTATTATGCGACGGCGGAGAGTCAAAATGTGTTGATGCAATTTATCCTGAAGCAGAAACGTGTGATGGGGCGGACAATGATTGTGATGGTGCGGTTGATGAGGGGCTAATACGCAGATGCGTTAGTGCCTGTGGTTCCGGCGTCGAAGAATGCTCAAGTGGTGCTTGGGTAAACTGTGATGCAGTACAGCCGACGACAGAACTTTGTGATATGATCGATAATGATTGTGATGGTGTAGTTGACGAGGGGTGCAGTTGTGTGCTTGGTCAAGCTCGCATATGTAATCAAAATATACTTGATCCTGTTACAAATACGCCTGTTAATTGTGGTGTTGGAGTTGAGTTGTGTGATGAGTATGGCGCATGGGGTCCATGCTATTTCTATAACATAGCACCAGAAACATGCAACAACTGGGATGATGATTGCGATGGTGTTATAGACGGAATGGGAATGGCCTGTGGGAATACAGCAACAGCTGGAATTGGTGAATGTCGCGTTGGAACTAGTTCTTGTACACTAGGCGTATGGTCTGATTGTATTGGCGCGGTATCTCCACAACTCGAAATTTGTGATCATTTAGATAATGATTGTGATGGGGCTATCGACGAAGATTTAAATCCTCACGCCAAAGTTGATATGGTTTTTGTGATAGACATTTCTGGATCAATGTGCCCGTTTATCGCAGCACTGACCCAAGGAATAACTCAATACATCTCACAGTTTCAAAACACTGAGCACAGATTTGCTCTTGTTTCGTTTCCTGGTCAATATCCTACTAATTCAAATGCACGTTATGAGTTGCGTTCACAACCATCACTAGTGGATGTCGCGGCCTTTCGCGCAGCACTATTGAATATGGCGTGTAATGGTGGAGGTAGTGAACCGAGTTGGGATGTAATGGACTCTTTAACAGACCCGAGCGATCCTGTGGGGATCAACTGGCGATCAGATGCCTATCCTTATATTATTATGATTACTGATGAGCCAGCCCAAACTTGGGGTTCTACAACGGAAGCTCACGTCCAAGCTCAAACACTAAATTGTAGTGTTGGCGATTGTTCTCCTGGTGATATGTATGAAACTTATATAATAACAAATAATAATTATTTTCAAATGTGGGATGACATCGTAAATAGCGAGATTGATAGATTAATTAACATTTATCCGCCCGATCCAGTACGATATACTGAATTATTAAGGAATATCTTTCAAAACATTTGTATTTAGTGTTTGACAGGCTTTAGTATATCTGTTACAATAATGCAAAAGTCGAAGGAGAAATAATATGAATGATTTATTAGCAAATAAAATAATTGATGACTTTATTCTGGGAGATATGACAGCACAAGAGGCGTGGAGAAACGTCCGCGAGTGCCGTGATATCATCTCCGATGAGAAGTTTGATGAAATCTCAGCTTTAATTTTAGAGGATCTTATAGATTCAGAAGTTATTGACGATGATGATGAAATTGAACTCGAAAACTTCTTTCAGGACGATGATGAAGATTATTCTTGGTTAGATCAACAATATGAAAATTGGGAATATGGAAACATAACCTTATTTGATTCCGAAGATTAAGATGCGAGGTAGTTGTGGATTGGTTGGTATCAGTTTTACATTTTTCAGTTTTGGCGTCTGCGTGTGATCCTTATGGGTTGCATAATCAGACTAAACAAAAATATCTTAGACAAATCATTAAACATGCAGAAAGCGTGAAACAAGACCCCTATGAGTTGGCTGCAATTGCGATTACAGAATCGTCATTAAAACCTAAAGCGTTTTCGCACACTCAGGATGCAGGTCTTTTTCAAGTGAATTGCAGGTGGTGGTATAAAAAATTCAAATACAAAAACATTAAAGAATGTGAGCGTGCGATGTTTAATCCCTCTGTCAACATTGAGAAAGGCGCTTATATTTTAAAGTCGTTTCGTTCAAAATATAAACAGTGCCGAGGCGATTTGGCATATTATTGTTATAATGGAGGCCAGGGATGGCCCCGGTCACGGAATAAAAATAAAATCCTCAATTATGGCAAAAAAGTTCAGGAAAGAAAAAAAGTATTACATAAATACTATACAGACTTAATTGAACAAATAAGGTTGGAATTAAAAACTAGGAGCTAAAATTATGGATTATTATATTAATCTATTGGGCAATCTCGGCCCAGTACACGATCCGGTGGGGACAAACAAAAAAGAAACTGACGATACCGAGGAAGAAAAAGAAGAACCCGAAATTAGAACTATCGTTATGTGTGGGTGTGGGAACCACCCCATAAACCCAAAGAAAGACGTTTATAAGCAGCATAATAATTGGGCAGCACAGTTTCATCGCGGGATGGAAAGTGGCCGCACTGATATCAGAGGTATCAAAGGAATTGATAAACCTACAATACCAAAGCCAACGTATGATTTCTCAGGAGATGAATTTGAAATGACAGCAGATGAAATGAGAAAATTTAATGACAAAAAATAAAATAATAGATCTCGACGCCTACAAAAACCAAAAAATCCTAGACCAACAACTAGAAGAACTTGATCGCATCGGTCACGAACAATATCATTCTATGTCACCTGTTGAACAGAAAGGCTATTGCAATTTTATGAAATTATTAAAAGCTGTAGATGAAAAATATTCCCCAAAAAAGACCGACTCCTAACCCGTTTTCCTTCATGTAAGGGTTATCACACTAAAAATTAATATTCTCCCGATTATTGTTGACTTCTTTAATCATACATGAGACAATACTTGTATGGATTTTGAGAAACTATTTGACAATATTGACTATGATTCACCATTGACTGATGTTGAATTAGACTATTTAGATATTATAGGGAAAGAACCAGCATGTTTTCTAAATGGAGAGATCTTTAAGGGTTTTTCCACGGGTGAAGAATTTGCGGAATTTGTTAAAAAAGAGCTTGACATGTTCGACGCACCTGATGTAGAATTAGTAAACATAAATGATTATGAAATTAGCGGAAGCTAGGAGATAAAAAGAATGAGAAGATGCGGACATTGTTATCAACGTGGGCACAACCGGAGAAGTTGCCCCGAGATTAGAAGAGAGATTAGAGATAATCCCGATGGTTATCAGGCGCGAATTGAACGCCAGAAGAAAGAACAGCAATCACGCAATCCTCGTCGGTGTTCTTATTGTAAAACAACAGGTCACAATAAAAAGACTTGTTCTGAATTAAAAGAAGCCAGAATCAAGCACGCCACACTTGCACGCAAGTGGCGATCTGATTTTCTTGATAAAGCTCGCGAAGTGGGCTTTGGGGTAGGAACTCTCATAAAATATAGAGAACTTGAGGATATTAAAAGCGAGTGGGCTAAAGAGCGCATGATTAGAAGTATTATCAAGCACGGCAAATATGCACTTGTGGTTAATTTGAGAAGCGAATCGTTAGATCACCGCCAAAGCCAGCGATCTTATCAATGTGTTACAGTGCAATTTCCGAGCGGCGCTCAAGCACAAACACTTTTACCAATAGAATTCAAGAATATTCTTGAAGAATATGCTACTCCTCAGTTTTGTATTGCGGGGGCCATTGATGGATCGACTTTAGCGCAGTTTTTCAACGGTGATTGGCATACAGGGTTTGACTCTGCTGATTGGCATCTTCGTGTATAGGGGTTTACACAAAAAAGATAAATATTTAAGATTTTAGTGTTGACAATTTCTAAATAATATGAGAAAATAGTCTTACAAATTAGGTTACAGGAGAATTAATAATGGCTACACACGGAATATCATTCGAACAATTCGGCAAAATTGCCCCTTACATTTTGCGCTCGCGCAAACCTATCATGGGTCATGGCAAGCATGGTATTGGTAAATCAGAATTAGTTTATCAATTAGCCGACAAACTTGCTGGCATTCTTGGTGCCGAGTTT
>Ga0080013_1005765_pt1 | contig 11336 bp, 9 predicted proteins | sample ETNvirenome_6_85_FD_69236 | JGI IMG/M metagenome (GOLD analysis project Ga0080013, IMG submission 69236) | Marine viral communities from the Pacific Ocean - ETNP_6_85 (SPADES assembly) (version 2) | ecosystem: Environmental > Aquatic > Marine > Oceanic | place: Pacific Ocean | collected 2013-06-19
GCGCCAGAATGTGTCATTTGAGGAGTTTCCTTCTCCGCGTAGTGACGAGAGCTTCTCTCTCATCTTGTCTAAATTAATACCCATTTTTTATCTCCTTATAGTTGGGTTAAAGTACGATTAGCAAATATCCTAATCGCCTAAAAGTTCTGCATATGATTGTACCATAGATGAATACTTAATGCAATAACAATATTTTTGTTCATAGGTGGTAGTGAACACTCCATACGATACGTCTACGCCAGGAGACGCTTGTCTCTTCACATAGCTCGTTATCGTTTTGTACAGTGTGCCATCCTCCTTAAGTTGTTCTTCATTGATACCATAATAGTATACCACATCACGTACACTTGTCAAGTCATAAAACCATTTTTCTTCTTCTTTTTCAATATCCACGATCCCCACCGTGGCGATTCGACTGATCTCAGATGGTTGAATATAGTTTCCCATCACCGGCTCGGAGTTCGCAAAAACATTTATCATATGTAGTGTATTCACAATCGCCTGATTAAGGATGTCGTGGTAACCTAGAATAGGAATCTCTCCAACTCCTCGTTCTACCATCTGATTATCAATAAGCCATACTGAATCAAGCGCGCCGGAACGGGCATACTCTTGCAAGACATTCCGTACGACGCGTTCCTGCATTTTTTGAACTTCGCTCGCTAACTCAAGGTCGGGCTGGATATAAAGCACTCGCACCTTGTTATCTCTCAAGTGAGAGAGCAGCTGCAAAATTCCTCCCGATATGGTACCAAGACCGCAACAAATAACCCAAACATCTTGATGTTTGATCTTAAGTTTTTTAGTTAAATTCGGAAAATGCTTATCATATTCTTCGTGGCTGCTGCGCTTCTTAATAGTAATGTCGGCGTCTCTATGGGTGTCAATTCCATGAGTATCATACTGGGGGAATTTTGAAAAGGCTTTAGCTATATTGCAGCCAGCGGATCCTAGGCCTACGATCTTCATTTACTCTTCAACCCACTCCAAAATATACCCCATTTCAAATCCACCGCGAGTAATACGCTTGGCGGTTGATTGGGCCATAATTTCGCTGTCTTTGATGCTTAGGCGATCGCAGATAAAATGGAAGATCTCCATAATGTCTGCGGCCTCTTCGGCACAGGGGTCCTCAACGAATTCCTGAACTTCTTCTTGAAGCTTCTTCATCGCGTAGTCCTTGAGGCGTTCGCCCCTCACTTGGCACACCGAAAACTCCTTGCCGGCTTCGGTGATGATCTCTGGGATACGATCCCTGACTAGCTTCTGGTAAATCTTGTTCATAGCTTTAATTCCTTCATATCTCCGAGGTTCTTCCCAGCGGAAACGTTAACCTTGAACATATTATAGCGCGTCTGCTTAAACGTGTCAAGCAAATTTAAAATTTCGTACCGATCTTCCTCCGCGAGGTCGATGTATACAGCATCGTGAATAAGAAATGCGATGTGGCTTTTTCTCCCCTTCAAAAGCTCGTAGACTTTGTAAGCCTGCTCGTGCACCATGTCAATTGTGGTGCTTTGAACGATGTAGTTGAGAGCATGATGCTCGTCTACGTTCTCTATTATTCTACCATAATCTGTCTCAATTTTACAGCCATTCCAATACTTATTTCGTACTAAATCCTTGTTATAGAGGCGCTTTAACTGCTTGTTTTCCTTACTCGAATACAACCACGCGAAGGTCTTAACCTTGGCTTCCTCTCGGGTCAACTTACTATCAAAAACGCTCTTTACATTCCAGTCATGGATATCGTTCTCGGGTTGTTCAGCACCAGTAAGGGCCAACAGGGTACGTAACTCGGCTGCGTTAAAGTCAAGCTCCACCAGCCAATCATTGGTCGGCTGGACGCACCCCCGAAACTCTTTATTCATGGTAAGAATTGGGAAACTGTTGGGGTTTGTGGCCAATCGGCCAGTAACGGTTCCCCATGGATTATAATCACACATGTGCTTTACGGTCTGGAGGGTTCTATGAAAGTTCTGTCCGCGCACCGAACTGAGGAGATGTCCTATGGGTCCGACATTCACACTTAATTCTCGCGATCGAATGTCTGAGAGCATCTCGATAAGATTATACATAAAATTATAATTGGCCGGGCGGTCGATGGTGTCTAAAACGTGCTGTGTGATCTTGTTCTTGGCCTCCAAGTACTGGTAGAGGAAATATTCTGGGAGCACATCATAAAAACAATTCTCAGCAAGAGAGACATGCGAAGTTCTAAAAGCCTTGAGGCACGATTTAAGCGTCTTCTTAATCTCGATCCAGTGTTCCCTCATGTCTTCGGGACAAGCGTCTGTGAACGTGGCACCGTTAGCATATATGCGGCCCAATTCATAGTGTGGCCCGGGTAGATGTCGCGAGTACTCCCAAGTCTCTCCGCTGGCCGGAAGCGCTTCGGAGGATCTTATCGCACTATTCGCATAATAGCCGATGCAGTCGTCTTTTAAGTCCAATGCTTGAAACAGCACGTTATCCCCTAGTCCTGTGAGTATCTACTCCCTCCGACAATCCGGGTTGAAGCATCTTCCACTGATCCTACTCTAACACTTTCTTGATTGCGTGTCAAGGGAGATTTAAATATTCTTTCATCATATAGATAAGGCTTAAAGAGGTTGTTAACGTATATCAAGGCGCGGTCGAGACCGAAGGTGCCGGCTCGATACGAAGCCTCCCTTATAAGAAACGCACTATCACTATAGTTTACGCCGCTTTCCGCCATTCGAACATTGAAGTAGAACCACAGCCAAAAATCAACACCCAAATCCTCTAAATAGGAATTATCAATTTGTGATCGGTGGCCGAGGATCTTTAAGGCGGTCCCACAAGAGCCTACTGTCCCCGTTCCTCTAGAAGCAATGCCCCGACTGCTCAGCCCCGGGAGGGTTTCAATAATCTTTTTGTTCTGGCTGGCGAATTCATTATATGAATCCAATAACATTCCCTGCATCATCGGCAGATCCAGCGTATAGGTTCTATCGTAGTAAGAATTAAAAAAGTTCTTTTCGATATCACCCGAAACCTGATTAGCTGTGGCAATAAAACCATCGGGCTCGGCCATTGGAGGCGAAAAAACATCTGCGAACAATCGCCATGGCCCATTCCTATCAACATAAAAACCAAATTTTCTAGCGGCGCGAACATAATAGCGAAAGTTTGCATCCAAAAAATAGCGCCTATATTTCTCCATATCATCGCTGTAAGACTGTTTAGCAGTTTCGAGCGCGAGGCCGGAAAGGTTCGGGGGTGTTGCGCCTGATAGTACATATGCTGTCAGCGTAACAGGCCACTTATACAGGCCGGCCTTGAGATATTTTATCATTGAGCGTAAGTAGTCTTGGAACGTAACCACTTTATTAAACTCTTTTTTCGTAAAGGTGCGAAGATAGCGCGCATGCGAACTCAAAAACCCTTCAAATACGGCCTCATAAAGTTTAGTATAATCATACATACCACCAACGCCCGTCATTTCATAGAGCACCGTATTGTATCTTTCTATGCCGCCGCTATCGCCGGCTATCTTAAGATTTCTTTGTAAACTAAAAAATGCATCTGCCACAAAATCAAACACAAATACATTTTCCTGAGTTGATGCTTGCTTAACGAGTGTCGTATCTGTCTTCGGCACTATTGCATTTTGAAATCTGTCAACTTTACCATAAAAAACCTTATCGTATATCGTATCAATCGGCTTTGGAAGGCCGGCGAAGTATTTTCCGGTTCGATATTTTAATCGTTGCTCATAGAGGCCCCACAGAGGCTGTAGGTTGTTGGATCCGAGCGGAAAAGTGTTGCTTGCGTCGAACAATTCACCGGTGGCTGGCGTTTCAAACTCAGGGGGAGGAGATGTCATATATTAAATAGACCGAAAGCATGTTTTTTCAGGCACCCCTCGCTGGACGCTCACGGTCGATCGGTCTCTGCAGGCATTGCCATGTGAAGGGCACGAACTTCTGTCTCCCACCCGTCTTTACTGATGCTGTTCGATATATCTACAACCAAATGGTAGCCTCCCAATCCTAGACGACGAGCGACAGAATTCTCTTGGGTCGGGCGCCCAAAAATTAAACTGTTAGGTTCTACATAAATCATCATTCCGGGCTTCAATAGGTTATTACCATACAGAACCATGTCAACATGGTAAAGCTCTCTTAGTTGCCCCACTCCGAAATTTTTGCTCACCGCGGTTCGTGATTCGCGTAAATACGGCTGGTCGACACGAGAAAAACTCACACTCTTTATAACACCCTTATCAAGTCCGACAATAAAATTCTTCACACCATGCAACAAGTTTCTCGCATAGTTTCCATCCATGTTACCTAGGTCTGTCATGATGCCCAATATTTTAACAGTGGCGCCAGTGAAGAGAATCGGGTTGCCGGATCCAAGATGCGGCTCACTAACAAGGCTTTTCTGTGCATAGGGGAAAACAGGAAAGCGCTTTCGGTTTGAGGCGCCTCCCACCGGGACGCGCGCGAGTTCTTCATATTGGTCAACAAAATTAATATAGGAACAGTTCTCTGTACTTTCATATGGATCTGCCGACTGTACGGTAGTGTACGCGGAGAAGGCCTGGGTTGCGGTGCGGTCAAAGTCGTAGCCTATCTTCGTGCTGGTTCCCGCTGGTTCCCTGGAGTTGGGCTGGGTGGTCTGAAAGAAAGGAACGTCTTTTCTGGTGTCTATGTTTAAATTGAGCATTGAGGGCTGTGATACCGGCACACCAAGAATGCCTTGATCGTTCAGAATTGGCTTTACCATGCCATTAAACAAATCATTAAGAAAATCCTCGAGGTAGTAGCTTTCTCGCTCATTAGCAACAACCTGAGCAGTAAACCAGTCTAAAAACAATTCTAAATTTATGGGGATATTGGCCATGTTCATTGCGCTATAAACATCGTTCATCATTTCTAGTGTAAAGGCACCGCGATTGCAGCGAAGGGCTTCGGTCGAAACAGTTCGCTGACTCCACTTAAACTCAAAGCTATGCTGTCCCGGCGCTAGCTTAATCAACTTCAACATTTTAAGATAATTTTTATATCTAAAGTCCGTAGTCATTACCCCAAAATTAGAGGTGGCAATTTCAGTCATTAAGGCGTGTGTTCCCATAAGAACCTCTAATATGTCGCCCAAATAGAAAAAGTTTATTATTGAGATACCGGCGGCGTTGTCAGCTTGATCCGTAGCCCTGATCTCCGTGGCGCCCTTCTCGGCGGCGACGCGTTCTGGATCCATGAAGCCTAGGCGGCTGTGACCTAGGACATAATCATTATCAGAAAGATCGTCCGAAGGGTCGAGGACAGCTTCTAAGACTGCTGCCTCATTGATCCGGGAAGAGGGTTTTCGGCGCACGAAAATGGGACTGGAGCCATCTGTGGCAGCGTCATAGGCAGCTGTGATTTGATCTAGAACGCCGTGTTGGAAGTCGGCGTTCTGCTGCCGGTCGTGGGCGCGATTGATCCGGCCCCACCATCCGGTGGAATGGGCTGTGAGATTTGTATTGGTTTCCATGGCAATTTCAAACAGATCATCCCAACTCAAGGTTCCTTCATATTCGGATCCGTCGGAGGGGTCCCCAGAGCCTGATTTAACACCATTAAGAAGAAGCTTGTTTGGAACAAACGCTTCGTAAACATTATCAAGCAACCTCTCAATGATTGATTGGTAATTATCTTTTAGTGCTTTACTGAGCATCTCCTGATCAGCTTTCATGGCTTCTTCTTGAGCTTCTGTAGGATCCTCAACGTCGCCGAAATCCCTCTCGTGCTGGCGAATTCGATCCTGAGCAATTCGAATTCGGCCGGAGGGTGACTCATCGAAGGCGGCTCGTTCAGTTACGTTCTCAGGGGCCGCAGCGAGGAGCAAGTCAAATCGTTCCCCGACTAAGGTAGTACGCGCACGATATCTGGCATCAAGCGTGGCGCTGCCATCCTCCTCGAAATCAAACTTATGATCAGTTAAGGTCAAATAAAGGGATTGGGTTTGGTTCTTAATATATTGAACTTGTTCCTCCGTAAACAGCGCCTTTTCTCCGAGGCCTATGGCGGCCGCGCTTGCGCCCAAAGTCTCCTCTATTGTCCACCCAACACGCACTTCAATTTCAAAATAGTTGGGGTTATAGGTCTCCAAACAAGGAAGATCTGTGCCCGGAAGTGAGGGTGGCGCAAAAGTTATTAGGTCCACAAAGGAGCCAAATATCCCTTGGCTCGATGGATTCCCTTGGGCGATCGCATCTAGATGCTTTTGAAACACCCCCACGTTATTAAAATAAATTTTCAACTCTGCTTCAATGTTGGTATCCACTTCGGCGGGGTTCACTCCCTTAAGGCTCCACCTAAAACTTTCAATTCCAGAAGAACCCACATTGCCACCCGATTCAATTAAAATTTCAAGTTCATTCTGCGTAACAGCATTTTCGAAAACAATGGGGCGTCTGTATGGAGGTTTAGAGCGGTCGATGCGTCCGGTGGGCTTGCTCCCTACATACTCCATCGTATATTCTATTTTATTAATTTCGATTAAGGGCACCAAAGCTGCCATCTGAGCGCTGGTCAATTCAAAAGTAAAATATTTATCTATCTCGGGGCCTAGGCCGGTCAGGCGACTGATGTGTACATCTGGATTTTGTGTATACTCTCCGACTGCTTGTGTTTCGTCGGCGATCACCACTGTTGGACAAATCCACCGATAGCCCGACTGCCAACCTTTATCCAGTTCGCCCGAGCGCTTCTTGTCATCATAGCTGTCGCGCAGGATCTCAGGGATTGCTGCGGGACGGGCGGGACGGCCGCTGTGGGGTGCGGGCGTATGAGCCGACCGGTCACTAGTATAAAAACGCTCATTGTGCTTCGCGATGGCATGGCCGAGATAAAGAAGCGTCTGTTGTGAGGTTTTTCGTACCTTGTGCCAGCGCTCGCCATATGGCATCGTATTCTTGCCGCCGAGGCTGTCTTTGTACAGCAAGTTCGATAGTTTGTGAGCTGCGTTTTTAGAATATCTTCGTCGACTCATGGGCTAGTCCGTATAAAAGGATAAAATTAAATTTAAAGGACGAGGAATGCGCACAAGGTCCCCCACCTGAAAGTGTGCGTCTGTAGGTTTTCCATTAAATCTGGCGATTATCCACCAATACTTTGGATTTTCGTATGCGCGGGAGGCGAGCTTGTCTAAGCGATCGCCATATTGCCATGACACTTTCTGAACCGAGAGAGACGATTTTTGCGCTGGGCTCAGTTTTTTAAACGTCGTTGTTCCATATTGTTTCACGGTTTTCAGGCCGCGGTCTTCCAAGACATTTTCATAAAGAGGGTCCGTGTTTTCAAAAAATGGTGAATTAATGTATCTACTTGTCATTGTATTGATCTCTTTCTTTTATGGTTCGTTATGGTCCCGTATTATCCTCAAGGATTTTGATTATTTCGTCCTCCTTGTCGGGGTCTTCCACGACACCACTCCCAAATGGAAACCCAACTGGCGCGAAGACGCCGTGGGCATGGTCGGAGGTCTCCGGGTCGAAATCGACGGAGCCGTCGCTCTGATATTCGATGTCGGCGTGGGAGCTCCCCAGTCGCCAACCCGGGGCGACGGTATGCAAAATGGTGCCCCCTAAAGTAAACCCATAAGACCCCAGAGGCGCCAAATATTTCATCTGGCCTGGGCTGGTGATTGTCATTTGATTCGCCCTGGCGTCGGCCAATCCTGTTGAGAGAGACCACGTCTCAGGAACGAAAATATAGGAGCCCGGATTACCCTCCTTGGAGCTTGCAAATACATTCGGCACAATAATTTTTAACAATGGGGGCGCGCGGAGCTGACTCATGCGAAGGTTTAGCATGTCGGTGGTCGCGCCTTGATTTCTTATCGTGAAGGATTTGTCTTCATAAACAGGATACATAAATTTATATATTTTGCTAATCTGTTCACGCAAATGCGCCGCATAGTCTATGGAGCCAGCAGAGGGGTTTTTTTTGGTGCCTTTGTACGTATCGATTACTTTTTTGGCAGCGTTATCACCAGCACCTGGAATGATGGGTATCGTGACCTTGTCCAGCTCACTGTGCATCACAGTTTGGCACGTGATCTGAAAGGTCCTTTTAGTATTCTGATATGTGAAGATTGGATCCATCCGGCCGTACACCTCCGACGACCCCCAGTTTGGTCTTGTGTCCATCAAAAAGTTATTAACGCGGATCGGCAAGAGCACCTCGCGTTTAGCCGCAAGGTGTCGAAGTGCGAGAAATGTATACGCTGTGCTCATTTTTTCCCCTCCTGTTTCCTTAACCTAACCTAAGGTTTGAAGATCTCTTGATGTATCGCATTGTGTTCGACGCCACCTTTCGACCATCAAGTTTTATAACCAATTCTCTGTCATCCGAATAGTTGGTCTCCGCTGCATTGGCCTTCGCAATCGATCCTGCCAGATAATCAACCGTTGTTTGTAGTGACGACAAAACGGGAACCAACTCTTCTGTTGCGCTAGCTGCGGCTTGTGTGGCAGCAGAAGTAAGGACCGCATCACCCGTTGCAACCGGCATAATCGTTGGGCCCGATACCATAACATTTTGGCCTCCGGCCCTCTTAACTAGTTCTGGGCCCGATTCGCCGACTAGGGCTTTTCCACCAGGAACCGACTCACCCGGGGGCTTACCGATAGCGTAAGAGGCTGAAATCTCATCAAATGTACCTGATACAGTGGCGGCGCCGGCCGCAGTTGCGCCGGCGATTGCGGCAACCGCGAAGGGGTTCAGAGATAGTGCACTAGTGGCCACGGCAACCAATGATGCGGCGCCGGCCAAGGCAACAAATCCTCCGGCCACGCGCCTTAGGTCTTTGGGTAGAATTGCTAAAACTGCCGAAAGAGCAGCAAAGACGGTGACCATCATTCCAATGCCGGACGCGGACATCAAGCCGGCGATCGCCGGTGAAAGCCCTGTTACGGCGGCGTATAATCCAGTTTTCATAGCTGCAGCAACGCCATATATAGCAACCGTAAGACCCCCCAATGTATTAATGACTGCCGGATTATCAACCCCCATCACTTTTAAAAGCTCACCTAGGGGATTGAGCGCGACGACCAAAGCCTCCGCGAGCCCGCCGAGGATGTGAACGACGGGGCCGAGTGCTATAGCAAATGACATCATAACCTGCTTAAACTTGTCCGTTACAGATTGAGCTTTTGCTGCACGTTCCTGAAGCTCTCGCATCTCCATGTTTGTTTTTGCAAATTCTGCATTGGTGCCGCCGAAAAGGCGAGCGGCCACAGACATATCTGTAATGCCGGCAGCTGTGGCAATCGCCTGCTGCTCGAATCGATGAAGAGCGCTGAACTGTCGTCCTGACATTTGTATGCTTTCCCTCATCATCTTGATTCTGCCTTCTTCTGTGGCATACACCATGTTAATTGCGTTCAAATAGGGGCCGCCGAGAATGGCATTTAGACGGCCGACTGCATCGCCGGCTGTCTCGAAGGTATCAAATTGGGCAGCAACCCCCATTAGTTCCGAGATTGCCAATCCTGTGCGCTTTGACTGTTCTGCGAGGCCCTTAAAGACCTTCATCATTTCACCGCCATATTTCATCAGCTGGGCGCTGGCGGTATTGAATTCTGTAGCGATTATTTGAGGGGGCATTTTCAACGATGTTGCCAAGGCCATCATTTGGGTGCTCAACTTCTCTAGCTGGACCGAATCATACCCCAAACCTTTTGAGAACTTGTTGAATATTTCTGCGGTGGTGTCTGTCGATACACCAAACTCAGCCATAACTGCGGTCGCCTGCATAACTCTTCCTTGCGCACGATCTGTCATTGAAGAAAATGCGGCCATATTGTTTTGCAGACTTGTTCCGGCCTTAAAGGCTTCGTCCAGGGAAACGCCCATTCGTAAATTAGCACGCTGAACGTTTACTATGTTTTGTTCAATCCCAGCGAAGCCGGTGTCAAGAACCCCAGTTGTCTGTCGGAAGGATGCGCCTAGTCTATCGAACTCCTCCCAAAACTTTTTTGTCTCATCTCGGATAGTTTTTAGCACATTTGCTGACAGGTTTGTTAGGCTTATCTTTTGGGCCTTGAGCTTTAGATCGTCGAAAAGCATCTCAAGGCCTCTTGCGTGATCTTTTGCATCCACTAGGCCGCCGAGAATGCCTTCTCTCCAAGTTTCGCTAAAAAAGCCGGTGCGTTCGATCGCGCTATCTAGGCCACCGACGACCCTGTCTATGCCAGTGGCTCCTTGTTCGATGGCCCTTGTCTTCTGCGCTTGAAGTGTAATTTCTGTCTGTGCCTGTCCTATGACCGCATTATTGGCTCTTTGTATCTCTTCTAGATTTCTGAGATGTTCAGTCTGTACCCTTTCGATCTCTTCCTCTTCCTTATATAGTACACGAGCTTGTTCGATCGAGGTTCGCCTCTTGCGCCGATCAAGAAGAATCTGCTCTTTTCGGGCAGCCGATTCTCTCTGGAGCTTAATAAGCAAGTCGTCTCGGTCCGCCAACTGTTGGGCAATAGCTTGAGCTTTTTGGCGGGCCAATACGAGGTTTTTTTCGATTTGCGCTAGCGCTTCGCTCTCTACCTGGAGCTCGGCGTCTCGAATTGACTTATTAATCCTAAGCTGTTCGTTAATGTCGCCGACGAGTCGCGCGCGATCGGCGAGAAATCCCTTGATTTCTGCCTCCGCCCTTGCGGCCGTCTCACTTCTTTCAGCGAGGATGCCCATCTGTTCGGCAGCTTTGCGCTGTTCTTCCGTAAACCCACGCGCAGCTATTAATATACGACCAGAGGCGGCCTGGATCTGGTCGTATACCTGGCTTATTAATTCAAGTTGTTTTCGGTCAGTAGTTAATACGCCCAATGGGTCTTTTGGATCTGCCACTTATTTGCCCTCTACCGCAGGGGCCAGATAATACCGGTTTCAGATTCGAAATCAGCAATCGCCTCGTTTAAGTCAGCACGGAGCTGCATAGATTGCGGATCATCAAGTCCGTGCTCTAAAAATGCTTCCATGTACTTTTTTTCGCTGCCTAGGACGCGTCCGAATGCAGCAATTTGTGTGGGAGTTCCCACTATCTTTGCTCGGGGCTCCTCCGGAGCTTCCTCTTCGTTCTCTGCTATTCGGTTTTTAGCGCGTTGCAGGATATCCGGGCCAACTGCGGGGCCAGCTACCTTGGCCCCCATGCCAGGAGGTGCGTCTTGCCACATATAACCCAATAGGCTCGTGACCACAGTACCGAAATCGCGCACAAAGCTCTCATTTAAAGCTTCCTTGCGCGGAACGCTTAATTTAACTATTAATGGTTGTGCCGTGTTTGACATAAAAGTCCCTCAAAATATATAGTAATTAGTTCATATT
>Ga0080013_1005767_pt1 | contig 11334 bp, 7 predicted proteins | sample ETNvirenome_6_85_FD_69236 | JGI IMG/M metagenome (GOLD analysis project Ga0080013, IMG submission 69236) | Marine viral communities from the Pacific Ocean - ETNP_6_85 (SPADES assembly) (version 2) | ecosystem: Environmental > Aquatic > Marine > Oceanic | place: Pacific Ocean | collected 2013-06-19
AGATTGATAACCAAGTATCTATATCTCTTAAAACAATTTGTACATATCTATTTCTATCACTTTGATAATTAAAATGTATTTTATTTTCTTTTTCATCAAATGAAACTTCCATTGGTATCTTACATTTTTCGTAATGCTCTTCTAAATATGCTATAATTTCATTTATAATTTTTGGGGTTTTAATACCATGAAAATATTTTACATCACCTTTATTAGTAGAATACGCTAACCAACCACGTTCAACTTCTGGTTCATGTATATCAATAACCATCCTATCATTAATTTGTAAACTATCTTCGTATATACCACCAACTTCAAAAAAATGTTTAACAGAATCCAAGTTATATGGATTAAAAAATGATTGTGGTAATCTCTCATCATATTGTTTACTCCATAATAAATAATTAATTAAAGTCTCTTCATGGAATGGCACATACTTCTCTATAGTTTCTGTATCATCAAACCATCCCCAACTTATAGCATCTTTGCATAATTGTGACCACTCCCTTATAAAACCTTCACAACTTTTTGTTGCCAACATAGAATTAGTTTGTCTATACCATGTTACATTCTCTCTTGGTATTTTCATCTCTTTAAATGAAATAGATTCATCTGTAATAATTCCGTTAAACTTCATACGTTTAAATTGTGCTTCTGGTAACAATGGATAGTTATCCATCTTATATAGATAATAAAACATCTCATCAATATTCTTATTAACTATCACATCTGCGTCTATATAACAAAGTTCTTCGACACCCATAGCAAAACACATTTGAATGATAGATGGTTTCAATATCATGGTCTTTATTTTACCTTCAACACCAAACTCATAATGTTCATGTTTCGTGGGACTATCATCTAAATTCGCATCGTATCTAATTGTAATCACATTCTTTTGCTCAATATCTAAATCAAAATTAACTGTAACGACGACTAGCTTCTCATTAGAAAACATCTCGTGACTTTTCAATAGTCCATTTAATATCGGCACGTATGGTTCATCGCAGTGCGTAATAAAACATCTCTTTGGTAATGTTGAAATGTTTATTAATTTTTTCATATCTAAAAGAGTTAACATATTATTTATATTAACATTAATATCATCTATCAAAAAATTAACATTACTTATACCATTATACATGCCACAATAAACATCAAGATTATACATCATTACTTGCATATTCCAACCAATTGCCTCTTTAAGTACAAGTGGATTAGTTTCTTTATCTTCATTAGAACCTTTTGAAGTAAATAAAAATAAATCCATACAACTATAAAATTTATCTACATCATTTCTTTCTCCCCAAATAATACAATTATCTGGCTTATCTTCCATCAGTGGCTCCCAATACTTCTTAAAATTATCTGCTTGATTGCCAATAAAATGAAACTGAATTTTACTATTAGTTAAACGTCTAGCCATTTCAAAAATTTCAGATTGATTTTTTCTAGATGTAAATAATCCAACGTTTAGAATATGTTTATAACTTGGATCTAATTCAAATTCTTTAAGTATAATATCTCTATTTGGTCTATCTTTCTTTATAATAGGAAATTCCACAATTTCATATGGTATATTATACTTATCACATAAATTAGAATATTTGGTTGGATGAAAATCACTTATAAATGCAAATCCGTCCGGTAGAAATTTTTTGTTTTTATTTACATTTTCAGCAAATCCAGAATCGTGTGAGGTTTCAACTATTTTATAAGATCTATCTTTAGAATAAAACTTTTCAGCTATATTTTGAGGCATCCACAATTCTGGAACTTCTTGAAGATGAACAATATCCGGTTTTATACGTTTAATAAAACTAAAAAATTGTTTTTCCTTTTCTCTATCATCCCCATGCAGTGTTATAAAATTTTCTTCTGGTAATAAATTTCTTATACGATCTTTCTGTACAATATATATCGGGGCGATATCAGACCATTCCACAACAAAAATATTATTTTGTGTTTTTTCCACCAGCTTTTTAGCTTGCACATACAAATACTGTGGCATCCCTCCAGTAGATAAATGGTGGGCTATAAAAAGTATATTTTTATTTGAATTTTTAGGCAATACTTACAACCTTAGAGAAATATTTTAATTTTGATGTCATAATCTATAAAAAATAACCGTTTGTATACTAGCGTTAATTATATATAAATATATAAAAATTTTTCAAACCAATATTTTTATCTACCTTATTATAATATTTAATCCAATGTTGTTCATAATCTCCATTCCAAGTATTAATATTTATAAATATCAAATTTTTCATTGTTTCCATATAAATACCACTCATCTTCGGTCAATCTTCTATTTCCCCTCTCAAACAACATTTTCTTTTCACTTATTGTCAACGAATCATCTTTAATTTCAAAATTTAATATATCGCATACTCGATTAATAATTTCTGACTCAAATTTATTTTTATCTATCTCTGGATAATCTTCCCATATACCACATATCATTTCAGATATGTCCTCAACATCAAATTTCTTTACTTTTACTTGTGAAGAAATATTTCTAATTTGACTCACTACATCCAATTCAAGTTTATATGTTAAACTTACATCTTTATATGTATACCCAGAAACTGATGGTCGTCTCAATGTACCACAAAACTTTTTAAATGTTCCACCACTTTTTAAGAAAATATCATTGCTTTTATTTTTAGTTTCTATTCCTATATCTTGTAAAATTTCACGAATTGAATCTTCAAACGCTTTTCCAACTTTACTGGCAGGATCTTCTTGATGAAACATCATAAAATTTGTTATATTTGGACTCTGAACATAATAAGAAATTGGATCACCATATTCTTCCCCGTAATCAAGTCTCGAATATGGTCTCACGAGCTCAATATCGGATAATTCTGTTGATAAAAAATAATCACTTAAATTAGTATTTCTATCCTTCCATTTTTTATCTTTTTTATCAAACCAAGAACCTTCCCAAAATTCTACAAGTATCCTATCAGAACAAAATCTAAATAAAGTTAACTCTTTTGGCTGAATGATAAAATCATATTCCCACAACCCAACAAATAACTCTGGAGAAACTTTATCTAAATTAACATAACGAATTTTAGTTCCCATATATTATAAAATCTGAACCCATTGTGATGAAATAGCGGTTTCATTATAATTTTCTAATATTTCCTCGCCTTTTTTAATTAATCTATTTGAAACAATTTTTAAATTAGATTTATCATTTCCCAGTATATTTATATTTCCATCTTCTGAATGATTTTGAAAAAACCATACAGTTTTAAAATTAAGTATTCCCATAAACATTAATTTTTTAGTTGTATATAACCAAAATTCACTACACACTTCTTTCCAATTAAAATTAGATTTGCACGATAAGGAATTAATTGGCTGAAAATCTATCAACCAATTAATCACTCCACTCGGAAAATCTTTTATTTTTTCTTGTAAAACTTTAATATTTACCTCTCTATCTGGAAATTCATAAATATTAGTTCCCTTTGGTATATCTCTAATAGCAACCATACCAACCCCATCACATACTTTTGATAAAGATGGTCTTGTCCATATATGATTTTTATACCAATCTAAAATATATTCCTCATTGGTCATAAACTACTTCTTTTTCTTTATGAATCAAAAAGATACCACCTGAAAGTAATCCCAAACCTAATAGTTGATATATTGATGGTGATGTATCCAAAAAGAAATAAGCAATTATTACTGCAAAAAATGAACCAAAACAGAGTTCACCAACCCCCGCGTTACTGGCTCCAATGTATTTAATTGCTGTCCAATAACATAGATATGCAATATAACTGGCTACGATTGCAATATAGAGAATTGCCAATAGATTATGAGTGGTTAGTTGTGAGATTGTAGTTGCTGGTGATTGTAATAATGAAACATAAATAAACACCTGTAAAAAATCGTAGAACACAATTGTAAGTGGTTTATATTTCTTCATTATAGTCTGTCCTACTAACAAATATCCAACCCAAGCAATAACTGCCACCACACATAACAATACCCCAGATGTAGTCAATGCCTCAGTTGAAAATGTTGGTAGAAATTCAATTGCAAACAATGAACCAATCGTACCCAATCCTACTGCTATTTTTCTCTTAGTACTGAACTTCTCTCCGTATAAATACACTGCAGCGAGTGCCAATATAAATGGATAAAAGTAAAAAATACCATAGATTACTGGAATATTAGGATCTAGATATTCCCAACCGAACCAATATGTAATCAAATGAACGGCAAGAAATGCACCATTCATTAAAAACCGTTTCACATCTTGTTTTTCTATGAGAAATAGGTTTTCACCTGTTCTATATTTTTGAAATAGAATAGTTGCTCCAAACAAAAGTGTTGCTATCAAAAACCTTGTAGATAGCAAAGTAACGGGACCCGCACCTTCTGCAAATATATAACTGCCTGTAACTTCAAGACTTGACCATGCGAGAATTGAACCAAATAATATCAGTATTCCTTTTGTAAACTTATTCATTTTTACTATCCCCCAACTTTAAAACACCTAAATCGGCATTTATTTTAAGTAATAAATCTCCTTCACCACTAAATTCAGCAGATAAAAAACTTCCAGGATATTCTCCATCAAAAGTCCACATAACTCCATAAAGTGATTTTGCATCTTGATTAGGAAAACTCTCATATCCCATAAGCAAATTTAATCCACAAAAATCTGGTTTAATGACTGCTCGAGTAAAATAATACTCATCACTCAAACTATATTCACCAATATATTCAATGTGTTTATTATAACCACTCACATCTACAGATTGTCTGTCTTGATTATCTACTGATACTGCTATTGCTTGTCCTACCACTTCATAAGACACTCTTGCAGATTGATAATTCTTCCAATCATACTCTAAATTATCTCCAAAGTAAGTTTCAACATAAACATTCCCAAATCCACCATATACACTCACACCACGACCAAGAACAAGAGTTCCTACATCCCAACTCGTTTGATAAGTGAACATATCTCGTCTTGTTAAATCAAGATATGGTAAATTAGAACCAAATGGAATTAGTTGTTGTCCAAACCCAATATTGAACTTACCACCATTAGCCACACTATATGGTTTATAAAATAATTCTTCAACATATATTTTTTCATCGTTCCAAGTAGGACCAAAGAAAAATGTTGCGAACCATTTTGAGTCATCACTTTTTACATACGAAAAAAGTATTGGTTTACTAAACGATACTGTATCTCCAACTTCAGCATATCCAATAAGTGAATTTTTAACAGTGATTGATGATTGGGCTGATAATATTGAAACCATTCCTATCAACAATAACCTTATTATTTTATTCATTATAACCTCTCCTGTATTTATTTCTTTTTCTTACTCTCTATATACCAATTTTTATATTTTTTTCGTTCTTTATGTATATATTCTAAATATTCATCAACAGAATCTTTCCAATTCTTATTTACGGCGGGATTTATAACTCCTGATCTTGGACTAGAAAATACTTTATTTATCCATTCATCTGGAACTCCACCTTCTGCCTGTATTCTAAATAGATTTCTATTAAAACAATAAAAAGAACCACGATCAATCATATTCCATACATCTATTGGTTCAATGTCCTTCCCCAATACAGCAGCATATATACAAGATTCACTAATATGAGTAGTATATACTGTATGTACATCTTCAAAAAATTGATATAAATCAACATCTCTTGGTAAAACTCGTTTCTCTCCCAACAAATCTTTCATTTCACCTATAAAAGCATGTGTTGTTATTGGATGTGGTTTAAAATAAACATCAGTATCATGAGTATCTCTAATCCACATAAGTTTATTCAAGCACGTTCTCTCTTTTAATTTATTTGATCCGGGCAATACTACTATATGACCAACTTTTTCAAATGTCTCACCCTTATCTTCCCTATCCTGATACTTATTGGCCATTTTATTTTTAATACTAGTTCTTAAAAATTCTGCATAATCTAATATTTCTACATCATCCACTTCCGCGTCTCTAAATTGTTGTAATCTTAACTGTATATTCAAAGGCTGAATCGTAAAATTACCCGCATATTCTGTATAATTTAATGTTTTAAAATATGGTATTTCACCTGCTATAACATCGTAGCTTGTTTCAGTATTATACTTTTTCATACATTTGAGATAATATATCTCAACTTCACGAAGATGTTCTATCGCTTTGCTCTTTTTTAGTGGACCAAGTCTCTCTTTATCAGTCTTTGCATTAAACATTTCCATTTGTGTTTATTCCTATTTGTAATATTTTGATTTAAAACCTATACTTTTGTATATATAAATATATATAAAAACTTAAAACCATCAAATTATTTTATGATATTATATTAATAAAAAAACCCTGTTGGTCTAGCTGTATTAAAAGTCGTTGTTGTGTTCCAAGTAGTTGTTGTACTTTTACTGGTAGACCAAGTAGTTGTTGTTGTTGTGGATGTCGCTTTGACAGTACTTGTACTCCAAGAAGTTATATATGGACCACCTGTGGTTGTAGTTGTACTAGTATTTGTAGTTGTAGTTGTAGTTGTACTAATAGTTGATCCCTTATTTCCCGTAGTATTAGTATTAAAAGTAGTTATTGTACTCCAAGAAGTCGTTGTAGAGGGAAAGGTAGTAGTACTGGTATTCCAAACAGAAATCCATTCTGTAACTGTACTTTTACTGGTATTATATACAGTTGTTGTACTTTTAGATGTAGATGTGCTTTTGCTCGTAGAAACAGTTGTGTTCCACTTATATTCTTCAAAAAATCCAAAGTTTCCTGACATCTTATAACTCCAAACATTGCATTAGCTAAAATCACCCATATAGTTTATAGCAACAAATGAACTGGACACTATATAATAAGATATTAAATTCATATCATCAGGATCATCATTCCATGTTATTGATGCTCCTCTTGGTGTTTTCCACGTTGAAGGTAATGTAAGAACACGACCACCTGTACCATCTTGTCTAACTGCTATAACACCACTTTGACCAACACATACCGAGTCATAACTAGCACTAAAAGCTGAATCGTGTTGCAAATCTATAAAAAAGTTATTTGCTTGGGTAAAATTTATAGACATTGATGTGGCAGCTTCTGATTGAATAGTAAGTGAATATGATCTTAAACTTCCAGAAACATCAAGGGTTGTTGTTGGACTCGTTGTCCCGATTCCGAGCTTATTATCAATATAACCAGCTCCAAACGACCCAGTTGATGTTGCGGAGCCGGAGATGTTTCCTCTCAGATAAGTCACTGTTGTTAAATCGTTTCCGATCACTGTTGTATTGTTTCCTATTCCCACAGATCCTGAGCCGATCACGATTTCATTGTTTGCTCCAGCTGAACTCGGGGTTGCATACCGTCCTATAAATGTACTTCCCGACGCAGTTGTTGCTACATCACCGGCATAATATCCTACTGCAACATTTCCTGTCCCTGTGGTGAGATCATTAAAAACCCAAGAGCCTATTCCTGTGTTTTGTTCTCCTGATGTAATATTAAATCCCGAAAATTGACCACCTATTATAGTATTATGATCACCAGCATAATCAGAGTCCCCACCCATAGCAAAATATCCAACAGCAACATTATAATCACCTCCGCCGACATATCTGCCTGCATTATCACCTATTGCAACGTTGGCATCACCTGTAGTATTGTCCTTGCCAGCTCGATAGCCCATAAAAGTATTATGATATCCTGAAACAGAACCAGAGCCTGCATGATATCCCACAGCTGTATTTCGCGCTTGTTGAGAAGTAGCAGCTGCTCCATTCATATTTGCTAATGTTTGATAACCAACAGCAGTATTCCATTTTCCTGTTGTTTCAGTTTTAAGTGCCTGATAACCAATCGCTGTATTGCCTGCTCCTGTTGTGAGTGCTGTGAGGGCGTATGTACCAACAGCAACTGTACCATCTGTATCCGTCTGACCAGCGGCTATTACCTTACCAGCCTGCTTACCAATAAGAACATTTGAATGAGATGTAGTCATGGCAGACCCTGCTGACTTCCCGATCACAACATTACCACCACCGCTTGTCACAGCATCACCGGCCTGGTGACCAATGACCACATTCTCATCACCCGATGTTAAAGCAGCCAATGCAGCTGACCCGATAGCAACGTTTTCCCCCGCACCATTCATAACACCGAGCATAGTACCATGACCAACTGCTACATTATCAACTGATGGATTAGATGTATTCCAAGAACCACCAGCAGAACCATAGCCAATAAAAACATTATTGTTGTTAGTTTGATCTCCAGAAGCATCCCATGCGGCATGCCCTATGACTACATTTTGAGCACCTGTTGTATTTGTTAACCCTGCCTGATAACCGATAGCTAAATTCCCTCCTCCTGATGTGAGTGCTTTTAATGCCTGATATCCGATTGCAATCGATCCGTTTGCACCCGTTGTCAACACACCTCTCATTGCTGAACTGCCTATTGCGATACACTCCTGAATAGCCGCACTACCGAAATTACCATACAGTGATCTATACCCGATAGCAATGCATCTATCTACACCGGTAGTAGCCAGTGCTAATGCGTCTCGTCCAACCGCAACAATCTCTGTTGGACCATCTGCGAGTGCGTTTCCTGCGTTCTGTCCTATAAGCGTATTATAATGAGCATTTGCTAAACTCGCACCGGCATTGTGACCAAATATAGTATTATATGCCCCTACTGTTATGGAACTTCCTGCATCTTTTCCTATAGATGTATTATACTGCGCATCATCGAAATCAATCCTGCTTCCGGTGATGAAGAGCGATCCGGTGAACTGATGAGTGTCATCTGCTGGTGTGTTGCCGAAGATTGTAGAACCTGAACTGAACGATTGTGTCATATATGTGACAGAACTCGATACGATAAAGTTTTCAGCAATCAGATCACCTGTGGCTCTTATGTCACCCACGACATGAAGTTTTGCATCTGGAGAAGTCGTTCCGATTCCAATATCTCCAACATCAAAATATGATGCGTCCGCGCCTGAACCTAAGTCGACAACAACAGAACCTCCACCTTTTATTATGAATCTTCCCACACCCGAAGACTGTTGGAATAGCTTAATAATATCAGTTCCACTATTATCCTCAATATAAAATCCATCATCATTTCCACTACTTCGAATTTCAAGAGATTTAGCGGGAGCTGTTGTTCCGATTCCGACATTTCCAGAAGAAGAAATAGTCATTCGAACTGTATCATTTGTATAAAAAGCCATAGAGTTATTTTCTCTTTGCCTAATTGCAGCAACTTCATCACCTGTTATTCCAATCCAAAATCCGTCTGTTAATGTCGCACCTGTTGTACTATTTGTAAATTGAAGAATATTATCACCTGAAGTTGAATTATGAATATGTAATTCACTCTGTGGACTCGTTGTCCCGATGCCGAGCTTTCCATCAATATAACCGTGTCCAAACGACCCAGTTGATGTTGCGGAGCCGGAGATTGTTGATGCGGCTGGAAATTCTATATTTCCCGTGTCGTTGAAAATAGACATGTGAAGATTACCAGATGAATCTTTTATCAGTAAATCATTTCCCCCATAAAGACCCATAACATATTTTGATGTGGAGGGGCTTGCAAACACTAATGAATCTGAATGAGTAGATGTTTTTATAGTTCCATATACGTGTAATTCTTCGTCAGGACTTCCAGTTCCGATACCGACTGCTCCAAACGACCCAGTTGATGTTGCCGAGCCGGAGATATCATGACCAACATCTAGAAACATGCTTCCTGTGAGTTGGAGATTACCCGAACCATCAAATCTTGCCATTTGAGTATTGTTCCCTCTACCAGAAAATGTTAAAGTATCATTACCCTTAGTATCGTAAACTATACTGCCATATACTGTATCACCCTCTTGAAAATATAATCTTGCCTGTTCATTACTCGGAATATCAAATAGTATCGATGGTGCGCCTGATGTTGCGTCTATTTCCAATCCACCATTATTCGCAGTAATAATATGTAATGGTTGTGCAGGACTAGTTGTTCCGATTCCGAGCTTTCCATCAATGTACCCGTGTCCAAACGACCCAGTTGATGTTGAGGAGCCGGAGATGTTTCCGCTGGCAGTTACATTACCAGCTGTATCTAATATCAATTTTGTAACATCATTCATTTTAAATTTTAAATTGGGCTCGTAAGAAGCTAAACTTTCAGGAATATATATTGTTTTGCCAGATCCGCCACCTGGGAAAAATGCAACATAAGCCGCCCGTTGTGAAAATGATCTTGTACCATCAATTGAAAAATTTAATTCGGGAGAAGAATAATAAAATCCTGTATCAGTATTATCTGAAAATGCTAATGAGGGGAGTGCAGATGAACCTGTATGCATAAGTATCTGCCCTTTTCCAACAACTAATTGTCCAAACGAACCAGTTGATGTTGAGGAACCACTAACACCACCACCAACATAAGTTAAAGCGCTTGATGATAATTCTCCTTGCCAAGAACCACTAATTCCAGTTGCAGTTAGACTTCTAATAAGCGAAGCATTCGCTCCTAATGAACCGCTTATGTCACCTTCTATTTGATAAGAACTGCTGATTACAGTTCCTTCTGCTTCTGCTTCTTCTGAAGCTATTCTTGCTGCTAAACTACTTGAAACAGAAGTAAATGAACCGCTAATTCCAACTGCAGTTAAGCTTCTGATTAACGAAGCATTTGATCCTAATGAACCACTAATATCGCTTGCTATTTGTGCTGAACCACTTATTAATGTATTTCCTAATTCACTTTCTGCTGTAGTAATACGTGTACTAAACGAACCACTATCGGTTTGTAATGCATCTACATTAGCTTCTTCGGTTGAAAGTCTTGTAGAAATAGATGAACTTGGTGTAGTTCCTTCAAATACATTAGATAATCCACTTCCATCTCCAGAAAAAGTAGTTGCAATAACTCTACCAAACGAACCAGTTGATGTTGCGGAACCAGAGATATTTCCACTACCCGTTACATTACCAGTAATACTTAAATCATCAGTAAAATCAATCCCACTTCCACCAGCAACAGATTGAAATGAATCTGCTCGTATAGTACCACTTGCAGTTATATTTCCTGCTATACTAAGATGTCCAAACGACCCAGTTGATGTTGATGAGCCTGATATATTTCCACTCGTGTCGACAATTATTGGACTTGAATATGGGCCTAATGTTACTTTATTATCAGAAAATGCTTCAATGACAGGAAGACCAGCAATTGTATTTGCTGAAAAGATTGATCCTGACATGTTATCTATAACACTAAATAATCTACCTGTCTTTCCATTTACGGTAAGTAC
>Ga0080013_1005768_pt1 | contig 11332 bp, 6 predicted proteins | sample ETNvirenome_6_85_FD_69236 | JGI IMG/M metagenome (GOLD analysis project Ga0080013, IMG submission 69236) | Marine viral communities from the Pacific Ocean - ETNP_6_85 (SPADES assembly) (version 2) | ecosystem: Environmental > Aquatic > Marine > Oceanic | place: Pacific Ocean | collected 2013-06-19
TGAGTCCAATGGCTGGGCCGCCAGAGCATAAGCCAACGGTACGTTCAGAACTGTACCACCAGCAGTCTCTCTGACTTCTAGCTTTACTTGGTTGATAGCTGTACCAGCAGTAACAGAGGCTCTCACTCTGCGTATCTTACCCTTAGTGGGTACTGTCAACGGTATCTCGACGAACGCTGTACCGACTCCAGCCGCAGAACCAGTCCTTCGCATTGTTAGGGGTTTATTAGGTTGTGTCATCTCTCTCTCCTAGTTGTTTATATATACTATATAGTTGAAGTAACTTGTTAGTCTTTCAGTTGATCGTTCAAATCTCTCAATATTGCTCTGTATATCTTATCCATTGCTTGATTAGCATCAGGATAGCTAATGGTAGTACCACCAACAGCGAACATAAAGGGGTGTCCTTGGGCATCTCTCCGTGGCTCGACACCCTCTGGTATCAAACCCATGCGATAACCCAGCCTTGGATAATCAGTTAGGTTACGGTGCATCGCTGTGGTTAGCATGAGCATCTTCCAAAGATTATAAGCTCTCGCGCCCCTGTCACTACCAAACCGATATTGATGACCATTGAATCGAGCCATATCTGGACGCTCATCTTCAGCATCAACCTCTCTTAGGTCGAACCATTCTACAGCCTTGTCGAACCTACCAACCATAGCAAAGGCATCGAGAGATCCAGAAGGAGCATAACCAGCAGGAGCGTCACCAAAGACCTCGGCGTTCCATAGATCTACTACTGTCTGAAATCTAGGGTCACTAGTCGTAAGATCCATAAAGGACTTTAGGCCCATGTGTAATACTTCGGTAAGAGAGAACTCACCAGATGACCAGCGCAACCCAGTACCAGCCGCCCTCATTATAGAAGACCAGTGTTCTCCAAATGGAATCTGAATCCCTAAGTTCTTTGTGTTCCATCGCTCGAACTCTTCTCCATAAGTCTCGAAGCGACTATCAAAGTGACGCAGTACAGGGTCAAGCTGTATTCTAAACTTTGCATAGTCTGGCTCAAGAACCCACTGTTCCATTGATTCGCGCTGGGCATTGACCATAGCAAAGGTTCGTCTAATGTTACTAAGAGAACGACCATCTCTAACTATAGCCTCGGCAACTTCACGAGTCATGTTGAAGAAGAAGGAGAAGAACGCTATCTTCTTGGACATCTCAGTTAGAACCCTACTGTTGTAGGTTGCTAATCGACCGTAGTCTAGCATGGAGTTCTGAGCTAACAACGCTGCTGTTTGAACAGGAGCGCCGTTCTTTAGAGCCGCTCGGAAGATCGCCTCACGCTGTATGTTATCCGCCTCTTCACCTATCATAGTGTAGACGGACTTCATGTCTGGTCTAAGGAAGGCCCAGTACCTACTCCTAGGTATAGCTTCTTTAGACCACGGCAGTCTAGCTAAGTCCCTAAGAGACCTGTTGTTTGGCCCCATGTTAGAGGCACGTACAACACCCTGAAATAAGGACTGGCTAAACTCGTGGGATAACTGAGAGAACCGAAGACTGTTCTGGCTTACTGCCTCATCAAACATGTGCTTAGTCCAAGTCTCACCGCTTGGAGTAGTGAACATAATGTCGTCTGGCTTCATTACATAATGCGCCCTCTGCCAATCATACACATCCTCAGAGACACCCCACCCGCTCTTCTTCATAGCCCTATAAACAGCGCCCCCCGTTGCTTCAGGGATAGCTTTTATGCTGGCCATTACATAGTCAGGAGAGGTTACCGCTGCTATCATCGAGTGACTCAAGTTGTTTGTACCAAAGAACCTAGTACCAAACAATGCACCACCACCGAGCAAGCCTGTAACAGTCGTCCTCTTAGTTACATCCAGCATATCTGTAAACCAAGAGAACCACTCACGCTCAGAAGGGCGAATAGCATTTAGAACATCGTTGATCTTCTGTAGCTGTGCTGGCTTTTGAAGACGATTGAAAAGCTCTTGCATCCGCTGATCAATAACAAAGCGACCCGCCTCTTTGAAGTCTTCGTATGCCAACTGTGTTGGCCTCGGATCATCAGCAGCCCTGAACCCAGCCCTCTGCTCCACCCCTAGTGTAGCAAACCTTGATCGTATACCGTTGATATCAATGTCAGATACTGCCTTCACAACAGCAGGTATCGCAGCCTCTAAGATATCATCTACTGTACCCAAGCTAGGGTCAATCTCTACAGCCTCGCGTATAACCTGACGCATACCCTCGTAACTAGACTGGAACTGCTTCTGTGCGCCTGTCGCCTCATCAGCATGGGTAGCAATCCAAGCAACAGTCTCTCTAACCGCCTGAGTCATACGAGCTAAATCACTAGTAGAAGCTAGTCCACCCTCTTCAAACATGTGCTTGATTACTGCGGTAGCAATAACCCTCTTATCAGCAGGAGCAGACTTGAGCATCTGGTCAAGGTTCGGCTTCAGTAAATCAATGTGCCTGTCTGACAGACCATTAGCTTTCATTACCCTGCTAAAGACAGCCCGCCTTGCGCCACTAGCTACCCTATCTGGAACGGTCATCAATAGGTCTGGTGCAACATGCTCGGTCAACTCTTTCAAGGCTTTAGCCCAGAGTTTCTCTTTCAGTCCATAAACAACATAAGCACTCATCAACTTCTGGATGTCGTCTTTACCGCTCAACTTGAGTGGCCAATACCATAGCCGCTTTCTAAGGCCAGTCTTGTTGAGTGAGGCTAAGTCTCTAGCTTGTAGCCTGTCTCGCACTTCAGCAAGAACCCTACGTGCGCCGTCTGGAGTAACCGTCCTACCACCAGCCTTGATAGCAGAGTTGATAGTAGCCTCATCTAAGACACCGCCGATAACAGAACCCTTGTTCTTAGACTTCCAAAAGATATCTATTAGGTTGCGATAGTCTAAGGTAACGTCGCCAGACGAGACATGGTTATATACCCTTTGAATGTCATCATGCTCAACAGCAGATCGAACCAACTTCTCGGCTGTATTCTCTATCTCTGAAAGCTCATTCATAGAGGTAGTGAACCACCTCCTAAGTCTGGGTGGAGAGGTACTAGTAAAGTCATCCACATTAGGACGAGCAAAGCCGCTCCCTTCCTTCTTCAAGATCCACTTGTAGTCACTAGACGCGCCGCCCAAAGCCCTCAAAGCCCTGATCATATCGCGCCCCTCATGAACTCTACGCGCATCTCTACCAATGGTGCGCTGCATAGCCCTTCTGCCAGAGAACTCGGAAGCCTCAACAGCATTAGCTATTACCTGTCTAGCAACATGGCCCAAGACAACATCGTTTACCCGCATAAAGTCAGACGCTTTTATAGCCTTACCAGCGCGTATATCTTTCGCCACCTTGCGCCAGTAACCAGTATACCCCTCTCCACGTAGACCAGAGACTAGAGCGTTAGCTGCTTCTTCCCTGTTCTTGTATACAAACCGAGTACCCTCAGCCCCCTTGCCACCCTTAGAAAGCTGGGTTGTGTGTTCTGTAATATCACTAGTCATTCGGTTTATGTCGTCACTATGGGCAGACCAAGAACTTGACTTAGCGATTGTATCTGAGTTTACAAAGACCCAATCATTTGGCGTGTGCTTCTGTATCAAGACAGAGAGGTCGTCTTCCAGTAGACGCTTGACTGTAGCATGAGCTAAGACTTCTGGAGGTGCATCAGGTAAGGTTCTAGAGGAATCAACCATGTATTGATATATGCGGCGACCCTGTGTATCAGCCTTCAGTGCAGCCACCCCGCCATTGCTCGCCATATTACGCATACGGTGTTGGGCGATAAACACCTTCTGAACTATGTTATCCAGCATTGAACCACTCTTCAGAGTTGGTATGTGCCTAGCTAAATCTTCTGGAGTAGCTGACCTGATGATGCGAGTCCCAAGATCATCGGCCAAGATACGAGTCATGCGCGAGGATACCTCTTCTGCTCCGTCTAATAGTCGGCCAGTAATGCTACCCTCTATCCCAGCCTCTTCAGCCATGTCTCGACCCAAGCGATATTTGATAGCTAGGTCTGACAGTTCGCCCTGAGTAGCCTTCTCAACCCAACGCAACCCTGTCGTAACCCGATCAGTGCCCGCTGCTTCTGATATTCTAAGCAGTTGTGCGTTGGTTATCTCTGTCGCTCGACCGACCCCTCTTGATATTGAAGGTAGTCTACGGAACCAGTTAGCATCTATTCCAAGCCCAGCTATTGTACCGTAGTTAGTCCAGAAAGCATTACCATGTCCTTGCAGGGCGTTGACAGACTGTAGTCGTCCAATGTGTGAGCCAGTCCACTCTCCGTGACCGTGTGCTATCGCGAAGTCTTTGATCCAGTTTGCAGTAGAAAGCCTACTCTCTTCAATATTATAGGCTCCCCTAAAGGGTGCCGTTACGAAGTTGCTGAAGGTATTCTCAAGCTGGGTAAGCATACCACCACCATCCTCCTCCATCTTATCAACCAATCCATCAGCCCACTGAGATATCCTGTAGTTTATATCGTTCTCGTTGTAGGGTAGTCCAGTATCTGGATTCCTCTCCCACGTAACGGCCCTGAATAGAGCATAAGCAGGGGGGGCAACGATCCCTATCGCATCTCTTATCGCTGCACTAGTAATAGTCTCAGCTATTTCACCGCTTGTGTCATCTCTCTTGCGCCATAGGCGGTGCCATCGTAGTCTTGCCTGATCCCACCCAGTATCTTCATCGTTTCTAACTCTTTCGGCTATCTCCTGAAGCTGACCCTCTCTTGAGGTAACCCAGTCCCACGACCGTCCATACCATGTTTGAGCTACGTTAGAGTCGTCGGGGCCAGACGATAGTGGATCACCACCGAACATATACCCCACCATGCTGTCGTATTCTGACCGAGCCGCTACTGCCGACTGGTTTCTAATATCAGCATGGCTACTAGGAATAGGGCCAGTAGGATCTAAGCCAGCCGCCGTCATCAACTCTGATCTGTTACGACGATACATGTCGCCCCATGCAAGATCCAACATCTTACGCATCTCAACTTGCGCTTGTTCTGCAATAAACGCTGGTCGTTCACTAATGGGTATGTTCAAGTTATCAGGGCCAGCCTGATCATGAGCCAAAGCAAGCGCCCTTTGTTGCATAGCGGAGCCTATATCTTCTGCCTGTTGCTGAAGCTCAGGCTCTGAATCTCCAACCTGTACTATCTGCGGTGAGAATGAACTCAGCAATGCTCGAAAGGTACTCATCTCTCGAATGTCTTCGGGCCTTGAGGTAGCAGGAGATCTCTCACCCGCCACTGTTCTAGGGGTGGACGCTATGTCTTGATAGCGTTCCTCTGCTTGCTCTCTGGCTCCAATGAAGGTGCCTTGCCGTTCAGCCTCTTCCATTGTCAAGGCTTCTATGGCGGGTATAGACCCTTCTATTACATCTTGTTGAGTAGTTAGTGGCCTAACTATAATCGGCTCTCCAGTAGGCATGGGCGGTGCGCCCGAAAGACGGGTGTGCCTAGTTATACGCCCGCTCTCATAGCCGCGAATAATAAGGTTTGACATAGGGCTTCCAGCGCCATGCTGATCTATAAGAGCCTGATGTTCAGGAGAAATCTCTGGCATTATAAAGAGATCCTGTCTTCTAGAAGCTGGTCTGCTTCGGCTGCTTCTAACTGAGCGTCATACTCTGTACTCATTGAATCCCAACTCCACTCAGCACCCTGTCTCTCCCTTCGTTCACCGCTTCGTCTGGCTGCACCGCCTAAGAGGTTGCCTATGGTGTCTAAAGCGTATGGCATTATGCCCATCTGATCTCCGAAACCCTCACTCCGAGCAACATCCGCTGGAAGGTTTAGAAGTCCTATCTGTCTGCCACCAAACTCGACCAGACCCTGCACTGGCCCGTGTTGATAAACATCACTAACAAGCTGACCAGCCTCCACTACAGCACCAGCCAAAGCCACCACCCTTGCTGCTTTCGATAATGCTGCTCTAGGGGTGTTTATATCAGCAGTCCTTATATAGTCTTGCGCAGCGTCAGCCGCTTCGTTCAGCGCCCGCTGACCAGACTGTGTGTTTAGGTCTACAGTAGCTGGGTTGAAGTCGAATGATAGCTGTGTTGGTGTTCGAGGCACAACATTAGGCTGAGTGGCAGGTGGGATATCTATCCTAGATGATAGGTCGTTAGCCAAAGACGAAGCCCTAGGGGGGGTGTATGGGAGTGGAGCATTTGGCGATACTGGCGCTGTACCTTGGTAAGGCAGTCCACCTCTACCCACAGCTAACTCAGTAGTCAAAGACGAAGCCCTAGGTGAGGTGTATGGTAAGTTTGGACTTCCTCCAACATGGAGTCCTTTGTCTGCTGCAAGCTGAGTCAACTGGCTGGCTGAACCAGCGCCACCCGACAAAGCCCTGCCCGCCGCACCTGATGGTAAGTTCGTAGCCAGTGGCCGACTTGGTGATAGTGGAGCAACCCTTTGATAAGGGAGGTCTCCAGTCCTGCCAGCCACAGCCATTTCAGTAGTCACCCCAGTGGGGCGAGCCGACACACTTCCTCTTAGCGCATCATCAACACCAGCCCCCGCCGACCTTGTTCTTCTCGCCATAAGATCATCAATCTGGCCCACTTGAATGTCATTCGCAATAGAGGTGCCTAACCGATCAAGCCCAACAGCCCCGCCAGCCACCGCCGCCGCGACCGCTGGTATATATGGAAAACCATCTGAGTCAGTCGGTCTGTCTTCTACTAGTACACCATCTGTACTAGGGGGTTCAACTTCTGTACTAAGGGGTTCAACTGGTGAAGTCGTGTCTCCTCTTTGCGCGTTGCGCTGGATTGCTCTCTCTCTTGACGCAATACTGTTTGCAGCAGCCCGCTGTAAGAACTCATCCTGAGATGTTGCCATGTTTACAAGAGCTTGGTCTCTGGCCCCTTGATCTTGCCTTTGGCTTCGTGCATTGATTGAGGCATCACCCACACCGTCTAATGTTAGGTATGTATAGTTGCGAAGTATCTCATCTCTTGAGGCGTTGCGTTCATTGATGTTGTCGCCTGTTGCCATCTCCGCAGCCCTTCGGACAAGAGTAGCCTTGTCTGCAATACCGCCTCTCATATCCCACAACTGACGGGCTACATCCCAAGAAGCACCGTCCATTGGGTGGTTGCCACCGAATGAATCTAATAATGCTTGAGCATCTGTAAATGGCTCCATCAATACACGGTCTTCTTCTGACATGTTGCGTAGGAAATCTACCTGTTCCTGATGTGCTTGAGCGTTTCTGCGTCCTGCGAAGTGGCGCCGTACCGCTCCACCAATACCAGTACCCATAGCCATCATCTCGCTAGAAGGAGTGACACGCTGGGCAAACAACTCTCTCTGCTCTGCTATAGGATCTGATGCTGCTTGCTGAGACCGTAAAGAGTCCACTTGCTCAATAAGAGCTTCTCTTCTGTTGGCTGAAGCAACCGCTCTGTTGTGATCTTCTACTAAACCATCCGAGTAGTTGGTAAAGATATTATCTTCAAGCCATCGTTGGGCCGTTCCAGCAGACCTTCCAACCGTACCCTGCCTTGCGGCTGTTGACATTTGAGTAGACTTCTCTGCAAGGTATTCGGCACTAACAAAGTTAGGATCTACTCCCTGCGTAGATGCAGCTAAAGACCGCAACTGATCGTCGGTCATGCCCCTCTCATTCGCCCTTATTCTAGCAGCATTAGCTACTCTTAGTTGCTCATATACACCCATTGCAGCAGCGGCTCGAACCTCTAAGGGCGCGTTGCCTATCGGTGGCTGACCTTCTTCTCCCCACCCACCAGTCTCGTAGCGAGCCATCTGGACTCCAAGGGTAGTGTTTTCTATCAAGGCTCGCGCTACCTGAGCTTCACTTAGTTGCCCATCCTCTCCCTCACCCATATAACTTGCTATGGCAGCATCAAGGGCCATAGCCTCATCAGAAGTGTTGGCTGTAGCTCTAGCAAAAGAGCCTGTTATGTCACCCATTACAGACCCAGCATTACTGGCAGCCCTTCTAGAAACAGACAGGTTTCTTCTCTGTATTCCACCTTGGATGTTAGCCAACGAAACCATATCCCTGCGCTGGTTCTGATCTCTTGAGTCTCTCGCTCGACCGTAAGCCTCCAGACTCCTGTCTAGACCCTGTATCTCTGCCTGTAATGCAGCAAGATGCTCAGATCTTGATGCACTTCTAGCGGCTATCTCCTCTCTTATCTCTGCTGCCACCTGCTGAGAGTGGGCAAGCATTAGGCTGAAGTAATCGTGCTGTACCTGTTGTCCGTTAGTAGGCATTATTGACCCCCTATTCCGTAGCTATGAGCGACTTGGGCGCGAGCCACGTTCGCTTGCTCTGCTGTATAAAGACCATTCTCAAGATCTCGCTGTATCTGCGCTATAGCGGTTGCTCTCTCGTTCGTAAGATTAGCCTGAGCTATAGTATCAAAGCCACCAGCCACTCCTGCCATCATCATCTGCCTATCATTCGCCTCTGTCTGTGCCTGTAAGCCCATAAGCCCCGCTAACTCAGCCTCTTGCTGTGCAGCCTTCTGCATATCCTCTTGTTGTACCTGATTAGCCAACTGAGCCATTACCGTTTGCTCGCGCTGTGCTTGTGCCTGTTGCGCCTTAGCCACTGAACCAGCCCCTATGTCCTGTGCGCCCAGAAGCGCAGCCTGTTGCTGTCTGTCGGCTTGCATCTGCTGTTGTGCTTGCCCTTGTACTGCGCCAAGGCGAGTGTTTATCTCTTGATCGGTATAACCAAGGGTTCCTAGCTCTTGTCTGCGCTGAAGTTCTTTGAGTCTGGCGAGTCTGGCTTGCTCTGTCTCTGACGGCCCAACCATTCCTCCGCCTATAGCGCCTAGACCAGCGCCGATTCCTGCTCCTAAAGCCGTCCCTACAACTGGCACAACCGTACCCAGCGCCGCACCCGTCTGTGCGCCTATACCTGCCCCCTGTCCTGCGTTTGCCCATCTACTTGCCATCTCTAACTCCTATAAGTAATATGCTTCCATGCTAACAGACCAGTTCAATAAGAAGGTGTACTTTCCTTGACAAGCACCCCGCAACCCAAATGAGTGCTTACCCGCCGCTAAGTTCTTCGCTAAATAGAATCCAGACCAAACATTAGTTGCGGATTCTGGGCCGTTAGTAGTTAGAGGAAGTATTCTAAAGTCATTGGTAAATGTCCAAGATCCCGTACTGGCTAAACTAACATTGTCTAAGGCGATGCTTATCTCCGTCAAAGGTATATTTGTCACGCCCGTAATGGGGGGGCTAATAGGGAAAGCATGATACTGAAACATTACATTAGCGGGTGCTGCCAACTCGAAACTTATACCCGTGTTTGGGTAGCTTACTTGTGGGGATGTTGTAACACCACCTCTGGAAGTAGGGCCATCTCCAAGAAAAGACTTCTCATAACCGCGTGACTGATACCCTGCGTTGAGCCCAGACACGAATGAGTGTTGGTTGGTTATCGGATCGTAATGACCGCGCATAATATGTTTCGACTCACACCAACCAGTCGAAGCTAAATCAGCAGTTGCCACCGTACCGTCAACGTAGTCTCTCATTCCATCCAAGTTGCCCTGAACATCAGAAGAGTCAATAGTAGGAAGAACTACAGGTGTAAAGGTATATGCCACTAGCTGTCCCCCCTCATGATTATAGCAGACACTTGACCACTCATTAGATCTATAGAAAGTGGTTGTGACGCATTGAACCCATAAGGAGTAGCGTATGGGTCGGCTGTCCAGTCAGCTATGTCAAGAGCGGTTGCACCACCCACAGCATGATAAGCAATAGGGCCACGGCAGTTGATCTGTATATTAGTAAGGGACACATCAGCGCCCGTATGAAGCACATACGCCGCACCATGAACCGTATTACGTGCCAAGCACAAACCTACAGACTGTACGCCCTCCAAAGAAGCCCATGCTATTGAATCAGTCCTGTTGTTGGTAGAGTCGATAGTTATTGAAGCAGGTCCACCAAATGTCTGGTTTACGTTAGCTTGATTAGGCAAGACTACATAGCCCGCCCCTATATTCCAAGTGGGAAAGAAGATGACTCCAACAGAATCAGCAGCATCAGTAGCAACAAAGTTAGACTTATAGTTAGAATCATTATGACTATATAGATGAACAGTATAGTTTATACGCAGAAGATCCCCTGCCTTGAGAACCACGGCTGGTGCAAATGTCAATGTCAACCCTGTACCATCAGCTATATAGAAGGGGGTCTGACCAGTCTGCCCCGCATGTGGCGTTCTTACTGTCACCCCATTACTAGTATAATCAACATGAACTATTGGCTCTGTTCGAGAGGCTGCAAGTGTTCGACGATCAACACCCTCACTCCGTACATTACTAGCATCTAACGTACCCGTAGCAGCGGCCACATCTGTGAACTTAGCGTTTACGGCAGTAGAGGATACAATCTCTCCAGCGGGGCCAACATTATTATTGTTTATAGTTCCCATTACCTCAACCTATTGATAGCAAGTATAGAGCCACCATCATAATAAAACATAGCATCAGTATTAGGTCGCCCATTACGAGAAGTTATTCGCCAAGCGATCTCTAAAGTATGGTTTCCCGTAGGAACAGGGAAGTCTCCAACCAAATGAACTTGGCCCACGTTCTTCCAATATTTACCGCTAGTTATTATTGGACTACCATCTAATAGAACTTGAAACTCAACAGTAGCTTCGAGCCTGTCAAACGTAGGGCCAGCACCTTGAATCCCAAGATTACTAAGCCAATACCAACAGTTGAACTCAACATGGAGCATCCCTTCTCGAAACAGAGAGGTCAATCCTTGGGCTGAGTTAGCTCTCCAACCACCAGCATAGTTGTTGTAGTTTATGGCGATATAGTTCTGGTTACCAACAGCACCACCGCTTACTGGAATAGTCAAAGCTGATGCGCCCTGTAAGCGTATATCCTGCCTCAAAGCATACTTGAGAAAAGCCTTTGGAGACAGATGAGCATCTCCCACCGAAGCATCACGCAGGTTTTCCCTGTCTAATCCCCCGTTGATAACTCCTTTGACCGAGTTGTAAGCCTTATCGAATGTCTCCGTATCTACGATATTAGATTGACGAGTCTGTGCTTCTGTCCACTTGAACGGCATTATCGCTTACCTTTGACTGTAGATGTATTAGTTGCGGCGAGTTCCACCGAGTACCCAAGGAGAACAAGATCCTGCGAGGTCTCGATCTTGAATGAGAAGTGAGAGCAAGCACCCTGCGCAATCGGATAGCGTAAGCAAGTAAACATTGGGTTCTCCCACACCGAAGCATCCCATGTCGCCTTCCCGTATACATTCTGATCAACATGATCTGCTCTCTGAATCTTTACTGCGGCTGAAGTCTTACCAGTATAGTCA
>Ga0080013_1005769_pt1 | contig 11330 bp, 2 predicted proteins | sample ETNvirenome_6_85_FD_69236 | JGI IMG/M metagenome (GOLD analysis project Ga0080013, IMG submission 69236) | Marine viral communities from the Pacific Ocean - ETNP_6_85 (SPADES assembly) (version 2) | ecosystem: Environmental > Aquatic > Marine > Oceanic | place: Pacific Ocean | collected 2013-06-19
CCCCCTGATACCAGTTGCCGCCACCGCTCGCCCCGTAGCCTCCATCGAATACAATGAGGCCACCGTAGACATGCTGGTTGCTCTCGTTCCCGCTCTGGATGGTGACATCTGAGTCCATCACGCACTGGATAACAATCGTATCCTTCAGGCTATAGCCGCTGACAATGTCCGACAGGGACGCAAATACGACCGGCCCAGTCTGAGTAGTCCAGTAGTACTGGCTCGATGACTCCGACGCTGTTATCCCAACCTCCAGGCCAGACGCCTTGACCTGCAACGAGTCTGCGAGGGCGGTGTTTCGAGAGGTCCAGTTGATTCCCTGGAACCCCTGAGCAACACCATCAGAGAAGGTGTGGGCTGACTCGTTAGTCCAGTCCCACTTGTTTACAACCTCCCACGGAGTAGATCGAACAAGGTCTCCAGGGAATTTTCGAGTAACACCTGACCCGTCTGGGAAGATCTTTGCCATCGCTAGGCAAGGGCCTTGAAGAAGAAGCGAACGGTATAGGTCAGTGTCGCAGCGCCGCTCTGGATGTTTCCGATAACAAAGTAAGGTGTGTCAAAGAACGGAATCGGCGTAGCCAGTGTGTCTACGTCCTCGGTGAGTGACGTAGCGTCAACAGTTGTGCTGTAGATAAGGTCGCCACTGCTAGCGTCATAGAGCTTCACGGGAATGGCTGAGTTGTTTGAGTCTGTCGCTGAAACTTTGAAGTGGTAGCCGTAGCAAAGGCCCCTTGGGATGGCAGCTCCACCGGACGTAACGGCCTCGTAGCCACTGTTAGCTCCAGCAGCAATAGACTCACCTTGCTTGTCTGTGGGGATCCAAACTTCTTTAGTGCTATAGCCCATCGCTTCCTCCTGCCCCTTGTCCAGCTACTAAGCGATAAGAAGCCAGTGGGTCTGTGGGGTTATGTATCTAAGGCAAACGTATCACAAACACTACTCTTCAAGTTCCATTTGTGGAGGTGGGTTTGGCTCAACGCTCAGCTGTCTCCTGAGGTAACGCCTCTCTCCGACAGCCATCGGGTACTGGTTGTTGATCATGTCGAGCATCCGCTCGTTTAGCTCTTTCCTTATCCGGTAGCCCTCATAGTCCCAATCAATCATGGTCTCCTTGAAGCCAAAGCCAAACATGGCAACGCGCTCGTACCACTCAGCGCGAGCATCCTCTACCTCCTCGGGAGTGAGAGCAGACTCAAGGGCATAGCTGTTGAAGGTCTCTGCAGACAAGATCATGTACTGGTTCATCCAGCGCCAGCCAGGCATCTTCTGCGCTAGATAGTAAGTAACCGGAGCAGTCGACTTCCTAACAGCCCTCGTGCGACCAGTCTTCACCCCGTTCTTATAGACAGGGGCGTAGTAGTTAGGCTCCTCTGGATAGCCGAAGATCATCTTCAGCATCGGGGGACCTTTCTTCAGCTGGTTGATGTTGTTCAGCTCTTTGATTGGCCTGCCGTAGTAGAAGCTCCTGCCCCCACCGCCAAACATTTCCATAGTGGTCAGGATGGCTGGGTTGATGCGGGTCATCATGCCCTGCATCGGCATCCCATCCTTGCTCCTGGTAAGCACCTCGATCATCGGTTGCCAGGGAAGTCCAGAGACAGCAATCAGCTTTGCTGCGCCACTCTTAACCACTACGCCATATCGGTAGTGCTCAGGTATCTCAGCAAGCTGCTCCTCCGTGAACTGCATCTGATAGACACCGTTGGTGAAGGCAGCAAGCCCTCTCGCAGTAGCCGGGTTCCTCTTCATCCAGTTCAGCTGGTACTTAATGTTCCCCGCTTCCCAGGTGTAGAAGAAGAAGAAGCGACGGAAGACGTTCTTCTCAATGGGAGTCAGGTCAGAGTAATCACGCAACGAGCGATTTACCCTGATGAGGGCCTCGTCTGGAGCAACCCCTCTCTTCATCAAACCAACAGCCATCGACAAGCGAGCCTGAGACTCAGCAGCCCTGTTTAGGCCGCTCATCATCTGCAGGTAGTCCTCTACACTGTTGACGGATAGAGCGGCCATAGGAAGGGCCATAGCCGGCGCTGTAGAGCCAACGATCCCGCCACCCACGGCGGCAGTGAGGATGTTGCCTCCTCTCGCTATCCCAGTACGAGGAGTCTCTTTGATCTCCTTACCTGTGTCTTTGATGAAGCGCTGATAGGCACTCCCACCACGCACAGCCTTGACACCAGACCACCTCTTCGCTGCCTTGAGGCCCAAAGCTCCTCCAGCGAAAACCCCGAGAGGCATCATCCCAGGAATCAAGGAAGCAAGCGCACCACCCCCAACCGCCCCAAGCCCTGTTCCAGTCAGCTGGGCTGCAAGCTGCTGGTTGCTTGGGACCTGCTTTGCCGCGAAGCCAACCGACTCCTCAAGGAAGTCTGTAGACAGGGCCTCATCGAAGAAGCCGCGAGAGGAGAAGAAGTCTCTCCAGTCGCGGACTGTCATCTCGTGGCTCCCGATCTTAACCAGGGCATCAAGGCTGTCGTCTCCCCAGCTTCCCCAGATACGCATCGCTGTGATCTGAGTGCTTGGGTTCAGAGCGGCAAAGCCAATCTCCTGAAGCAGGGAAATTGTGTTGCCAATAAAGTTCCTACCAATGTGAGCGAGAGCAACGATGGTCGCCTGAGCCTTAGCCCACGCCTGCATGCCATCCCACACCTCAGTCCCCATAGACTTCTTAGCGAGGAAGGCATCAGTTGAGTTTCTCCAATTCAGATACTCCTTAATCTGAATGGGGACATAGGGGATTTTCATCTTCGGATCGGAGAGCGCAGTCAGCACATCACGGGGGATGTCCTGCCCAATCTCTGCCCTGACTAGGGCCTCAATCTCATCCATTGATGCGCCGTTAATGACACGGACTTTGAGTTCCTTAGACAGACCCCTTAGCCCCTTTGGAAGCCTCTTCTTGAGTATCGACTCAAGGTGCTCAACCTCCCCCAGGGGGACATAGCCCATCTGGTCAGCCACCCTCCTCCGCTCAGCTGCATCAGCGATCTCAGCGATGAGACGCCCAGCCGGGAAGAGGTCGAGAGAGGTGTCGATGAAGCGAGCGTCTGCCACAGCCTCAGAGGCTTTCATGTGGTAGTACTCCATGACGACGAGGGGGTCTGTCTCGAACAGACCGTTGTACTCAGCCATCAGAGCGCCCTCTTTGATTTCCTCTACGAAGTCATCAAAGGACTGCCCGCTCTTCTTGAAGAAAGACTTAAGGGCTTCCTTGCCGCCCACTGCAGCCTGCGCTGCCCCCTCCCCGTACTGTCCGTTCTTAGCTGCGTGAACCAAGATCTTCTCTGCGTCTGCACCCTTCCTGAACTCGTTAATGTCCTCGACAACGCCAGCCATTTTACGGTTCTGACTGAAGTAGTTAACGATGCTCCTGCCCACACGCCCGCCGGTTCCCACCCCGAAGGCGTCTAGCTTCTTCTTCGCTGCCTGGGAGAGGATGTGCGGGAAGTAGGCTCCAACGTCTACTCGGGAAAAGAACTCGTCTGCGTCAAACGTATCGTCAAGGACGCCGGCTTCCTTTAGGCCCCTTAGGTGCTCATCAAAGAAGTCCTTCATTATGCGAGCGACCCCAAGGACTCTGTCGAAGTCCTCTGGGTCTCCCATGATTCGGATCTTCTCTTCTAGGCTGGCGATGTTCTTACGCTGCTTCTCAATGACAGCAGCATCAACACCCTCCCCCTCGTAGCGAGCCAGCTTCTTTCGCGCAGAAGCTAGCTGAGACTGGAACTTACCGAGGAGGCGCTCAGGTCCGTCAATGAGGTTGTGAAGGAGGGGGTTCTTTACGAGCTTTGAGATTCTCGCTGCCTCATCAGCACTCAGGCTGGGGATGAGCTTCGCCAGGTCTGCGTCTTTAAGGATCTTAATCTTCGCATTGAACACAGCCCTCGCCGCCTCAGCGTTGTTGTAGTGGGCTGTGATTCGGTCCTCGATGGGGCGAAGGATGTCGTCTGGATGCCTGAGGTCGAAGGTAGAGTCATCGACTGCCTTGAGGAACTTATTAACGTGATCTGCGATAGCTTGCTCAAACGCGCTTTGCTCGGTGGGGAGTCTCCCCTTCTTAGACACCCTCCTTGCATCAAGAGCGGCAACAGCCTTACCGAGGTCACTCTCAGAGATCGCGTCTCCGACCTTTGCCAGCTTGGCTATGACCTTCTTGATCTCATCGTGGAGAACCGCCGCCCTCTTTGCTGGGTCCTTGATCTTCCTTGCCTTTACGACCGCACGCTTAAGGAGGATGTCAGCAGAGACATCCTTCCCTGCTGGAAGCTTGACCGAGATGTCACGCCCAAAGATGGAATCACCAAGCTGCTTGAGCGCGTCTCTCAGTTTGTCTTCTTGGCTCTGAGTAATAATCCTTGGCCTTACGCTCCTGAGCTTGTCAGCAAGGCTCGTCATTGCCTTCCGAGATCTCTCTCTAATGACTGAAGCCTCGGTTGCCACCTGAGACGTGATGGAAGCAATCCTGCCTCTGTAGTGGAGCTGGATAGCTTCTAGGATTCTTCGCTGATCAGACCCCACCTCATGCAGGAGGTTGCCCTGACCACGGACGAAGAGAGGGTCTCTGCTGACTGTCTCGGAGGCCCTCTCAAGAAGGGAGTTGAACTTAGACCTGGCACCAACCAGAGCCTTCTGGGCTGCAGCGGTCTTCTCCCCAATGACTCCAGCCTCAATGTCCTCAGCAACGCGAAGAGAGACAGTGGCCTCATCGATAGCCCTGCGTGCCTTGCCAAGCTTCTCGATGGCTCCCTGGACTCCCTTGGGGAGCTTCAGCCCACTGACGCTGACCGCCCCAAGAAGGGTTGCGTCAATCTTGTTGTTTACTGGATCCCAAGAAGCCTCAAACAAGGAGCGAATAGAAACGTCATCGCCATTGTTCCAGGCAGCCCGGACTGACTGAGAGTAAGACTGAGCAACATCCTCAACAGACATCGCTCCACGCCTGCCTGCTGCTTCGGCTGCTGCGGCTGGGGGGGTGAGGGGTGGGCGTGCTGCGGCTGGGGGAGTGAGAGCCTCCTTGAAGTGCGCTGGCTCTACCTTGGTCACACGCGCCGACCAGGCTTCACCACTCTCGTCTAGGTATGTCTTGAGCTTTGCTAGGGCAGCTTCAGCTTCGCCAAACCTAAACTCCCCAACGGCAACGGCGGCATCATTAGACAGCCTTTGGACCTCGTTATATGTCGGTAGCTTTGCGTGCTCGTTGGCGTATGCCCTGGCAGCTTCCCTGAACCTCTCAACATCAACATCCTCAAGGCCCTCCCTGATCTCCCGAAGAATGCTAAGAGAGCCCCTTACCTTTGTGTCAACATCCCCCGGGTAACCCTTAATTTCTAGATACTTATGCTCTTTGGACATCCTATTGATGAGATCGCCAACATGTTCAACGAGGTACGCATACGCACTCAGTGGGGCGATTTCAACAACGACACGCATCGCGTCTTCAGGACCGCGCCTCTGCATACCCGCAAGGCGATGAAACACCTCAGCCTTTTTCTCAGCAGAAGCCCCTGCGCGCAAAACGTCCTCGACAGCCTCTGCTCCGCGCATAGCCTCGTCAGCTGAAACAGCGCGCCCCTCAAGGACCTCCCCCCTTCTTGGTCCGTCAAGGTGCCAGGGCGCGTCCATGAAAACACCCGGCTTGCCTTGCCCCTGAAGCCTTGCCGGAAGAACCTTCTCGTAGTCAAAGAGAGCCGCGTCCTTTTGCTCGCTCCAGCGGATGCCATCAGCCCTGATCAAAACAGGCATCTTTTCTTCGCCACGAGACTTTAGGGCTAGGGCACGATGCCTCCCCTCGTGCCCAATAACCACCCCGTCGTCCTTAATCATAAGATACGGAATGTCTGCAAGCTTCTTTCCCTCGTCAATGGCTTCGTTTACGGCCTTTGTTTTGGAAGGACTTGGCCTGCCCACCTCCTTAGCCATAGACAGAAACTCGTCTGGGGTAAGGTAGACAAAAACCTCCCGACTCTTGTACCCAGAGCCCTGCCTTGCTGCCGACCTTAGGGCCTCTTCAGAGAAGTACCGAAGGGGGTTTTGCCGCATAGCCTCGTCACCGACCTCGTCTCCGAACTCCGCTGCGACAGATCTCCTGAAGTCCTCAAGGCTCCCTCTGTAAGCATCTGCATGGACATCCCTAGACCTAAGGATGTCTTCCTTTGTTACTCCACTAAGGGCAGCAATCGCTTCATCGAGTTGCTTAGACGCATCAGTCTGAACAGCAGCAGACTTCCTAGCGGCAAGCTGCGCGTCTATGCCAGCAAGCTTCTTAGACAGCTCTTTCAGCTCTGGAGCAAACTCCGAACCAAGCTCAGCAACAGCTTGCTCAGCCTGGAAGCCAAGCCTCCTCTCTAGGCTTGCGTGAGCAGCTGAGTAAAGAACGCTAGCTTGAAGGCGAAGGTCCTCAAGGAAGCCAGCCCGAGCCTTCGCAGCAACAGACTCAATCCCCAGGACAGCCACGTCTGCCTCAACGCCACGAGAGGCTGAGACATAGTCAGAAGCAAGCTTCTCTATGTCGTCAAAGAACCTTCCCTCAAGCCCTGTGTTCTCCCTCAGGAACTTAAGAGACTCCCCAATCTGCTGAACCTCGTCAGCCCCAAGCACCTGAACAGTGCGCCCCTCTCCAGCCTTCAGAGCCTTGCCAGCGAGAGAGACCTTGTTGATGAAGTTGTTTACTGTCTCAACGGCAGCGAGCTTGTTGACATCCTTGAGGGTAGCCATCGCTGTCTCTTCACTAGCCCAGCCAATCTCATAGGCGAACCTCCCCACATCAAGGAGTTCCTCATTGCCCCCAGCCATGTTCTCAAGCTGCGCCTTCCAGACAGGCCAGGCAGACCTAAGCTTCGCAATGGAGGTAAGCCTCTGTCGCTCCTCCGCAGCCATCCTGCGGTGAAGGACGGGGTGCATGAGCAGGTTTGGCTCAATCGCTGCCCACTTGCCGTCTGGCCCCTTCGTCGCATAGGTCATCGGCCTATGGGTGAGTGAAGCAATCCCAGCAAGCGGTCTTCTTATTCTCTCTGCCCAGGGGAACTTCTTCGCAATGGCATGAGCGAGAGCAAAGCCCATCGGCCTTACGTTCGTAACTATACGGTCTGCCTGGAAAGCAATCTCTGCCTTAGACATGCCCTTAGCTTTTTGAATCCCCTTAACAACCGCCCGTCTTCCGGCAGATCTGTATCCCTTGCCTGCAGAGATGGCGATGATCTCATCAGTAGCTTCTGCGGCAAGATGAGCGAATTTCTTGCTGCCCATTGTCTTCTGCAGAACGCCCGTGCTTGGGTAGTGAGCAGCCACCTTGGCCTTAGGCCCATGCACGCCATTCCTGGCGTTCTCGTAGACGCGAGCTTCTCCTGGGGAAAGGAAGGTGGGGTTAGACGCAACCCCCTTAACCATCTTCCCATCGTCTCCCAGCTTGGTTGGGGTCAGCCCAAGGTCGACAAGAACCTTCTTAGACTTCTCGCCGGCCCTCATAGCCTCAACCCAGGCAGCTTCCGCCTCAAAGACATTCAATCCCTCTGCCCGAGCAAACTCCTTTGCCTCAGAGAGAAGAGGGACAGAGCGAGACCCTACAGCCCCAGACTTAATCCCATGCTTAAGAGCGAGGTCAGTAGCGTCCATAACCTCCTTGCCGACAATGGTTGCTGCTCTGGCCTGGATACCCCCAAACAAATCCTTTCCAGGGATTCGCCCAGCTCCCTTGATCTTGGCGAGGGCGTTGAAGGACTCATCAAACTGAGTCATCAGAGTGTCGTACTTAGCCCCGAGCCTGGCAGACTCCCTAGCCATCGCTTCCATCTTTGCGACTGACACGTCGTCCGTCTTCCCGAGAAGATCGACATGCCGAGATCTGATCGTTACCAGGCCCCTCTCTACCCCCGTCAGCTCGTCTGCGATCTTAGTCAGGGAGGCGACCTGGTCTGCCGTCGCATCAATAGAAGCCTGAGCTGCAGCCCTTCTTCCAGATGACACACGGGCGCCCACTGTCTGAGCCTCGGCAGTCTTTGCCAGGTCTTCAACGAATCCCTTGCGAGCCTGAGACATCGAGGAGATCTCAAGGTCACCCATCCTCAAGTCAGCCAGGGGGTTGGTCTTGATCCCCAAGCCCATCAGACGCCTAGTAGATGGAGCAGCCTTTACTCCACCCATCGCTCCTCTGAACGGCCCAAGACCAAGGAGGTTGAGAGAGCTAACAGACATGAAGCCAGCGAGGTCGAGAGCCATGTGAGCGCCAGGAGAGCCCTGTGCCTTTGCCTCTTCGATGATTTGATGGGTTTCGTACTCTGGGCGTCTCTTTAGCAGCCCCGCCACCTCATGCGTGCTGGCCGACAGGAAATCAGCAAAGTCACTTTCCGCAATATCGTAGCCAGCCTCAGCCTCAAACAACTCTATCGCCTCATCGCCAGACTCAAATCCCCAGGGGGTGGTAGCCCACAGTGTCCAGCTCTTAATCCCCTCACTGCCCTTGCTGAGTTGCCCCTTGTCTTCCTCCCAGTTTCTCTTGAAGAGGGCGGCAAGATCAGTCTCTGGCTTCTCTCCAGCTAAAAGCGCTGCAGCCTTCTGCTGCTTTCCTTCCCACAGGGTTTCCCCACCGACCCGGAGCCATCTGTCGAAGACGATGTCGACAACATCTAAGACCTTCCAAAATCCCGTGGGCTCTATGTAGCCATCCCGTGTGATGCCTAGGCTGTCTGCTTTCTCTGGATCCCACGCCCTGATGAACTCCGCAAGGATCTGAACCTTCTCCCCCATGTCCCTCGTCCTGCTGTACTTGGCAGAGGCAACACGAAGCTCCCTGTTTAGCTGGTCCCTACTAAGCTTCCCTGGGTTAGCCAGCAGAGCAGGAGGAGCCTCCGTTGGGAGAGACTCTGGCAAGGACGTGAGCTGCCCCCCAGAGATCGACAAGCCAGGAATGGCTGGTCCTGAGACGCCAAAGCCTGGGGTTGCGTCAATGGGGCCCAAAAACCCTGGAGCCCGGCGCTCGGGCGCTCTCGGGGCCACCGGCTGAATGTCGGAAAAGGGATTCTTTCTATCGCCAGCCTGAACAGAGGGCACCGCCCCATCCGCTGGCAACGCCGTACGAACAGCAGAAAGATCAACATCGATGTCCGAAAACGGATTGCCCCCCGTCGCCCCCGGTGACGCCTCCCCTCTCACCCCATCAAGGCTCACCTCAATGTCTGAAAACGGATTGCTTGTTGGCATCAAAATCGCTCTAGGACACTAAGCTTGTACCTAAGGTCCCTAAGGTCTTCCGGCTTCTCACCCTCAAAACCACCGAGAATGTTAGAAGCGTGATAAGACAGGGAATGGAGCCGCCTCTGTGGATCGCTTCTCCACTCCCCCTCCCAGGCGTCAAGCCTACGAATCGCAGAGCGAAGGTCTTTCTTCGCTTCCTTGATTTCATCAGGGCTGGGCGGCCTCCCCTTGTTGGCGTTGTAAATGATGAGGTCAGCCCTATCTCCAGCTGCAGTAACCTCCTCTAGGACAGGCTGGCGATCCTTGTCCCTCTTACTGCTGGGAACTTGCTTAGCAAGAGGCCTAGAGGCTGTTGCGGCGGTTGTGGGGATTGGGGGCGTGTCTTCAGCCTCCTCCTTAAGCTGAGCCTTCGCCCGTTCAACAAAGGAAGAGATAGCCTTCCTAAGCTCGTCCTCATCAATGCTGAATCCACCCTCAGAACCCTTTGAAAGTATAGCCTCTACAGCCTGGTCTTCGGTCCCCACACCACTAACGATCCCAGCAATATAGCTAGGGTTGTTCTCAAGGAATGACTCTGCGCCCATCGGGACAAGGTCTTCCGAAGAGGGCCTCCATTCCGTCCCCCTTCCGTGCTCCATATTGTCCGCAATCTGGAGCTGCCTATTGTACCTCTTCCTTGTCGCCTCAAGGCGCTTGTTGGCTCGCTTCCAGGGATCGCTAGCCCTAGCCGCCGCAAGATCGTCCCCGGCAAGTGGCTTCCCACTAAAGGTATCTACCTCAAGCCGTCTCAGCTCCTGAGCATCCGCACGTATGTCGTCAGACAGCCGAGCAACAATATCGTGCTGCCTCTTAATGTCAGTGTGTTTCCAAACAACTCCACCAGAAGCCGTAGAGTATTTACCCCCCGTGCCCCCACCACCACTGCCGTACTTGATTTTCTTAGCCAGAGCAGTTCTTCGGTCCTTGCCCATAGCGTTGAGGCTTGTACCCCATGCGCGGGCTTGCTCTTCGTCTATCAAGTAAATATCCGCGTAATACTTGGAGAAGATCCTGGCATCATCCTCTTCGTACCCAGCCTCTTTAAACTGAGAGTAAGCCATCTTCTGAACTGCGTTAATAGCGTCTAGTTTTTGCGCCTGCTCCTTAGTCTGCTGCTCAAGGGCTTGATCCATGTAGATCTCATCAGCCCTACGACGAGCGCCAGTAGCGAAGTCACGGTAGTCAGCGAACAATCCCTCAAGCTCGTAGTTCTTCACTACGCGGCCAGCCATCTGGTTGATCATCGAGAAGTCACCCTGCTCAGCGCGACCCGCAGCAAAGGCCACTGCCCTCAAGGAGGGGAGGAAGGTGATGTCCCTTCCGAACTTCTGGAAGGGGTTCACGGGCTTGTCAGGACGACCCTCTTGGATCTTAAGCAGCTTTGCTCTCAGCTCCTTCAGGGTGTCAGACTCTCCCTCTGCCTTAGCGAGGATCCCCTTCTCAGCACCTTCTCGTGAATCTACAGAGCCAGCCTCCCCGCCAGTCTCTCTGCCGTCACCAGTCGGAATACGGAGTTCCTCTCCTGGGTAGATGAGGTCTTGCCCAGAGAGGACCTTGCCCCCCCCAGAGGTCACTGAGCGAGCCACTCCCCCTGGGTAGAGGAGTTCGCGGTTTGCCTCTACGAGAGCCTTGAGCTTCACGCCATAAGAGGAGGAGACCTTGTGCAGGTAGTCTCCCTTCTTAACCGTGTAGGTGCCAATCTGAACAGGCTCCTCGACCAGCTCAACCTCAGGACCAGCAAGCTCCTTCTGCTCTTGAGCCTCCTTGCCCTCTGCAGCCATGAGCGTGACGGCTTCTTCGAGAGGCTTCTCACCCTTCGCCCCAGTAGCCTCAAGGGTCTGACGAAGAGCCCCCTGGAGGCTACTCTCAGTAACTGGCAGCCCCCTGTCGGCAAGCTGCCCAACTGCCTGAGCAAGGATGGAGGGGCCAAGGCCGCTTCCGGTATAGGCGCCTCCTCGAACATCAAGGGGACCTTTGATCGCCGGGCGAACATCAAGAGGGCCAAGCAGATCCGCAGGGGGCTCATCCGTACGAATAGCACTCCCATCAATCTCCATGACAGGCTCAGCCGTACGAATAGCACTCCCATCAATCTCCAT
>Ga0080013_1005771_pt1 | contig 11327 bp, 4 predicted proteins | sample ETNvirenome_6_85_FD_69236 | JGI IMG/M metagenome (GOLD analysis project Ga0080013, IMG submission 69236) | Marine viral communities from the Pacific Ocean - ETNP_6_85 (SPADES assembly) (version 2) | ecosystem: Environmental > Aquatic > Marine > Oceanic | place: Pacific Ocean | collected 2013-06-19
ATCTTCTCTCCCCCTGTTAGATCGCCGTCTCTATCGAATTGCCTAATAGATCCACTTTCGTCATGGCCAACAAGGATTTGAGCCATCTGGTTGTAGATGTTAATCTTCTTGGCGTTTTGTGTTGCGTTACTAGAAGAGAAAGGAGAGTCTGATGAATAACCTATTGTTAAATCAAAAACATGGTTTGCAGAAGAACTTAAGTATGGGTAGTCGTAAACAGACTGAAACATTCCATGTGAGAAGTTCTTGATGTTTTCTTCGCTATACGTACCTGATACGATTGTACCAGTCAATGGGATTGCTTCGTGAAGAAGCGTTCTGGTAGCTGTAACATCGCTATTTAAAAATGATTTAAAAGTGGTTGCCATAATTTTTCCTCTAGTTTTTTATATTAGCATGCAGATGTTGACTTACGCTTGATAAATCTCACGGGTACATCTAATCGATATCCCGTTGTGGCGCCTGTTACACGCACTGTAGTATCAATGTAATAAAAACATGTACTATTAAGTGTAAACGTTGAACCAAGTTTTGTAAACAATGTAGTGCCAGTATTTAAATCTAAACCAGCTTGAACAGCAAATTTTAGTATTGTTCCGCGTGGGCCTGTGATTGTTTGTTGGTTGCCTGCTCCGGTTTCTCCAACTGCAAGAGTTTCTGTGTTTGTAGATACAAAGTTGTTGTTCGACGTTGTTGACAAGTAATAACTTGCGATATTATCGTCGTCGATATAAGACACTAGAGCTTTAGCTCCATTTGTATCAATGATGGAGCCTAGTCTATTATCAATCTCAAGGATATATTGGTTCTCGACCAAATCCCCATCAAGCTTGAATGATGGGCTGATATCGCTTGTGTCTAGGCCTTGGTGTACTTCAATGAAGCTGTTTCCTTCGCCGCCGACGGTGTTGCCCTTGAGAATACCATCTGTACTTCCAACATTGGTGAACCCGCTCTGCCAAGTCTCGCTGGTACCGGACCCGTGTTTTTCGGTATCTTCGTCGACGGCGATTAGGAATGTATCGTAAGCTGCGCCAATATCATACTTTTTAGTTGTAGATTGTTTATCTTGCAGTTTAAGTATAGGAAGATAAAGTAAGTTAGTTCTTGGGATGGAGACCAATTTAGACTTCATAGAAGACATATTATTAGTAAACGCCTCTAATACGGGCGTTTGTAAAATCTCCAAATCATAATAGGCGCTGCCAGAAGCATGGTCCTTATCATAATTTTCATAATTAATTTCATCGTCGCCAAAAGCAAACTTTGCAATCTTAAAACTGCCGTCTCCCTTAGCTAGTCTAAATCTTCCAGTATCTGTTAGTACTGCGTCTAAAATAATGTCGCCAGAATTGTCCAGGAATGCCATTGTTTGTACCTCTTAAAAATATTCCTTCTTAGTAATTAGTATTGTATTTCAATAAGTTTCATTTTTTAAATACCACATTTTCTAATCTTCGTTAAATTTTACTATCTTATTTCCATCCCAGTTAGCTTTAAAGCTGAGATTGAAATCCATCTGTCTTCCAGTTTGTTTAGAAGTTAATCTAATTTTAAATTTCTTTCCAATTAATCCGTTTTCTTCAAAGCCTATATTTGGCGTAAACTCTGTTGCGCTGTCTGCATCGGACATGTCATCCTCTAAACCATTGTAATTTAAACCAATCTGTGTTTCGGCTGGTGTTATACGTAAGTATTTTCTAAAAGATTTTTTAGGAGTTTTTGACTTCGATATTTCTTCTTTCTCCAAATCTTCCATATAAAGAACATTTGTTACAGGGTAAACTGATTCTAAATTTTTCACCAATTCGAATTCATAAATATGAGATGGGTTAGATATGTGACCATGCCTGTCTATTACTCTAAACATATAATAATATTTTGTATTTGGTAATATATTGTTGTCTATAAAAGTATCTCGTCCGGGAGCTAAATCAATAATTTTACTATCGGAGAAATTACTATAAGATACCGGTCGCTTTGTTGTTCTAAAAATTTCAAAATTTCCAAAAGAGTCATCGGACCTGTATAATATTTTTTCGTCTGATTCGTAGCCTTTAGCTTTCCTATACTCCTCGATCTTTTGGAATTCATCAGAATTTAAATGGATAGGATCGAAGAGGTATTCGCCTGTTTCTTGAGACAGTGTTATCAGCACTCTGTCTGAAACTGCTCGATAAGGCACTAGGGTCGCGCCCGGAGGCACCGGAGGGTCATCCAGTACTTTGATGGTCGCCGGCTCGTAATACGGCATCTCCATAAGCTTGATTGAGGGCATGTTAAGAACGTCGAACATCGCAGCGAATTCGTTTTCAGAATCTAGTTCACCTACAAATTTATCGAAGCCGCTTTCTACAGCCGCGGAGCCGGGTGTGGCCGGACTATCGGATAAACCGCTGTCGGGAAGCGAGCTTCCCATAGTCGGCGGTGCATAATTATATTTATTTCCGATAACAAGTTGCCAGGAGAATATTTTGTAGTCATAATCCTTGTTATACATTACTTGCGTATCAACATAATTTATGACATCGATCTCTGGATTATTTACAAACCAAATATTTTGTATTACCTTGCCTGATGCTGCATTTCTTTTTTCAATTTTGTAGAACAGGGTCTCATTATAACATTTTGCACCGGTAATAACGCCGGCATACGATCTCATATTTTCTTTTATAAGTTTCTTAAGTTTGGCTTTGAAGCCGGCCTGCATAATTTTTTCCATAATTGGATTTTTATTATACGTGGACAAAGTGTTGTCTTTATCAGAGTCGGGATCTAATAATAGATATTTTTTGTTTGTCCACTTGATCTCGCTAGTAGTTTTGTTTGCAAAAAATTTACCGGGCTGATTAGCCCTTTCCAGCCAGTTCAAGACGTCGATGGATTTAGCGCTAAACTTATCAAATTCATTAGTGGAGATCTGCTGCATTTTGGTGTTATAAGTGTCGTTATCTTTGGAAGCAACATTTTGCTGTGTGTATCCCTTGAACAACAGTGATGAAGTCTTTACCCCATATAAAGTCTCCCCTGGTGTTCCCGCACTTTCATTGTCTGAGAAGTTTGCCTCGTCGTTGATGCGAATCAAATAAGATAATAAAGAGGTCCACATATTTGACTTTATTAGTGGTTCTGCTAGTTTACTATTAGTATCTGTAGAAAACTCTATTTCAGTATATAGAGGAAAGAGTGTCTTTGACTTTGAATACTCCACATTGTTTTTCATCTCGGAGGGAGGTACAATGACATTTCTATTCTGTCTATATAATCTACCAAGATTTTTGCCGGAGGCCGTGGAATTATTTAATATAGTAAGTTTGTTGGCTGTTACCGCAGACCCCCAATTGGAGAAATATTGTCCAAAATCTATTCTGTCCCCGGAGTTTGTCAGGTTCTCTAATTTTCTGGGCATCCATGGAGAGGACTTAGTAGAACCAAAAAGAGTTAGAGTCCTTTTATAAGATAAGTTTAGTTCATCGAGTTTTTTTGTGGATGCATTTGATCCTACCATTACATAAATATTTGGCATAATTGGTTCTAAGTCACTTGTCTTCCACGACTCATAATCAGCTAGCACTTTCTCATAAGAATTAACATAAAAGTTATATTCCTCTCCCAGGGATGCATACAAAGTTTTGACCGGGATTTGAGATTTCTCTACTTCTCCTTTCGATAAAGGGAATTCATAGTCGCATGTGTGGTCTAAGTGATACACGCCGGCTGTCTTATCTAAATTCAGACTCCCCACTCTTACAGAGTCAGTATCAGTAGGGAACCCTCTTACGAATTTTTCAAAATCGCTATACGTGTTAATGTTTCTTTCGTCTGCAGTGTATCCGGCACCAAGATCCGGATCTACTTTTCCAAACTTATCGTAAACCAGAACTACACTCTGCCTCTTCGTCAGCTCAGAGAATAGGTTCGCGCCGGATCCAGGATTATGGAGTACGTAACCAGATAAGAATGCCCAAAGAGGAGAATAGTTTGGGTTCTCCTTATTGTTGAGTCCGCCTCGTATGTTAAGCCATGTAGTTTTAGAATTACCCCTGTAGTCGTAAAACATATACTTCGGATAAGTTTTTGTCTCTACCCAAATTATATTATCTGGGAAAGTGCCTTCGTCCGCTAGTTTAAAGTCTCCTTGTGGATCAATTATTGGTGCAGGGAAAACTGAAGGATTAAAAAACCGCGGGCCGACTGAGTAGTTTGGCGCTTCTTTTTTTAAAGAACTCGGGAAGTCTCGAAAATACCTTCTAGTGTGATACCTGAACATATCGCTGGTTTTAGAAGTATACGGCCCTTCCGAATCTTTATCATATTCTGGTGTTCCGTCGAGAGATTCCTGAAACGGTAGTGCATATCCCAGAGTATCTAGCGTGGCTTGCGTTGGAAGATAATCGACAACTAATACGCTCTTGGAGACGCCTTGTGCTTTTTGTTTTTTTTCAGTTGGGTCTGATGCGCTCATATTTTATTCTTCTAAGTTTAGTATAAAGTGTTCATTGTAAATAGGAAGCTCTAATAATTCGGGCCTTTGGATATCTAGAAGTTTATTCTCATATTTTTTCACTCTACAAAGTATTTTAGATTTTGGAAAATCATTAAATGTATCTAAGTCTAAAGTTTTCCAGATTGGCATGTTAATATAAGTTGAATGTTCGGACCGCTCGTAGCCCGCAAGATACTGTATTTCTACTATGTTTTCGAAATGATACCAATAAGGAGCATAATCATGCAAATATATTTTCGGATCTTTTATACCGCTGTTAAAAAGACCGGAGCCCTTCACGCCTGTTGTAGATGTAGGATCTGATTCTTTTAGCAGTGATTTTAGTTGATTTGGTAATTCTTTAAGCTTTTGATCGACTCCTGCCACGGACCAGCCAGGGCCTCCTGTGGATACAGATAAAAGACTGGATATCTCTTTATAAAGATGCGTTTCTGAATTTTTCATAGAACTCCAATCAACATTTGTCATTTGATCATTTGGTTTTGGCACTAATTTTGAAAAGTCATAATATTCGAGCGGTCTTTTATGCTTTATGTCGTCGGACATAACTGCTAGTAAATTGAAAAATAAACTATTAGGGTTCTTGCGCGGAGTTTGATTCTTGCCGTTATACTCTTCTTTCAACAGAGTGCCAAGTTCCTCTCCTAGATCATTTTTCTTATCATCACTAACATCGTCATCGTTAACAAACCCAACAAGGCTTTCAAACAATGAGGCGTTTGATGTAGATGTGATTTGTACGCCTGAAGAAGAAAATAACTCCATCAACAAATCTTTATTATCGGACTCTTTGAGCATGACATCTTGAATCTCATCATTTTCTTCAGCTTCGGGGAGTAAATTTCTGCCATTTAGATTGTACTTAATGCTTTTTAGCATAATCTTCCTAAAATTAGCCTTTTCCGCAGTGGAAATAAAGCCTCCAGCTAGGTCTGTCTGGATTATATTTCTAAACTGATGGCCGACTCTCACTCTAGATGGTGTCAGGTAACTTAAAGCTGTATTTCCGAGAGTATCTGCGTTCGTTCTATTGTTCGACACATCGTGATCAAAATCAGAACTATCATAATACCTCTTACTCTCGTCGCCAATTCTATCTAGGAATGTTTCACTATCAATTATTTTTAATCCAGTTTCTGGCCAATGGCGAGCTTGCGGAGCTTTTATCACGTCGGCTCTTTCTGATATATAATCATATCCGACGTCCAAGTTTCCTCCTGGGTCTACCTTAGAATTAAGAGGAATGATTACTTTAAACGTAGACCTCTGGCTCTTTGATTTATTTTGCAGACCTTTCTTATCTGTAATATCTTGGTTCGAACCCTTTGCTCCGATGCCGTTATTGGATATATTATATGAATTTATACCGGCTAGACCGTTCATTTTGGTAATGGTATGTTCAACTAACTTTATTATCTTTGATATGCCGGCAGGAGAGCCAGTCTCGGGTTTAATAATATTCAATACCTTAGCTTTGAATGGCGCGGTCTGGCCTCCCAAATTAGCTAGAATCTTATAAACCTTAATTAAATTATTGTTAATACTCTTTTCGATAGATTTATATGTCCCGGGATTTTGTATTTCATTTTTCTTTTTATGAATCCAGTCTTCCCTGAACTTATTTAAATAAATATTAAAATTACTCTTTTGATAAACTTGGCCGTTGTTGTCATAAAAAGTACTCAATTTGGTAGCATCGTTGTAGTATATTTTTAGTTCATCTAACAGCTCGTATAGCTTTTCAATTTTATTTGCAAAATATTTAATGGTGCCATCTTCGATCTCAAGCTCAATAAAATATTCATGTTCGCCGCCATAAAGTACATTCTTGGAGGTGAACGTTCGAATGTGATCGAAAGCTGAAGCGAAGGGCATGTCTGAAAAATATATTTCTTGTTCGGTTATATTGACTTTCGACCCGTAATCGTTAAAAGAGCCAATTTGTGTAGCTGGTTTGTCTGGGTGAGTAGGTGCAGACACATTATTTTTTACACCTAACTCATTAGTATTGTTTGATTTTTTTACCTGGCGTTGAAATAATTTTAATTCCCTAATCTTAGATTTTGTAGTAAACTCACTCTTTAGATTATTACTATCTATTTTATATAATCCCGGGAAAGTGGAATTATCTTTTACAATAGAGTGCATGTCTAGAGAAAATAGGATCCCGCACTGGCCTGTAACACCGTTAGCAAAGCCCCTAGGTTCAGAGTAGGACAAACAATCATATAAATACGATTTCTTTTTTTGTTCTTTGCGCCTATAGCTTGTAGTGCTTAGGTTATTGACTAACTTATTGATTTCGCTTTCTGCTTCATACAGCGCGCTTAAGTCAATATCTTCTTGAATCGCAGACCTAAAATCCCTTACAACGGTATTAGCTATTTTTTTCAAGTCTAAGAGGGGATGGGGCTGATCAGAATGTTGAGCGCCGGCCATCCAGCCGCTCTGAGGGTGGTAGTGGACTGGCCCATTGAATGGAGTGCCGTCTTTTAAGAAAAATTTATTCTGGATGGAAACATTATTTCCACCATCGATGGCGACTATATGACTCATTTCTGAAATCTCTTGAAGAGAGGAAACAGAGTCCGTAATGTCTTCCGGATTAACGTCGAATTCCGTTGCTAACAAATCAAAATCTAAAGTCGCAATACAAAAATATGCCAGATGACTTGGGTTCTCTTCGTCTACACTAAACGTAAAGTTAATAGGATATTCTATTACAGTGTCCCCGTGATTATTTACATATGTTTCAAATTTAACTACTTTGTCCTCTGTTCCTTCCGATATTGAAGACAAGCTGTTGATCAATATTTGTCCGTTTTGTGTCATTTTATATTTTTGATCTGTGACGAAGCCCTTCTTATCCGATATTACTTTGTTCCAGGGCGCTGAACCGTATGGGAACCCCATAGCAGCACCCAGATCTGCGTTCTTCAGCATCAAGTCTGTCAACTGCGCATTTGTACTTTGCACTATCGCTACATTGACAAATTTGCTAGCATCACTGGACATCCACTGAGAACCAAACTGGGATTCTGAGAAAGACAAATTGTCTTTTACAACTGCATTGATACTAATTTTTAATTTTCCAGATTTCTCTACGAACTTAGGATCCCCGAATGGATTTGCAGAGCCATCGGCCATAGTATTTTCATCAATATGCGGGTTCTTCTCTTTAACCTCTATACCACCAGTTTCTAGAGTGATCGATTTTATGGTCGGGAAAGGTAAGAAGCTTCCAAATATTTCTGTTTCAGTAATAGCGCTCATTAACAAGGCTCCTCATCGATCTCTTTAGATATTCTGTATATATCGGAAGTTGCGTCTGTTGTTGGGACGTCTTCGCAGTTAAATATGTCTTCATCTACAAAAGCGTCTTCTAAGACCTGCGTTTTAATTACATTACAATATACTTCATTATCAATTTCTTTATCAACAAGCAAATCAAAATAGTATTCAACGTAATCAGGACCAAAATCTTTAACGATTGGTTTCTCTGGTTTATCTAATAGGATGTCGTCTCTAACAAGAATTTCGTCCTTCATAAAATTTAATTTCCGCAGTTCATCGTCCTCATTGAACTCGAACACCTCTATGTCATAATTCTCATTTAAGAAATGCGAATTCTTTTCCAAGATTCTCAAAAATAAGTTGCCCTTACTGTCATCTAAAAAGTGATTTGTACCATCCGAGAATTTAAAAAATTCATGATCGTCGACGCCGGAGGCCATCGGTGGAGTCCAGTCTATATTTCCATCTTCAGGAACGCCGTCTCCGTCGTCTCCGACTTTTATTGTATACTCTAGATCTATTTCCATCTGTGGTATTTTTAATTCTAAACTTCCTGTTTTATAAGTTTGAGAAACAGAGCCGGTATAATGCCCTTCTAGAAAATTAATATTCCAAGCTGGAGTATATGAACTATGAGGATCTGCTGTTCCGAGAGGGGGAACAATGAAATCTCTATCCGCCTCGTTTTGTATCTCTTTTAAGTCTTGAGTGTTATTAGAGGTTATAGTTTTGTTTTGTTCTTTTATCTTTGTTTCGATGCCACTGAATACGTACTGAACTTCTGGTCTTATTGCCTCTTTGATTCTGGTCTCCGAATCATTCTGCTCTTCGTCTAGACCGGTCCAATTTAAATCATAAATAACGTCATCATCATAGAAAGCATAGAAAGCCGGCTTAAGCTTACCCTGAGCCAAGAGTCTTTTTCCGTACTGAGTTAACTGAATATCTAATACTTGTTCTTTTCTATCTAAGAATGCCATTATTCAGTATCCTCCTCACCATCAAGCGCGAAGCCTAAATTCACTAGGCCTCCTGCGCCTCCGGCCATGGCGCCCGCAACGGGCTTAGGCTCGAATGTGATAGCAGTATCCATCTTTGCCAACTCGACTAGGGAGAAGAAGTCATAAGGCCAGTTATAACTATAATCTGGTCTCGCGACCTTTCCTCCGAAATCGAACTTAAATCTATCGTCATCGGTAGTGTCTGCTGTCACGCTGTAATAACTCTGCTCCGCTTTCCTCTTTACTTTAAATATCATCCAACGAACATTTGGGGTCGAAGAGTCTGGATTAAATGGGCCTCCGTCAACACCGAAGAAATCATATATCGATACATCGTGGGATACAACGACATCTTGCTTTTCTGCTTTCGTAGCAATCTTGGGCATCAGGTTCTGCCAAATATCTGACAGATCTTCTTGATCGAGAGTGTGTGTAAATTCAAAGAAGTACATTGCAATCGGTACGGGCTGGGCTCCCTTTGATTTTTTTAGGAAATCTAATCTCGGCGGGACCACGTATTTTTTCATAGTCCTGATCATTTTTGAAATAGATGTCTCTTCAATGTTTATTAGTGAGCCCTTTTGGCCTTCTTTAATTGCCGGCTGGCCGGCCTCAACATTGGCTCGCTGAATATTAAACATCTCCTTTTCAATTCTATAGAAATATTTATTACCGAAGCCTCTCTTTTGTACTGTTAGTCCCGGTTGCTTAACTGTAGAATAAGGAATTGCAACGATAGCCTCAGAGATCTCTTTCTCATCTGCTATTTCTCCAACGCGCTGTTCTATTGGTTCGAACCCGCAAACGTCGATTAGAGAGCCAGATAGCGCTGCTAAAGTACTACTTAAAGATCTCACATCATCTGGAATTCTATGCTGGCCGCGGCCTGTTTCTTCTGGATAACTTTCTCTTAGGCCAATAAAAATACCACTATTTGATTCGGGAATTCTTCCATAGCTGTTCCAAATACTTCTAATAGAGCCGGAATTGCTAGCGCTTACATTTAAAGTTGGACACTCCCATTTTGTAGATATGACCCAGGAATCGTATTCATCAGTATCTGGTTCAAAGATCTTAGTTGGTATATAAGAGTCCTCATTTTCTTCTTGTCCAGTTTGCGTAGCTTGAAATTCAACTTTTTTGCGTCGTTCCATACCAAACAAATCTACCGAAGAAGAAACTGCCATCTTGTCTCTTACGGCCGGGGCCGACTGGCCTGAAATATTAGAAAAATCATCTTTTACAGGATTGTGACCATACTCGTCATACGAGACCAAGAATTTATTTGTGTTTATATAATGTACTGTACTTTTTGCAAAAATTTCTTGTAGTGAGAATACTCTCGACTCGCCTTCACCCATAACATCTGCGTGGTGGGGTCTGAAGGCTATTCTTGCAATTGAATCTCCAAATAAATATGGAGGTGAGTGCGGAGCGTATGCAGTTCCGCATGCAAAATCATGAGTGGTGTTGAGCTGATCGCCGACGCCGCCATTTGCTGTATAGCCCGGGCCATAAATATATCCGCGATGGTCCCCGATTTGTGATGTGGGAGTGAGCGCAAAAATCGTATTAGGATTCTGCCCCATCGCAAGTAAATTGTTTTCTATTTCTTGTTTATCTTCGAGTCCACCCTCAGACATTACAAAATCGTCTGTTTTTCTTAAAACAATATCCATATAGTAGGTGTTCCCAGAAACCATAGGTTTGAAATTTTTCTGAGGTCCTGATTTAAATGATTTTAAAGACTGTTCCTTTAGAAAGAATTTTACTGTTTCTGCCAAGAAATTATGACTAGCCATTTCAAATCTAGGATCTTTATTACCATTCCATGTTGCATATACATTTGGTCGAGTTGGATCACCAGTTTCGTTATCTTGGCCCTTGTGAGCATATGTGTTATCAATAAAATTAGGTTCAATGAAATTAAGCTTTCCAGAGTTTCCAAGAGTTCCTGTTGGTACTGAAGCTCCCAACTCGTATAGAGCCTTAAAGGGCATTCTGTAGTTTGGACGATCTACAACAACATCATATCCGGCGCCGAGGTGGCCGTCCGTTGTGCCCGCGTCTACATTTCCAGTGTGTATCGGATAGTCTACAGCGATGCCAGCTTTAATAGAATTAAAGAGAACTCCAGGTTTCATAAGTGGTTGTAAGAATGCGTTTAATCTTTGATGTTTAAGATCGAAAACTTCTTGATTTCCGCCGGCTTCTGAACTTGTAGTGTATTGCTCGTTGCCCCACGTAATCCTAATATCTCTTGCTGGGTATCCATCATCTGTTGTAAGCCCAAAAGAGCCAGTTTCTGTAGAACCACCTATAAAAGCCCCGACAGATTGTGATAATATAGTTCCAAGCTGTGTGGTTCTAAGCGCTGGATAAAATCCATTATATGGCAATAGTTTTTTAATACCAGAGAATTTTAATGAAATCTTAGATGGTCTATAGAGAGACGATTGATGGTCATCTGATATTTTTCCAAAATGCTGCATGAAGTCAGAATGAGAATATGTTTCGTAAAACTC
>Ga0080013_1005772_pt1 | contig 11326 bp, 24 predicted proteins | sample ETNvirenome_6_85_FD_69236 | JGI IMG/M metagenome (GOLD analysis project Ga0080013, IMG submission 69236) | Marine viral communities from the Pacific Ocean - ETNP_6_85 (SPADES assembly) (version 2) | ecosystem: Environmental > Aquatic > Marine > Oceanic | place: Pacific Ocean | collected 2013-06-19
CCTCAGCTTTCATTCTTCGGCCCTCTCTGACAAGGACCTTGTTGTATCTAGAATACTCAACGAGCGCAGCTCTCTCTTCTGCTATCATTCTTCTTACATACTTTGGTGAAATTCTCTGTTTTCTCATTTTAAAAACATCTCCTTTAATTCTTAAATATCACTTAAACACGTTAAGTGCCCACATAATTGCTGCCATCATAAATTGGACCACAGCAAAAATAGTGACTGATTTAGTTTTAAAAAGCTTAAGATCTTCAATCTCTTTAATAGCAGACTGAAGCTGAGAAGGAGAAACCACTTCATCTATCTTCTCCTTCCACACCTTTAGCTCATCAACCTTATCTTCCTTGACCTGAATTTTTGCCAGCTCTTGCTTCACCTGCTGAAGATCATCTCTAAGGGCCGCTATTCCGGTCGATAAGGTTTCCAGCTCCTTTAATACAAGGTTAGAATACTCACTCCAGCTGCTATCGTCAGACATTTTCTACCTCTATATTAAGCGCGGGATCCAGAAGAAGCAGAATAGAATCTATCTTATTAGATACACACTCTCTTGAGATCTCTTGATTATTAATCATTTTTTTTAAAAACTTTATCTCACAAATAACATCATCCCTGGTCTCAAATACTTCCTTGCGATGATCTTGCTGCTTGCAGAGCTTCTCTCTTAGGGATCTTAGTTTTGAAATAGAAGATTTCGTATCATGATTCATAATTTTAACACTCACGAAGTTATGTTGGCTAGTTTTGACTGCAGCATTCTTAGCTGATCTTGCAGTACCTTTTTCTGTTCGTAAAAAAAACTCTTAGAGACTGACTCTTTCAAGATGCTTGATATCTCTTCTATGATAATTTGTCTAAGACTTGGCCTTGTGAGTCTCATCTTTGTCCCCTTTTATCGTCACCCATCTGCTATATGTATTTCGATCTTGTTGTAACTGATTCCTGCTGATCATCATCTTCATCAATCATCTCCATATCTTTAAACCAATTTGCAATTCTCTTCATCACTGGGGGATCATATTCGCCCTCTGGCCACCCACCATGAGTGCTGGGCTGATCTAGGTAGAGATTTTTTTCCGTGCCCTTCATGTAAGTTTTTTCTGAGCGGGACTTACTCTTGCCCTTCCTCTTCTTTTTTATTTCATAAATCCCCCGCTCAGTGAAATCAATTATTCTTGAGTAGATCTTCCCTCTAAGCACGTTTAATAATTTCACATCAGAAAAATCTAAGAGATACTCTTTAAGCTCATCAGATAGATCTAAACTCTTAAGATCGACCATGCCTCTAAGAATATTTAGTGACTTATTTTTTCCATATTTTGAGAGCAACTCTTCTGCAAACTGGTGTGCGTATGCGTCAATCTCTATTCTTGAGGAGAGATATTTTGGCCGATCACGCGGATCACCTATCTCTCCTTCGTCTTCAAATCTCCTCTTTGCTGCTAGTCTAGAGATTTTTTGCTTGGTTTTTCTTTTTTCAAACTGAGAGATGTGTATCAGCTCATGTCGAATTGAATGGGCTGCATCTTGAACAGCTTTTGTTATATTGATATCTGAGATATCGAAGTCGTCTCCAAAAATTGCGAGATTTAGATACATCACAAATCTTCCTCTGCTGGATATGCTCTGCTCACCCCCTATTAGAATTCTATTTGGGTAAGCACGATGTCCGGGATTTAAAATCCAGGTTGGATTCAGATCAGGATCAGGTGATCTAACGACTATTGTGATTGGAAAACCTATGTTGTCAAAAAAATACTGAAGTGATACACCTAGCGCAGCAGCAGCATCAGTCTGCTCCCAATCCTCACCACCAATTGTGTTAAATTCTAAGCTTTCCTCATCATTTGGATAACTTAAAAAATCTGACCCATAAATCGCAGTCTCTATCGATTTATAAAATATATCAGGCAGCTGACTCTGTATCAAGATATTTTTCATCTCTGATATAATCATATCTCTTAGAGATTGTTTGTTTAAACGTGTCAATTATCAGCCTTTAATGCCTCTAATATTTCTTTATAGAGCTTTTCATCATATATTACGTGATTTTTAATTAATCTAAGAAGCCTTTTTAAATTTCTATTTCGCTCTAATAGGTCGTTGAGCTTCATTGTTGATGAATCAATTGGTCTAACTGGCGGAATTCCCCTATTGATTCTCAATTTTACTCACCTCTACATGATAAAATACAGTTAAAGTTCCATGATACCTGTCTTATAGCCGAGCTGCATCGATCTCTCCGGATCTGATGGGAGGTCACCTGTGTAACTAAACATTTCCCTCTCATCAGTGCCCATCGCTCTTCCTGCTCCAAAGGCATCATCTGATGTTAGATCAAGTGACTCTCCGCCTCCGTATGGTGATAAATCATGAATGACATCTGATAGCGCCTGTCGTGTGACTGGGCACGATGTTCTTGTCGCAATAATTGAAACAAGATTTAGTGCCTCCCCTCTGCTTAACATTCCGGCATCTGTATCTGTATCTTGAGCAGGCTTTCTCACACCACCACCACCACAGCCACATGCTTCAAGAAGAAAATTTACCTCTTCATTGATCATTGATATAAGTGACTTTCTATCTATTCTCATAATATCTCTCCAGAAATGTATAAAACCTTCAATGTATAATTATTGAGGAATCTGACGAGTTAAATAAAAGATTATCTATCTTGGAATTAAATTCCAAGATTCTCACGATTTCATTATTAAAAGATATTTATCTATATGAGATCACTAATAAAAATCACATTGCTGTCTTTAGTTTTTTCAGGATGTAATATCAAGGCAGAGGAGTTCTTTGAGGAATACAAGCGGGAATTTGAAAATAGCTGGTGGGATTATTATTATGGAGATGATGAATACTGTTTTAACGCATATGAGGATCACAATTTATGGCTGTATGACATACAAGAAGAAGACGCATGGCCATCTACGACGTGGTCATTCACACCTCCAAACACATATCACGTCGACGGATATGACATTGATGTCATAGAGGACGATGAATGCTACAAGCTAACCATCTCAGGTGTATTGTCTCGAGTTGCATGTGAATGTCCAGTAGACCCTGACTGGAGAGAGCCGTGGTAAGCGCATCAATTAAAAATTATCCAATAGATACAAAATATTTAATGTAGCAGGAGAATTTAAACAATGAGACAATTTAACCTTGTATTTAAAAATAATGATTTTATTATTAATGAAGACGGCGAGATAATGAATCACGAAGATCATATTGTGTACACATTTTCACCTGAGCATTCTAAGGATATTACAGCAAATGAATTTTTAGAAATGATGCTTGCGTGTGTGTCAAAAAAACTATCTGAATGTGATGAGATGTCTGCAAATTATATTAAAAATAATCTATTGGATGAAAATATAGACGTGAGCGAATATACGCTAGAGAGCATAGAGGAAATCAATGCCTAACCTTAGTATTGGAAGAGATGCTGATATGCCGCCGAAAGGGCGGGTCATCATATGTCATAAGAAAGGTTCTCGGAGTCTCGATGTCATCTGTCTCAAAGATCTTAGGGATATAGTGTAACATGCCAGACATATACCCAGGTAAAGACTGCATGTTTAGAATGGACGATGAGACTACCTGGGCTGGTGCGAGAGATGTAGGAACTTCAGAGTATGTTAGTAACACACTACCCCAAGGCTATGTTAAAGCTGCAGCAAATGGCGCCGGCAATAAATATGATTGCTATCGTATCTTCATGGCATTTGATACAAGTGGCATCTCTGTCACACCAGCGTCTTGTAACCTAAGGCTGTATGGTTTTTCCTCTGTGACCTCGCAGGTGACAATTATAAAGGTCTCGGCAGGAGCGACAGGCAACTCAGGCACAGACTTTGTAGTAGCTGACTTCGATGCTATGGATGGATTTGTAGCTGGTTCAACGATGAGTGGAAATGTCACAACATACTCCAGCGCGACCTCACTTAGTGTCGGCGCCTACGTCAATGTCGCATTAAATGCCACAGCGCTATCAGACATGGCCTCTCTTAGTGAGTTTAAGCTGGGCATCGTGACATCAGCTTATGACTATACAAATACAACACCTGCCAGTGGCCTTACAATCCCTGCCGGCATAAGGATGGGGAGTAATAGCACCCCCAGCATACGTCCGTACATTAGTTATGTTGCAGGGTCAGCAGGCTATGGCAATGATGTGTGTGGCGTTGGATCATCTGACATCGCCGCTATTTGTAGTGTTCTAACGGCTGACATATCAAAAGTTACGGGAATATAACCATATCCGATGAATCTGGATCGTGAAGGTGTCCCATTCGTCGCTTCTTTGTCTCTACGTAGTCTAGAGCCATATGGCTAACTCTCGTAAAGTGAGGAATGCGCTCGCACAGAATACCAGCTGATCTCACAGCAGAGATCTTGTCTGGATTATTGGTTAGAAGCCTAATGCTGTCTATATTAAGCTTTTTAATTTGAATAATTGCCGTTGAATAGTCTCTCGCGTCATCTGGTAACCCAAGTGCTCTATTCGCATCAACGGTGTCAAGACCACCCTCTTGCAATGCGTAGGCGCTTAGCTTGTGAGATAATCCAATTCCTCTCCCCTCTTGATTAAGATATATTAAAATTCCACACCCCTCCTCTTGCATGAGATCAAGCGCTGTATTTAGCTGCTGTGAGCAGTCACACTTAAGAGAGCCAAATATCTCACCAGTGACACACGAGGAGTGAATTCTGCATAGGGGCGTCTCATGTGATCCTGGATCACCGATAATAATGCACGCGTGCTCGACTCCATTGTCATCAATAAATGCAGTGATTGTTAGCGGACCGCGCACCGTCGGTATTTGAGCAGATGCTTTAGTAGTTTTCATATGTTACATATGTGTGAAATTTTATAGATCAATTATAACATAAAAGTGTCAAAATAGAAACCAACTAGGCGTCAATTCCATGTTTTTTCCACAAAGAGTCAAACTCTTTCTGAAACTCTTTGACAACATATAGCAGCCTTATTATAACAAAATTTTCATCGTTGCTCTTATCAGCATTTTTTGACCAGTTAAATGATCCTGTCCCAATAGCGCTAGAGTCACCAATAATGAACTTGTTGTGCATAGATGATCTCCACGCTTTTCCGCCTCGCAATACAGGAATTCCGGCCGACTCAATCTTTTCATCATCAGAATATTTGCCAGCTGCCTGTGTTGTGTCTGTGATGACTCTGATCTTTACACCTCTTTTGTGTGCAGCGATTAGAGAATCACAGATGATATCGTGTGTTATGCAATAGACAGCGACATCAATCGTATTCTCACACCTATCAATAAAACCTATAAGAACATCAGCAGCGCCTCGATTAGGGCTGAAGTATGTTGAAACATAGCTCATTTTTAAAAATTACTCGATTGGCTTGCAATTATCGGGGAGATAAGACTTTGGCTCGGTCTTATAAATCTCTATCGGAGGTTGATCCCACGAGATGTTTGGACAAAGTTTCGCATGATCACTCTTATCAGATAGAAAAAACTCAAGAGCAAGAAGATCATTCTTAATGTCATCAACATCATCAGTAGGGTCATACTGTTGAGCATCTATGTGACCAGGTGTCACTTCTTCTACTTTAAAATATTCACCATCACTCTGTGCCAATAGTAAAGATGCGATAAGCAGTTCAATCATTGTGTCACTATATCCTCTATTCTACCAATTGATCCCTTGATATACTCTATGTCTTTCTGAATACCGATAATGGATCGTGAGTTAGCGTCTGCCTCCTCAAGTCTTGTACTCATCTCGGCGTGTGACTCCTCTAGGTCACCCAGATCATTACGTAGCTGTGCCACCTCTACGTTGACCTGCCAGACCCAGCCAGCGAGCGGCATGATGATTACACCTAGGGCAACGGTAAATATCTTCCATGCCGAATCAAACTTCACTTAAAAAAAACCTGATAGATTTTTTCTAATCTCCGCGCCTATCATCTGCCTGAGATCCTCGGTTGTTAATCTCTCAGAATCAGTCTCTACGTATGCATCATCAGCTTGCCCCTTTATCAGCCTTATGATCTCCGGTGTGGCTCGAGACTTAAGCGGCATTGATCTAGAGTTCGCCATCGCAGCATACTGTTCGACAATGAGCTGTCTAAGTTGATTTCTTGTAATTTTCATGTCTTAAGATGCCCCTATAATCAAACATAACTATGTTAAAGAGAGGCAAAGTAAAAAAGACACAAAAAAACCTGGCCACTGAGTGGCCAGGTTTTTAAAATTCAAAGTCCGATATTAGATATTGGGACCGTCACTTGGGGTTTGAAGATTCTCGTTAAGAAAGCTCTGGAGAGCCTGTGCCTCACGAACCGTCATGGTGAGTGCAGCACTACCGAAACTATATCGACCAGAGTCGGGTCTGGTCTCGATCGTGACAGTGTTTGAACCAGCCTTCTTGGCCGTTGGGTTTCTCTTAATACCAAAGTTAAAACGTTTGGTGGACTTTGACTTACTAATTGACATGCTATTTTTCTCCTAATTTTTTTTGAATGAAGCATCACTTATTGGCCTAAACCAATAGAGAAATTATAACAAGATCACATAGTATGTACAAATATTAATATCAGATAAAAATCCAGTCAACCACGTCAGAGTCTCTGACATGAATAGCTGGCCGACTATCATTTATCAGCCCCATGACAACACGAGCATCTCCCGGAAAAGTGGCGGGTTTCCCAGAGTGAGACTTTGAGAATATCTTCCACATGGCTTCCTCCTGTTCCCCGCCTGGCTCGAAGTGATTATTTAAAACGTAGTCTAGTCGATACTCGTCTGACGCCCCAGCATCGTCTATATATCTTAGATCCTCAAACGAGTCTTTTCCCAGCGCGTCAGCGATGATTTTCCACAGAGGGAGGTTCAGTCGCAAGAAGGCAGTGCCAAACTGGTCAGGTAGTTTATTTTTTAAAAATACAAAAGTCTCCTCCAGGTCTGCCCACTTCGCCGCCGCTGCTCGCTCCCTGTCAGATGTGCCCTCCACCTCCCTTATTATCATCTCTCTTAGTTGCCTTCTTGTGATAATCACATTATACCTCTTACGTGGCAGATAGCTTACTGCGCATCTCTTTTAAAATGAGCTGCCTAAGTTGTCTTCTTGTGATTAGCGACTCCCGTTGTGGTAGCCTGCGAGGTCCTCCCATGAACTGTAAAAATGCCTGATCCTCAACATCACGAGTGTCACTCAGCGCGTCAAAGAATCCCTCCTCAAATGTCATCTCATCTGTTGACCCTCTTATTCGAGATAAGCTTCGAGATAGATTGCCAGAGTTTCTCCCTGCCTCTCTAAGGACTGCGTCATAGTATCTCTCAAGAACCATTCGTATTCTCTCAACAGTTTCCTGTTGCTCATCTGGCACATTCATCTGAGCTTGTGGATGTCCAGAAAAGCTAAGAAGCTTTGCAAACCACTGGTTCTCCATGTCTCTTATCTGATTGAGAGCTATCTGAAATCCGGCCCGAAATCCGTCTGGGTCAGCGCGCATTAGCCTACCAAGCTCAGACCACACAGCTGGGAGGATGTTCATCCCAACACTCATCGCTGGTGCGACAAACTCATCCATGAGAGTTTTTAAGACAGCTTGCTTAACCTCGTCACGGCTCTTGAAGTCCTTTGAGACAACACCCTCCTCACCGCGGTAATATGGCTGGCTGGGTTGAAACCTCAGCGGTGTCGGCTCATCCTCACGAGGAAAACCTGCCTCGTGCTCAACCGCTGGCTCTACACCGACGCCAGGCTGCCCTGCTCTAACAGGGTCTCTACTCATGCCTCTCTCAAACTCTGACTCAAAATCAAAGTCAGGATCAATCCCCATGGAGCTAAGAAGGCCCTCGACATCCATTCCCTCAAAGCTAGAGAGATCCACACCTCCTCTCACCGGAGCCCCGCGCTGTTTCTCAGCCACACGTCTCTCAAGCTCACTCTTAACATCGTCCTGAATGGTGGCTGGGAGCTGACTGAAGCTAAGATCGCCGTTGAGGATGTCTTCGACTGCCTTGTCAACTTGTGACTTTACCGCGGTCTTTTTGGGATCACCGTTGGTCTCAAGCAGTGTCTCAAGTATGGCTATTCTGATGTCTCTCTTTGTGATCTTCATTTGGCTAGTCCTGTGTCATTTATAACTATTGAATAAATAGGCATTATATCTCACTAGGCTTCACGAGCCCACTTTCTCACGGTGGTTGCGTGGACACCAAGGTGTTTACCGACAGCTCTCCATGATCCGTACTCATCAAAGAGAGCATTCATCTCCTCTTTTGTGGGTCTTGCCTGAGCTATTCGACCTGATTTTCCGCTCTTCTGAATTCCAGCTTCACGAGCCCATTTTCTTGCGGTAGTCGCGTGGACACCAAGCCGATCACCAACAGCGGCCCAGGTGCCGTACTCATCAAAGAGAGAATCTAGCTCCTCATCTGTGGGTCTGGCTAGTCTCTGTTCCCGGTCTTCCAAGGCACTATAATCAGCCGTATCAACAACATCGCCAATAGCGTCATCTTCGTCACTCTCATCGGAAACACCAGCACCGCCGCTAACGGAAAAAAGACTACTATTTGTCAAGTCGGGGTCAGGGTAAGAGTCACCTATTATGTCATCCCATGTTGCTAAGACGATGTCTTCTCCTGTGGGTAGTTGCATCACTGCGAACTCTTCGTCCTCTTTTACTCTTTGATTATACTGTTTAAACTCTCGTTTAAATAATTTACGAACCTCTTTCGCTGCCTTTATCGCCTTTTCCTCTGAGTCGAATCGAACATTGTTAAACCACGCGCTCGCCCACGTAGAAGCTCCGCCTAGGGGGCGCACTCCAGCCCCCACCATAGACTTAGGATCGGTCGCTGGGTTACCCCCGTAAGGTTGAATTTCATTGCCTCTCCCACTAAGAGACACATCTCTATAGAAGTCCGCAGACTGCCTGAATGAGTACGGTAAAATTCCCTTAGCTGACCCTTCCGTCGGCGGTGTGATGTTAACAACAATGGAATATTGCTTGGGATTCTTGCTGAACCATCTCTCTGCCTGCCACTGCGGAATATGGCGATACAGTTCAGATTGCTTTCGATCTTTGAGCACAGTGATGTGAATTGACGGACCTCTCCTAGAGACTATGCTGAATGTCATCAGCGGCATGGGCATCGTGAGTGCTCTTATTCCAGATATATTTTTATCACCCCATCGACGCGTAAATTTCTCAATCGCATCATCATCAGCTATATCAATTTTAAAATCACGCTTAAAGCCTTGGCGCATACGAGACCAGGTTGCAATTTTTGGATCGAGTGACTCTGGCACTGATACCACACCATATCGCTCGAGCTGTTTCGACTTGCTCATGCTCGCGTCTACGTGACCCAGCCATGTTTTACTAGATATATCTATTGGACCTTCAAGTGATTGATACGCCTCTTCAATGACGCTAGGTGTTCGAATACACTCGTGCAGCGTCTTAAGTATAAGATATCTTAATTGACTCCTTGCTATTCTCATTTTTAACTTGCAAGCCTGTTATAGTATATCACTATCTCGTAAATAATTATCTACGTATGTCTCAAGTGGTATGTGCGTGTATATCTCATCATCAATCTTGACGTTATAGTATGTAATCGAGCCATCTGACATAAGGTCGTGATGTGTGATCTCTCCGACTGGGTCTCCACTAATCCCTAGTGCCTCTCTCAAAGATTCAGACCGAACCTTTCCGTGAGTGAGTCAGGCGTGACCTGTCGCCTCACTCTTGTCATCGTCATCGCTCTCTGCGAGGTCAATAGGTACGACCCTCTCGACCTCCTCTCTTATTATGTTTCGTAACTGCTCAACTGTTATTTTCATAATTTATTCCCTTCGCGCTAATTGAACGTGTAAATAGACCTCACCTGAGCTGGTCTCGTGACCGTCAACAAGCACTTCACGTGTCTCGCCTGACCGAGTCAGGTATGTGATAAGCCACTTGTCTCCCACCTGCTTGATAACTCTAGCCGTTCCATGCTGGATATCTCTAACGCTATCATATATCTTGCTTGCAGCGGTCCACTGACTCACGCCTGGTCTCCGTCTCCGAGCCATCTCGCTAATTATGATCTGTCTTAATTTGTCCCTTGTGAGAATCATCTTACTTATCATCCCTTACCGATGCTATTAACTCAGGATCCATGAGATTTCGAGTACAATTCGCTATCTCGTCGGCCTTTTTATTTAAAGTTGCAACTATAATTCGCTTCGTAAAATTCTGTACTATATCACCCTCGTAAGGAATTTCCGGAACTGTGGCATCTGCTATTGTCTCTGCGTTGTCTATAAGGTAATTAGCCAGAGCTACCTCAACCTTATCTAATACCGGCTCTATCATGTCATCCTGAATAAATTCTGTAGCCGGCTCGGTTACCCACTCTTCCCACTTGTCGCCCAGCCAGCTTTCATTTAATGAAAACGCCTCCTCTCTTATGATCTGTCTTAGCTGCCTCTTTGTTAATCTCATCTTAATCATGCTCAGAGCTACCAGGTGTACGACGCAACAACCCCGGCAGCGGAGGATCTGATTGTGTATACCACTCTGGTCCAGCTGGGAATGCGCCAGAAGAGTGTACAGGCTTATAGTGCGGAACAGCATACCCATCAGTCGACCAATAGTGCCCTCCTACTCGATACCTCATGTCTGGGGGACTTTCGAAACCATTTGTGAGATCATAGACCATCTGCCACCCAACACCACCATCTGGTGTCTTCGCCCCTGGAGGCATCTCTTGCTGATTCGAGTCAAGCCACATGTTAAATGCCGTCCACGCAAAGCCCAGAGCGCTACTACGACTTTGCTCTTGATAATCTCTTTGGTCAAACCACTTGTCAAACTCTTCCACAAACCACACCGGCTCCTCGTTAGGTTCATCACCCGTTGGCTCGATGACCTCACCCAGGCGAGACACCTCCTCTCTTATGATCTGTCTTAGCCGTCCCTTTGTTATCTTCATCATTACCTCACAGGTTTAACAATAACAGATATAACTATTTGTAACGCGATAAAATTATTATGGTGGTTACATTCAAGGTAAAATTTATTTACACCCTAGCTAGTCTGATCCAGACCAAATTGAATTCTACGTCCGCGACCGGTTGTACTCACCCTAAAGACAGATCTCGCACGGTCAATCGCCTTGTTTCTCCAAAGCCATCTGTTGAGCATCCCAAGTTGCTTGGCATGATCAGCTATCGTCATATCCTTAAAGACGGGATCATTATCACGTAGCCACCCATTAAGCCACGCGGCTCCGTCGGCGTGAATAGTCCCCTCAGGAGC